>Ga0207976_100205_pt1 | contig 35562 bp, 29 predicted proteins | sample LakWasMe94_HOW11_2_FD_183916 | JGI IMG/M metagenome (GOLD analysis project Ga0207976, IMG submission 183916) | Freshwater sediment methanotrophic microbial communities from Lake Washington under simulated oxygen tension - Sediment Metagenome... | ecosystem: Environmental > Aquatic > Freshwater >... | reverse complement strand
CATACGCCTGCGGATGTGCAACGCCGTTGGCATCATTGAAACCCCACGGCGCGGCGCCGCCGGCATACGCTTCCATCACGTCCATTTCCGGACGGCGTTCATTGATATGGTTGAACAGCCAGAATGCAGGCCAGGTGCCTTTGCCGACCGGGAGCTTGGCTTCGATTTCAAAGTAGCCATAGGTCTGGTAAAACTTGCCGTCGGTATCGATGGTGCGGTTGAAGAAATTGCCGGACGCATCGCGCTGCGGCCAGATCTTCAACTTGCCGTCTTCCACCGTGTAGTTCTTGGTCGCGTTCGCTGTTTCGTACCAGATCTTGTCATTCCACAGGCTGCTGTTATAGCTGTTGAATTCTTCTGCAAACGTCAATGTGTACGCACTGGCTGTCTGACCGTACGGTGCAGCTGGAGCAGGAGCAGGCGCTGGAGCAGGAGCAGGTGCGGGTGCGGGTGCCGGTGCGGGTGCCGGTGCGGGTGCCGGTGCAGGGGCCGGAGCCGGAGCCGGAGCCGGTGCGGGTGCAGGAGCTGGTGCAGGTGTCGTTGTCGGCGTGGTGGACGATGTCTTTTCAGCAGCCGGTGTCGCTGTTGTCGATGCGGCTACCGCAGAGCCGGCTGCCGGGGACGATGCTTCGGCAGCCTGGCTAGCAGCCGCTGCAATGACATTTGACACTGGCACGGCGGCGGCATTCCCGCCTTGCGTTTCCGAGGTCTGTGCAGACGTCGGTGTGGCTGCCTCTCCTCCACCACCTCCGCCGCAAGCAGCGAGCAATACAGCGGCACAGGCACATGACAAGGCAGAGATGGAAAAACGATGGATAAGTTGTTGTTGCACAGTAGTCCCCTTTCGGAATGCGTAAGCTTGAAAATTCTCAACGGCAAGTGTTTCATCAGAGCATTGCTGAACGGAAATGGTTCCTGAAAAGCGACATTTTCAAAAATCTTTTTCGCGTTCGCTTGCATCCATGCCGGATATCGCTTACGAGACCTGCAACAAAAACGAGCAGCCAAATAAAAAAGGCCAGCGTTCAAGCTGGCCTTCTTTTAGGTGCCGCACTTCTTCATTTCATAGAAGAAGCGCTCAGTCAGTGACGGAATGATTAGTTGAATTTCCAAGCACGCACGTAATTGACTTCATACGAATTGCCCTTGCCTTGCGGGGTTGAATTGTCCGGCGTGCCCGATGCGCTGCCGAACCACAAGTCCAGCATCAGATACATCGGATCACCCATCGACACATTCAGCGTCAGCACTTCCTTGCCATCGAAGTAATAGGTCTGCTTGTTGGCTTCCCACTTCACTGCATACTTGTGAAAACCCGCCGACAAATCCGTGCCGCTATCGTATTGGCGCGAGCCAACCAGCTGCCCTTCTTTATCGCCCTTCCAGACGGTCGGTGCATAAGCGTGTGGATGCGGTATGCCATTGGCATCATTGACACCCCACGGGGCAGCACCGCCGGCGTACGCTTCCATCACGTCCATTTCCGGACGACGTTCATTGATATGGTTGAACAGCCAGAATGCAGGCCAGGTGCCTTTGCCGACCGGGAGCCTGGCTTCGACTTCAAAGTAGCCATAGGTCTGGTAGAACTTGCCGTCGGTATCGATGGTGCGGTTGAAGAACTTGCCGTCGGCATCGCGCTGCGGCCAGATCTTCAACTTGCCATCTTCTACGGCATAGTTTTTGGTGGCATTGGATGTCTCGTACCACATGCGGTCATTCCAAAGGCTGCTGTTATAGCTGTTGAACTCTTCAGAGAAGGTCAAGCTATAGTCGCCGGCTTTCTGACCGAACGGAGATTTGGTTTCCGTAGGTTCAGCAGCGGTTTTAACAGCCTCAGGAATAGTAGAGCCTGTGCTCGTCGTCGTGTTTGCGCTCGTCTGGACTTCAGCAGCGGCAATGGATTGTTGCGGGGAGGTTGCTTCAGGTGCAGTGCTACCGCCGCCACCACCGCAGGCGAGCAGTACAGTTGTGGAGGCGCAACACAGTGCGGAAATAGCGAAACGATGAACGGACAATTTAAACAAAATAGAACCTCTTTCCTCAGATTGATGATAGCCAATAATTCTGCATGGTAAGCGCTTGGTCAGAGCCCCTGCTTCAGGAGATGGTTCCGAGAAATATTGGAATGGGACAGTTTTTTGCCGTTTTGTAAGTTGCTTGATAACGAAAGTCTTGTGACGCAGACACTTTTTTGCAAAATGACTTATGCAATGCGCAATGAATCTGATGCACTGCGCTGACTACCTCGTAGTGAACTGTCTTTTCATTCCCGCATTAATCGGTATCGATCATGCAATTCCCGTCACGCAGAAGAGAACAAGCGCATTGCTTTCATCACATGTTTCGGTGTTAAACCTGCATTACCGCAACGATGGGAAGTCCGATTGATCGCCTCACATTGAGGTCATCACTTTTCAACTTGCAAAAAAAAAGGTCAGCTTTTCCGCTGACCTTTAAGTGCCTCCACCCTAAAACGATGCACGAAGATGTCACCCCTGAAACAAGTCAGGGGTGTGCTTCTCCATTAATTGATTTTCCAGGCACGCACGTAATTGACTTCATACGAATTGGTCTTGCCTTGCGGAGTTGAATTGTCCGGCGTGCCCGATGCGCTGCCGAACCACAGGTCCAGCATCAGATACATCGGATCGCCCATCGACACGTTCAGCGTCAGCACTTCCTTGCCATCGAAGTAATAGGTCTGCTTGTTGGCTTCCCACTTCACTGCATACTTGTGAAAGCCCGCCGACAAATCCATGCCGCTATCGTATTGGCGCGAGCCAACCAGCTGGCCGTCATAGTCGCCCTTCCAGACGGTGGGTGCATACGCCTGCGGATGTGCAACGCCGTTGGCATCATTGAAACCCCACGGCGCGGCGCCGCCGGCATACGCTTCCATCACGTCCATTTCCGGACGGCGTTCATTGATATGGTTGAACAGCCAGAATGCGGGCCAGGTACCTTTGCCGACCGGGAGCTTGGCTTCGATTTCAAAGTAGCCATAGGTCTGGTAGAACTTGCCGTCGGTATCGATGGTACGGTTGAAAAAATTGCCGGACGCATCGCGCTGCGGCCAGATCTTCAACTTGCCGTCTTCCACCGTATAGTTCTTGGTCGCGTTCGCTGTTTCGTACCAGATCTTGTCATTCCACAGGCTGCTGTTGTAGCTGTTGAATTCTTCTGCAAACGTCAATGTGTACGCACTGGCTGTCTGTCCGTACGGTGCAGCTGGAGCTGGAGCAGGCGCTGGTGCAGGTGCAGGCGCTGGAGCAGGAGCAGGTGCGGGTGCGGGTGCGGGTGCGGGTGCGGGTGCAGGAGCCGGTGCGGGTTCCGTCGTCGTAGTCGTTTCGTAATCACATACCTTGCTCGCGCCCGGATAAGGATCACCGAAGACAGCGTTGTTGCATCCGATAGAGCCGGTGGCAGTGCGAACCGCCCACTTGTCGCCAAGACCATAGCGCACTCGACGTGTGCCGGTGAACGTGCACGTACCGTATTCAGTAGCACAGCGGGTCCAGGTCGACGTGCTCGGCGCTGGTGCTGGGGCCGGTGCAGGTGCAGGGGCCGGTGCGGGTTCCGTCGTCGTGGTCGTTTCGTAATCACATACCTTGCTCGCGCCCGGATACGGATCACCGAAGACAGCGTTGTTGCAAGCGATGGAGCCGGTGGCAGTGCGAACTGCCCACTTGTCGCCAAGACCATAGCGGACTCGACGTGTGCCGGTGAACGTGCACGTACCGTATTCAGTAGCGCAGCGGGTCCAGCTCGACGTGCTCGGTGCTGGTGCTGGTGCTGGTGCTGGAGCCGGAGCGGGTTCCGTCGTCGTGATCGTTTCGTAATCACATACCTTGCTCGCGCCCGGATACGGATCACCGAAGACAGCGTTGTTGCATCCGATAGAGCCGGTGGCAGTGCGAACCGCCCACTTGTCGCCAAGACCATAGCGCACTCGACGTGTGCCGGTGAACGTGCACGTACCGTATTCAGTAGCGCAGCGGGTCCAGCTCGACGTGCTCGGCGCTGGTGCAGGTGCGGGCGCTGGAGCCGGAGCTGGCGCAGGATCCGGCGTGGTCACTGTAGTCAGGGTTTCGTAATCACATACCTTATTGGCCCCTGGGTATGGATCACCGAAGACAGCGTTGTTGCATCCGATAGAGCCAGTGGCAGTACGCACCGCCCACTTGTCGCCGAGTCCATAGCGAACTCGGCGCGTACCCGAGAACGAACAGGTGCCGTATTCAGACGCACAACGCGTCCATGAACTGACAACTGTTTCCGCCATCATGACTTCGGCACCGGCACCGGCCGTGCCATTGTTGGTTTCGCCGACGCCAGTTCCGCCACCACAGGCGACAAGCAGTACGGATGCACAGGCACTTGCAAGTGCCGACATCGAATAACGATGAAGAGATAAGTTAGACAAGATAGTCCCCAGTGAAATTGGTCTTGCGTGTTTACGAGCAGCAAGAATTTCTTGAGAGCATTTCTATGAAGAAATGGTTCCTGAGGAAAACAAATTAGTTTGAACTTTTTACGTCGTTCTGTTATGGCATGGCATCCCGATAAGGATGCATTTCTAAAAGTGTGCAGGGAAAAACGTGAACGGATATCGAAGTCAACGCGGTGGGATAAGGTGTTGAAACCACCATATTTTTCTTATGCATCTCTGTTGCGCTGAGGTTCACAAGAGAGGGCGCTCGATACAAATTTATTCGGACGAAGTCCGCTTTCCATCATGCGGGGAAAAACCGTTGATGCCATCGCGCCAAATCTTCGCCATGTCTTTTCGCATCGTCGGCGACAGCATGCAAAGAAGTCATCAGCGGCCGCTTGCCTGCGCAGCCATAGACGGCTTTCGAGTAATTACTATTTCTGCACTAGCAGAGACAAGTAAAACTTTCGACCAAGCCCTTCGATTCACATGCTTTTTAATACAACTAATGACGATTGGCTCACTGCATACGGACGAGGCCATTTCATCACTGCAGGCGCTCCATGCACTGGGTGTCAAGTTTGCACTGGGCGACTTCGGCAAGGGTGGCTCGAACCAGAGTTATCTGGGGCGATTGTGGGTTGATGCGCTGAAAATAAAATAGTCAGGCTGCCTCACGTTCCCGGTACCACTGCGCAAACTCGTGCGCAGGTAACGGCCGGCTGAACAAATATCCCTGTGCGTGATTGCAACCATGTTCTGCCAGATATTGCAGCGCGTGCGCGGACTCAATGCCTTCACCATGCACATCGAGCTTTAAGCTGCGACCCAAGGACAAAATAGCCTCCGTCACTGCGCGACACGCTTGGTCTCGTTCAATACGTCGCACAAACGACTGATCCACCTTGAGTTTGTCCAGCGGCAGACTGGTCAGACTGCTCAGACTGGAGTAGCCGGTTCCAAAATCATCCAGCGCGACGCGCACGCCGAGTGATTTGATTCTTTTTAAAATATTGACCGCCTCATTGAGGTCCTCCATTACAGCGCTTTCCGTCACTTCGATCTCAATGTTAGCCGGGTTTGTCCCGCTATTTGAGATGATGTCTCCAAGCTTTTCCGCAAATTTCGGCTGCCGGAACTGGAGTGGTGACACGTTGATCGCAATCGTCAGCTCCATCCCTTGACTTATCCACGCCCTATGTTGCCGGCAGGCTTCAACCGCAACCCATTCACCCAAGGCCTCAATCAAGCCGGTCGCCTCAGCAACAGGAACAAACCTGTCCGGCCCAAGCGTCATCCCCTGGCTATCTTCGAGCCGCACCAAAGCCTCTGCACCAATTAGCCGGCCGCTTTTGATGTCAATCACCGGCTGGTAATGCAGCCTAAAATTACCGTCCCTGAGCGCGTTCTTCAATCGGAGTTCGATCGACAGCTCTTCTTCCGCTTGCTTTTCGAGCTCATGGGTATAAAAACGATAATTGGCACGCCCTGCTTTCTTCGCATGGTACATAGCCAGATCAGCAGTGTGAATCAGCGTGCTGACATCGTTGGCGTAATCGGGGAAGTAGCTAATCCCAATCGAAGCCGACACGCCCAACTCCATCCCGTTGACTGTGATCGGCCGGCTGATACTGTCAATGATGTGCTGCGCAACGACTGCGGCGCGATGGCGGTCGGCGCTAAGGTAAGACACGATGACTACAAACTCGTCACCACCAAGTCGTCCGACGAGGTCCTCATCGCGCGTGCACGCGATGAGGCGCTTGGCGACCTCATTTAATACCTGGTCACCTGTCTCATGCCCGTATAGATCATTAATGGGCTTGAACCGATCGAGGTCAATGAACAAAAGCGCACCATGGCTATGCCCCCGACTGGCTGCTGCAAGCAAATGTCCGCAGTACTCCATGACCAGCGTTCGATTCGGCAATCCGGTCAAAATATCGTGTAGTGCGGCATCGCGGATGCGACGCTCCGAAAGTTTTTGCTCGCTGATATCTTGCAGTGTTCCGCGCAAGGCGATTGTTTCTTCCCGCTCGTTCCGGATTGCTTCGCACTTCGCGTTCATCCAGACGGTCTCGCCACTGCCGTGATTCACTTGTATCTCAAGGTCGTAGCCCTTGCCGTTTCGCATTGCTTCTTCTGCTGCAGCGTTCACACGCTCCCACGATTCCACGGTAAGAAGTGTTCCGCGCTGCTCCACGAAGGGGGGAATTTCCCGCCCGCAGACTGCAGCCAGCGATTCAGAGGAAATCACCTCGCCCGTATGCATATCCCATGACCACGTGCCGATTCTGGCAAGACGATGCGCCTCGATCAATTGCTTATCTTTTGCCTTGAGTAATTCACCAGCGCGGCCGATTGCAGCAGCTACCTTATCGGCTTCAATGATGCCGGTGTTGGGAATCAAGGCCGGGCTACCGCCGCCCAGCGCGGTGGCCGGCGCAATCAGCGCGTTAAACGAGTGAGCGATTCTTCGACCTTTGAACCAGGCCATCGTCAAGCCTATGCCGAACAGAATGGCAACGCCGGCCGCAAGTGCGGTGAGGGGAAGGACAAGCGCGTTGGTCAATGACTGTTGCGGAATTCCAATGGCGACAGTCCAGTTCGTGACAGGAGAGCGCCGATAAAATGTCAGGGTCGAGATTCCTTCACCCGTTGTAGTGGACACCGCCCCTTCCGACACCGACATCATCGACTGGAGTAGCTTATCGCTGGGCTTTCTCCCTACAAACAGATCCGCTGAAATGTTGCGTGCAACGATATTGCCGCTGCTATCAAAAATGCCCACAACCCAATCGGATGGCAAATTCTGACCCTCTAGGATCGCCTGAAAATGCCTGGGCAAGACGCCGATCCCCATTGAGTACATGACCTGACCGTCGATGATTACCGGCACATCGATGCTCATGATCGGATGCTTAAACTGCGGGACGTTAAACAGATTGGAAACGGCGGGTTTGCCGGTAGCAAAAACCCCTCGAACGTGCTCACGCGACGGTTGGGGCGGGAGCGCATTTCCGTAGGGAATCGACGTATTGAGAATCAGCTGTTCGGACTGATTCCTTAGTACGACATTCGTGCCGAGCCCGGTTGCAGCCACCGTCTTGCGCGCACGTTGATGAAAGCGCGCAAAGTCTCCTTGAATCAGGGAGTCCGCCGTAGCCAGCGCCTCAGCGGTCGCCTGAACGCGCAATAAATAATTGTCCGCCGCCTGAACTAAGGCCCGCACGGTATGGATCATGTCTCTTTCCTGCTGCGCACGTCCTGCCTGGTATTGAAGACCAAACAGCACAATCGCACCCATGACCCCAGGCAACAGGCACGCCAATACCAAGAAAAGCAGAATCGCGTGTACGGAACGGCTAGGTTTAGAAAGGCTGAGCTTGGTCACCAGGTGGGTCGCGATAGGGAAGACGAAACCGTGTCGTTACTCTTTGTCCAACAAAGTTTGGACGATTCGTCGTACGAACAATTCCCCCTTATGTCATGACATTCGCCAAAGGGCATCACTTGGTCAAACGCATACGAACCGACAGAGCCTTTGCCTGTCAATAAGACACCAAGCAATCGCTGGGATACCTCTTAGGAAAAAACAGCATGGACGGAAACTTTGAGCGCGCTCTCCAAACCATTGACCAGTCGTCGCTTGCCGACGAGATAATTGCCATTTTGGCAGCGGTCGTGTCCGATATGTCAGCACCCGATTCCGCGCGAAGTGGACTAAGGAAAAGCCGGGAAGATGCTCTGACGCCGGAACAACAAGCCGCGGCCGCGGCCCTGCAGGCCTATGGCGTCGAATGCGCAACCGAAGTATTTACCGCAGGCCTTGAACCAGATGCAAATGAACGCGCGTCCCGCCTTGGTCAAGCGCTGCAGGAAGATTGTTCCGATGATGCGCTTACACGACTGCGGACGGATGCGGACGTCGGCCTCGACTTTAAATCCAGACTGTCGTTGGGGATTGCGACCAAATGCGCGGATCTCGTCGCCGCCGAAATCGACCGGGAAAAGAAAGGTCACTTCACCATCCTCGATAAAGAAGATGCCGCCCTGTTCGAATCTCGGCGGAAAGAGCACCAGACGCAGCGTGCGGATGCTGCGCGGGCATTTCTGGCTTCGCTCCCGAGTCACTACCCTTCTTTTGGGGCAGCGCTATTTGCCTCCATTCGGCGTGACGTGGAGAAGCATATAGAGGAACAGTACAAGCGGCCGGACACGAAGGAAGCAGTGGCATCGCTGTTCGATAGCGCACTGGCGTCCATGCCGACCGCGATGCGCGATGCAGTCAATCGCGCGGGATGATTACCCATGCCGGATCGGGATATCCAACACCCGGACGAGTGATTCCGGACTGCTACCGTTTTTTGGGACCAACACAGGAAAGACTGACAAGGACTACTGCGCTTGTGCTACCGGATTACGAAACTGCCACGCTCTCACGTAATTCACTTCAAACGAATTTGATTTTCCTTGCGGCGTTGTTGCATCCGGTTCTCCGCTGGAACTGCCGAACCATAGGTCAACCAGAATGAACATCGGATCGGTCATTTCCGCCTCGACCGTATATATCTGCTTGCCGTCGAAATAAAACGTTTGCCGATGCGGCTCCCACTTCACTGCGTACTTGTGAAAATTCGCGGAGAGATCCTTGCCTGCATCGAATTGCCGCGTGCCGGCCGACACACCCTCATCGCGCCAGACTGTCACACCGTACGCAGTCGGACGTGAAATGCCATCCGCATCCGTGTACCCCCATGGTTCGACACCGCCCGGATAGGCTTCGAGAATATCAATCTCTGGGCGACGGTTGCCCGGATGCGCAAAGAGCCAGAATGCAGGCCATGTTCCCTTTCCTCTTGATAGCTTTGCCTCGATCTCGAAGTAACCATACTTCTGTTCAAATTTGCCGTCGGTATCCAACGTCCTGTTGAAAAACTTGCCCGTCGCGTCACGCTGCGGCCAGATTTTCAGCACGCCTTTTTCCACCGCAAAGTTCTTTGTCGGATTGGGCTTCTCGTACCAGATGTGCTCATTCCATACGTCGCGATTGAAGCTGTCGAATTCTTCGGAAAATGTCAGCACATAGCTTGCAGCATTCTGGCCAAACGGCGTTTTCGCAGCCGCGGTTTCAGATTTCGCCGAGCGCTTTGTCTTTGCTGCGGCAAGCAGGGTCTTGTCGTCAAAATAAGCCGCTTCGCCGCAAGCCGAAAAGCCGGCCACGGCAAACAGGCCGACCACAACAACACGGAAAATATTTTTCCTGATCCGCAGATTCTGCATGGTCAAGCGCTCTGATATCCATTCGGGTTCATGCTTTGCCAGCGCCAGTGATCTGCGCACATCTCGGCAAGCCCCTTCTTTGCGCGCCAATCGAGAAGATGCCACGCCTTGGCGGGGTCCGCATAGCAGACGGCGATGTCGCCTGGGCGACGATCGACAATTTGGTACGGGACCTTGCGTCCGCTTGCCTGCTCGAATGCACGTACCATCTCAAGCACGCTGTATCCCCGACCGGTCCCGAGGTTGGCAGTGAAGCTCTTCCCGGATCGGAACAGTTCGGCCAGCGCCGCCAGGTGTCCGCGCGCCAGGTCCACCACGTGAATATAGTCCCGCACGCCGGTGCCGTCGGTGGTCGCATAGTCATTGCCGAAGACGGCCAGCTGCTCACGCCGGCCGACTGCAACCTGACTGATGAATGGCATCAGGTTGTTCGGGATCCCGCGTGGATCCTCACCGATCAGGCCGCTCGGATGCGCCCCCACCGGATTGAAGTAGCGCAGCGCACCGATTGCCCAGGAGGCATCAGACTTGCCGAGGTCCTCCAGTATTTGCTCGACCATCAGCTTTGAGCGTCCATACGGATTGGTGACTGATAATCGCGCCGACTCGGTAATAGGTACTGTCTCGGGATCGCCATAGACCGTGGCCGATGAACTGAACAGGAAATTCTTGACGCCCGCTTCGCCCAAGGCCTGCAGGAGCGTTACCGTACCGGCCACATTATTTTCGAAATACGCCAGCGGGTGGGAAACAGACTCACCAACCGCTTTCAGACCCGCAAAGTGAATGGCGGCATCGATGCGATGCGTTTTCAAGAGCGCGCTGAGGGCCAGTCGATCGCGCACGTCCGTTTCGTAAAAGGGAATGACGTGGCCGGTGATTTTCTCAACACGCTTCAGTGATTCTGTCGAGCTGTTGGAAAGATTGTCTACGGCGATCACGGCATAGCCCGCTGACAGAAGCTCGACACAGGTATGCGATCCGATGTAACCGGCCGCTCCTGTGACGAGAATGGTTTTGGGAGACATCATGTTGGGCACTCCGATCTATGGATAACTGGTGGTGCACGATAGAGCGGTCTGCGACGGCGCCATACGCACGGAAATTCGAGGACGAGCCGACCCGCGAAGTGCCGATAACAGACCGCGCTTCGTTGCGAACACCCTATTGATTTCCCAATCCGGCTAGCGCATTGGTTCTGCGTGCTTGGGGAACTCAGGCCGGATCGCGATGCACATGGGCGCACAATCTACAATGCGCATCGCGGACCTGAGATGACTGCAGCCGGCAGGCCGCTTGCATAGGCAATTAAACGGCGCTAGGCAGCCTCCATCGCAAGAGGGTTGCTTGAATTGCGCACCTCCCGGACGATATGCTCGGACAGCCGGAACGCCAGCGCAGCGAGGGTAATCGTCGGAAAGTTCGCCCCTGCGGTCGGAAATACCGAGCTGCCGGCGACGAACAGATTAGACATGCCATGCACCTTGCAGTTGCGGTCAACGACACCTTGTTTCGGCGAATCGTGCATGCGCGTCGTACCCATGTGATGCCAGGTGCCTTCCAGATCGGAGGGCCATTTCTTGCCTTCGATCGGCGGATCGAGTTCGACCTGCGCCACGCCGCTGCGTCGCATGTCTTCCGCGAGGATGGCAAGCGTACGATCGAAAGTGCGCTGCACTTTCGACGTCAAGCGCCAGTCGACCCGAACGCGGTTCATGCCGAGTTGGTCTTTCTGCGACGGCGACAGCATCACGCGGCTGTTCGGATCCGGTTCCGGTTCCACGATCAGCTGGAATTTCACGCCCTTGATCAACCAGCGCGGCTGGAAAAGACGGGTGTAGCCATAGCCGATGGTATCGAGCGGATGGGTTGCCATCGTGAGGATGTCCCTGCCGAGATTCCAATCTTGCTGATCCTTCTGCAGCAGCGCTTGCTTGAGGCGGAACAATGCCTGTGCGCCCTCGCTTCCCTCGCCGGGGAATATCGAGTTGAACCAGACGCGTGCGTTCAGGATGCCTTCCTTCTCCAGCACGTCCGGGGTCAATGCGAACTGGTGCGCGATATGTGTGCCATGCGCTGCGACCGCCGCGTTCATGTAGTGATACTTCACGTCCGATAGCTTGTTGCGTGCCCACTGGTCCGAGAAGCGGATGTTGCCGGTAAGCAGCCGCGGGTGATCCATGAAGAAGCGACCGACCAGATCGTTGCCATTGCCGAGCCCGCAGGACTGCACCTTGTTTGATGCCAGCAGCAGACGCGCATTTTCAATGCCACCGGTAGCCAGTACATAATGCTTTGCCGCGACCTCAATGTACTTGCCGGTCAATGTCGCGACCTGCACGCGAGATACGGTTTGCCCCGAACGGTCGGTGTCGATATTGGTCACATTCGCGTACAAATAGACGCGGATGCGCTTGGACTGCTTGAGGTCTTCGCGGTACAGCTTGCCGAAACGTGCCGGCGGGCTGAACTGCGAAATCGTGTCGCGCACCTTGCCGGATACCAGAGGAATGCGGCGCACATCAGGCCGGCCTATCGATCGTTCCCAGAAGTCGGGGTCAAAATTATTCGGGCCCAGTTTCAGCAATGCGTGCGTGCGGTCGTAGTAAGGAGCGAGGTCGCTCAAGCTGAACGGCCAACCGCTGTGGTCAACCCACGCGCGCTTTTCGAAGTCCCAGGGATCAAGAGGCCGGCACCAGCCACCCCAGCAGTTGCTGCTGCCGCCAAGGAATCGGCTGCGGCTGCCGTCGGCAAAGTTATAGGGCCATTCCCCCACGTCCTCCCCGCGATACAGATCGCGTGTCCCATCATCAGGCGCGAATCCGCCGCTCTCGAGGAGGCAGACATCGACCCCCTGCTTGTCCAACTCCATCGCGAGTGTGATGCCTGCCACACCACCGCCGATAATGCATACCGTCGCCTGAACAACGGTTCCCTGTTCCACTCGTCGCGTATCAATAAACATCGTTCTTCTTCTTTCCCATGGTGAGAAAAATCATTCTTAATGACCTTCACTCGTCTTATGTTTGCAACCAATCGTATTGAAGATAGATGGCATTTCCGTGCGGTGTTTTGATGTGCGTTAGAAAGTCCTCACAATTGCTCGAGCCTCGCGACACCACAGCGTATTAAAAGTGTTGCCGTCTACTCAGAATGACAGTGCGGCATCCGGCTTGCTGGCGAGAATCGCTTTTCTGAATTCTTCCTGAATGCGCTTCAACGCTTCTTCCGATTCGCCCTCGAAGCGCATCACCACCACCGGCGTGGTGTTTGATGAGCGCGCCAGCCCGAAGCCATCCGCATACTCGACCCGCAAGCCGTCGATGGTGACGATCTGCTCGGCACTCGGGAAGCGTGCATCGCGCTGCATCTTGCCGATCAGTTCGACGTTCTCGCCTTCGTCCAGGTGCAGGTGCAATTCCGGCGTGCTCGATGCCTGCGGCAAGGCATTCAACTCCGCCGAGGGATCGGCCATGCGCGTGAGCAATTCGAGCAAGCGCGCACCCGCATACAAGCCATCGTCAAAGCCGTACCAGCGGTCCTTGAAAAAGATATGCCCGCTCATTTCGCCACCCAGCGGCGCACCGGTTTCGCGCAGCTTGGCTTTCACCAGTGAATGGCCGGTCTTCCACATCAGCGGCTGCCCGCCATGTTGCTTGACCCAGGGCGCGATATGGCGCGTGCATTTGACGTCGTACAGAATTTCGCGGCCCGGATGGCGCGACAGCACATCGGCGGCAAACAACATCAGTTGCCGGTCCGGATAAATGATTTGCCCATCTTTGGTGACCACGCCCAGGCGGTCGCCATCGCCATCGAAGGCAAGGCCGATTTCGGCATCGGTTTCTTGCAGGCAGCGAATCAAGTCTTGCAGATTTTCCGGATGCGCGGGGTCGGGATGGTGGTTCGGGAACGTGCCATCGACGTCGCAAAACAATTCGATCACGTCGCACCCCATTGCGCGGTACAGGTCGCCAGCGAACGCGCCCGCCACGCCATTGCCGCAATCGATGGCAATCTTCATCGGGCGCGCGAGCTTTACATCGTCGGTAATGCGCTGCAGATAGGCTTGCTTGATGTCATGCGTGCGGTAGCTGCCATTGCCGCTGGCAAAGTCGCCCTTGACGATGCGCTGGTACAAGGCCTGGATGGTGTCGCCGTAAATGGCTTCGCCGCCCAAGACCATCTTGAAGCCGTTGTAGTCGGGCGGGTTGTGGCTGCCGGTGACCATGATGCCGGATTGCGCATCGAGCACATGGGTGGCGTAGTACAGCATCGGGGTGGCGACCACGCCGAGGTCGATTACATTGACGCCGGCGCGCTGCAAGCCAGCCGCCAACGCGGCCGACAGTTCCGGCCCGGACAGGCGGCCGTCGCGGCCGATGACGACCGTCTGCTCCTCCTTGAGGCGGGCCGCGGTGCCGAATGCCTGACCGATGTGCCGTGCGACGCCAATGTCGAGTGTCTTGCCGACGATGCCGCGAATGTCGTAGGCCTTGAAAATGCTTGGAGAGAGATTCACCACGTTGCGTTAAACCGGATAAGAAATCGATTAATGGACAACGATGGCCGACGTGGGCCAACGAGAGCCAACGGAAAAATGCATCCTGCAACCACGATATCGAGAACCGTTGGCTGCAGGATTGACATGCTTGATACGGACTGATGCGCTTACGAAGCTTCGATCAGCGGCGTATTGCCTGACGGGCGCTGACTGTAGGGGCGGCCGTAGGTATAGCCGTAGCCATAACGTCCCGGACGCACCTTCAGATCATTGAACAGCACGCCCTTTGCTTCCAGTCCGGCCTGTGCAAGACGCTTCATCGATTCGCTGATCTCGCCCGGCGTCGTTACACCGGCACGCGTCATCACGTAGATCGCGCCTGCATGCGCACCAATAATCATGGTGTCGGCGACGGCGAGAATCGGCGGCGCATCGATCAGTACCAGGTCGTAGCGCGAAGACAGCTCCTGCAGGAACGCACCGAAATTCGGACGCAACAGCAGTTCTGACGGATGCTGCGGCAAGGTTCCGGTCGTGATGAAGTCCATGTTTTCGATGACGCCATGATGGATCACCTGATCAAGACGTCGCGCACCGGCGATCGCGTCGGACAGCCCGTCATGCCGGCCGAAGCCGAAATACAGGTGCAGCAGGCCGTTGCGCAAGTCGGCATCGATCAGCAAGACCTTCTTGCCGGTCGCGGCCATGATGGCGGCCAGATTGGCCGACACAAAGGACTTGCCCATGCCCGGCGTGGCGCCGGTAATCAGCACAATGTTGTTCTTGAAACTCGGCATGGAGAACTGCAACGCTGTGCGGAAATTGCGCAGGCTTTCCACCGCGACGTCGGTCGACGATACGTTGGCCAGCAGCGGCACCTTCTGATGCTTGGCATTGACCTGCTGATACAGTTCGCGCTGCTTCTTGCTGTGCGGGATCGTTGCAAACACCGGCACGCCGGCAACCTGCTCCACCGCTTCCGGCGAATCCAGACCACCTGCCAGGGATTTGCGGAAGAATGCAGCCACGACGCCAAGGAACAACCCTGCCAGCACTGCCAGCGCAAGGATGACCGGACGGTTCGGCTTGATCGGCTTTTCCGGCATCATCGGTGTATCCACCAGACGCACGTTGCTGACTTTACCGACCGTAATCAGGCGCAGCTGCTGTGAAGTGTTCAGCAGCGCCGTGTAGAGATCCGTGTTGACCTTGACTTCACGCTGCAGGCGCAGCAGGTTCTGCTCGATGACCGGCAGGGACTTGATGTGCTCATTCATCGTGGAGATTTGACCGTTGATCTCCTTCAACTGGCTGTCGATGCCCTGTACCGCCGGATGGTCGTTGGTATAACGTGCGAGCAGCTCAATCTTCTTTTGCTGCAATTCCATTTTCTTCAGCTTTGCCGCCGACGATTGTTGCAGGGTCAGCTTCGATTCCTCGCCGAGGTCGATGGTGCCGTTGTTGTTACGGAAGGCGTTGTACTTTGCTTCAGCCTGCTCCAGCTGGGATTTAATTTCCGGCAGCTGCTTGTTCAGGTAGGCCAGCGACTTTTCGGCTTCTTCCGTTTTGCGCGCGGCATTTTGCTTGACGTATTCCTTGCTGATTTCGCTCAGAACGCTATTGATCAAGCGTGGATCGGACCCGCGCAGGCTGGCGCCAATCACACCAGACTGCTTGCCACCGAGTTCTTCGATCTTCATTGCATTCTGGATGCCTTCGATGGTCGCCAACCGGGAGCTGCGCGACATCAGAAACTGTGCACCCGGCTTGCCGTCAAGCTGGTCGACGCGTACTTCGATGGTGCCTTTCGGCAGTTCGAAAATCGCCGTCTCGCCGACTTTTGCCTTCAGGTCGATGCCGTCTTCTTTCTGCTCCAGACGGAAATTGCCGTTACCTTCCGCAGTGACAATGAATTCCTTGTTCTGCAGGAAGTCTGGCACATTAAATACGGCAACCTTAATTTTTTCAGCGCCCCATACGTAACCGCCGTAACCCAGCAATCCTGGAGTCGACAATTGCTTGTTCCGCTCCGCGAGCCACGAGCCAATCGCCGGGAAATGCTTTGGACCGGCATTGATATACAGGCGCAAATTGTCGATCGCACGCGACACGACCAGGCGCGACTGCAACAGCTCCATTTCAGCCAGGGCCGATGTCTTGACGTCAAACATCGACTGCATGTCGCCCACGATGTTCTGTGATTTCGACTGCCCTTCCTCTTCCACGTGAATCAGCATGTTTGCCTGGTACACCGGCGTGGTAAGAAAAGCGTAGGCTGCACCCATCAGCGTAACGACGAACGCGATCGTTGCGATCAGCCACCGGTTTTCCCAAAGAACATCGAGATAGCTTGCCAGCTCGACTTCTTTTTCTTCCATCCGGACGGGGCCGGTTAATTGAGGTATGGATTGGTTCATCATAGGATTTTTTGCTTGTGGTTAGTACGTGAACGAAGCGGATCAAAGTATTTGCGGCGCTGGAATTGCGGGCAAATGGCTTCCGCGCGATGCCTGGAGAATGCGTTCTTCAGGCATCTGTGCGCAGTGGCGGTATGCAACCGGTCAGTGCAAGACTATTTAACCGGTCCGACCGCCCCGACTGCTGACGACAACGCGCCGGGCAGCAGAAGGCTGATCGAACGGTGCCAGTTCGCCAAAGGCGTGGCAGCGACATAGACCACATCCCTGGGTGACAGCTCGAAACCTTCGGCCATCGCCAATGCACCCGGCGAGCGACCATCGAGTTGATACACCACCTGGTCAGTGCCATTCTTGCGCACAACATAAATCTGGCTACCGTCTCCGCTGGTCGGATTGATACCGCCGGATTCGCCAAGTGCTTCGTTCAATGTCAGGCGACCGTTATGCATTGGCAGCGCGCGCGGGCTGACGACTTCGCCCGATACGAATATCTTGCTTTCGTCACGTGAACGCACGCGCACGACATCGCCATTTGTGAGCATGATGCTGCCTGGGTTGACGCCACGCTGAACCAACTGCGGCAAATTGATCTGGTAGTTGGTTCCGTTGCGATTGACTACCACCTGGCTCTGGTCACCCGTGGGCAGGACGCCGCCGGCGCGATTCAATGCCTCGACCAGCGTCATCGGAATGTCATTGATTGCCTGCAGACCCGGATTTTTGACCTCGCCGTCGACATAAACGCGCTTGCTGCGATACGACTGCACGCGCAAGGTGACTTTCGGCTGCTTCAGGTACTTGGAAAGTCTGTTCGCCAGCAGATTGCGCGCCTGGTCCTGCGTGAGCCCGGCGACTTTCAGCTCTCCCGCAAACGGAAACTGAATCATGCCTTCATGGTCAACGATAAAGCCGGCTGGCGGCGCGGTGGCTGCTGATGTGGAGGCATCTGCACCTGCGCCTACCGGGCCAGCCGTTGATACCGTCGCTGCATTCGATAGTTCGGGGTGATCCCAAACAACGACCGACAGCACGTCGCCATTGTCAATGGTATAGGGGCCGGGTTTCGAGAGCAGCTTGCTGATGTCTTGCGTGACCTGCTTTTCGCGCAGCTCGCGTTCGACCTTGACTAATTGCGGAGTAATTTGCTTGAGGGTTGCGTTGGTTGCCTCACCGCCGGACGCGCTCGCCGAATCCGGCGCGCTCGCACCGGAAGACTGGCTGTAGGTTGATCCATTGAAGTGCAGTCCTGGTGCGACCGATGCGCATGCAGCGAGCCATGGTAGAACGGCTGCCACACTCCATCGTTTGAGAGATGCCTTGGAAGCGAAGTGCATATGATTACCCCACATGATTAATACAAACCTGCCACGACGATTGATGGCAATTGCGATGTTTAGAAAGTGCTATGAATTGTTTCGGGAGCCGCGCTCAACAACGTTCGCGTGAAGAGCGCTACCAGACGCGCGGCTTCGCGGAATCGACACGAGAGGACCTGCCATGTCCCCTCTCCTTCGTTGCCTGTTGACTATTGGCGACTTATCTTATGTACAACTTTACGTATCCCCCTTTTGCCTGTTTTGACGTGTATCAACGCGAAACAAGATATGAAACGAGCGTGTCCAAAAGCGTTGCTTTGTTCGACATGTCGCTATCGAACCGTGCCGCGCGCGTAAGCTGCGCTGCGGTTAAAGGATGAAGTCAGGGTATGCCGTGCAAGAAACAGATGTCTTGCGGAAAAGCACGCCGCAGTCGCAGCAGGTTTAATGTCGATTAAACCTGCTGCAATCGGGAGAGGAAGAACAGGAGAAAATAAGAAGCAGCCGCACGAGAGGCGGCCGCGATGTGCGACAGAAGAGAGTACCGCCTGCGCTTTAGCTACCGCGCAAGCTTTGCAAAGGTGGCTGATTCAGTACATTACGCAATCCGACCCAGCCGCCGACGAATGCACAAAGCGAGCCGACCACCAGTCCGACAAGCCAGACAATCGGGCTGAAGCGCCATTCAAAATCAAATACAAACGTCGCCAGCGTCCAGCCTACGGTCGCCGCACCGGTCGCGGCCAGAATACCCGCGAGGCCGCCGACAAGCGCAAACTCGATCCACTGCGCCTGCGACAACTGGCTGCGTGTGGCGCCAAGGGCGCGCAGCAGTCCGGACTCGCGAATTCGCTCGTCCTGCGATCCGACCAACGCCGCATACAGCACGAGCACACCCGACGCCAGCGTAAACAAAAACAGAAACTCCACCGCACCGATGACCTGATCCAGCACGCTCTGCACCTGCCGGATCATGCTACCGACATCGACGATGGTGAGATTGGGAAAATCGCGCGTCAGCGCGTTCACGAATCCATTCCGGTCCGGCGGCAGATGAAACGCAGTGATCCATGTTTGCGGCATACTTTTCATGCTTTGCGGATTGAGAATGACAAAGAAGTTCACTCGCATCGATCCCCAGTCCAGCTTGCGCAAGCTGCTCACCGTCGTATCGACCTGCTGTCCGCCGATATCGAAGCGCAGCTTGTCGCCCAGGCGGACGCCCAGCGTTTTCGCCAACCCTTCCTCGACGGACGCTTCGGGTTTGCTATCGTCATACCAGCGACCCGCAATGATCTGATTCTGTGGCGGCATGTCCTGCATCGTCGACAGGTTGAACTCGCGGTCGACCAGACGACGAGCACGATCCTCCGTATACGTCTCGGTGGTAATCGCTTTGCCGTTCACTTGCACCAGGCGACCGCGAATCATGGGATACAGCGCCGGGTGAGTCCCGCCGGCCTGCTTCAGGCGCTGCTCTATTTCCGGTTTCTGTTCTGGTTGAATATTGATGATGAAACGATTGGGCGCATCCGGTGGCGTTGAGTTGCGCCATGCGTCGACCAGATCACCACGGATAACCGTCAGCAAAAGCAAAGCCATCAAGCCCAGAGACAGTGCCACGATCTGAACCACAGTCGCACCGGTACGCCGCTGCAGCGCCGTGATCGCGAAGCGCCAGCCGGGATGATTGACGGTCGTACGCACTACGCGCAGCGACTTCAAGCTTAGCCAGCCTACCAATGCAAACAACGCAAAACCGCCGAGAAAACCAGCGGCCGTCAACAATCCGAGTTTCGGATTGCCGGCCTGCCACAGCAACAGGCCGATAAAAACCACGAGTCCCAACGCATATGTCGCTAGCGTGAAGGCTTGCGGGGGATCCTGTTCACGCCGGATGACGCGATTATGCGGAACATTGCGCAGTTGCAGAATCGGCGGCAAGGCAAAGCCGATCAGCAGTAGCATGCCGGTAGCAATACCTTGCAGCGCGGGCAGGAAACTGGCCGGAGGCAATGTGTTGGTAACCAGCCTCCCGAGCCATTCCAGAAGCACGAAATGCGCAGAGAACCCAACGGCGGCGCCAAGCGCGCTACCCACCAGGCCTACCACGAAAAATTCGCTCAGGTACATGACCGTCACCTGGTTCTGCGTCAAACCAAGACAGCGCAACATCGCGCACGCATCGAGGTGACGCAGCATGAAACGGCGCGCAGCCATCGCTATTGCGACTGCGGCCAGCATGGCAGATAGCAAACCGACCAAGGACAGAAACTGCTCGGCACGGTCGAGCGTGGCACGCATTTCCGGGCGTCCGGATTCAAGCGATTCGATACGCATGCCTTTCACGTTGTCCAGTTTCACCTTGCCTTGCAGCCATTTCTCATAGGCCGCCATCTGCGCCGGTGGACCCGCCGCAAGCAAGCGATACGTGACGCGCGATCCGTTCTGGATCAAACCAGTGGCCGCGAGGTCAGAGAGCGGCAGCATGACACGCGGCGCAAAATTCATGAATCCGGCTCCGCGGTCAGGCTCCACCGAAATCAGTTTGGCGACACGGAATGCCTTGTCGCCCAATCGCAGCGTGTTTCCTGTGTCGATATGCAAGGCCTGCAACAGGCCGGCATCGACCCATACCGTTCCAGGGTCTGGAATATCGTTTGTTTCTACATCGGCGCCGTCCGGGGCAGTAGCAATTTTTAGTCTGCCGCGCAGCGGATAGCCGGGTGAAACTGCCTTGATCGAGACCAACTGCGACTGCGCGTTGTCGCCCTCCCCGGCAAGCGCCATGCTGGGAAAAGTCACGGTCTCCGCCAGCATGAGTCCGCGCCGCTCGGCTTCCGCGCGCCACACTCCATTGATCGGCTGATCGGCATTGATCACCAGGTCCGCGCCGAGCAACTGATGTGCATCGCGATTCAGGCCCGCACGCATGCGGTCGACAAAGAATCCGACGGCTGACAATGAGGCCACTGCAACGATCAAGGCAACCAGCAGGAACCGAAGTTCACCCGCACGCCAGTCGCGTTGGGTCATTTGCAATGCTTGTCTCAGCATCAGGTACTCAACTTTCTGAAGAGCCAGCGCAGCCCGCGCCACAACTTGGGCAGCAGCCACAGCGCAATGGCGAAGAAGATGAAAAGAAATGCAAACAATACCCACGGATGGAAGAAAGCAGCCCACAGACCGCCCAGCACCGTGACATCTTCCGTGAAGGAGGCGCCCCAGTTACTGAATGGTTCTGGCGAGGTATTGATCAATGCGCGACTGCCTGCCTTGGTCACATGCGCGCCAGCGGCCAAGGTTCCGCCCAGCAGAGCGGCAATCGCCGACCATTCCGGCCCCATCTGGCCAAGGGCAGCTGCCCCCAGCACCGCACCCGCCGGCACCCGGATAAACGTCTGGACCGCATCCCACGCCGAATCGATGCCAGGCACTTTGTCGGCAAGGAATTCGACGAGCAGCAATGCACCGGTCACTGCCATCACCCACGGCGACTCAAGCACATCGAGCGCTGGCGGCAGATCAATCCATCCCGACCGGCCAAACCAGCCGGCGATGAACAGTGTCATATACAGCCTGATGCCGCTGGCCCATGACAAGCCGCCGGCCAATGCCGCGGCAGATAGCGTTTCAGCCATGCTGTGCTCCGTTCAGGACGATGCAGGCTGTCAACCCCGTCGTCATGGCCTGACAGCGACGCCGGTCACTGTTCAAAGAAGGCGTCCACTTCATCGAGATACTTCTGTTTCGTCGGTCTATCAAGGAAAGACGCGGAAAAACTATTGCGCGCCAATTGGTACGCATGATTTTTTTCCAGCGGCAGCGCTTCAAAAATTTGCACGAAATTGTCGTTCACGTAGCCGCCGAAATAGGCTGGATCGTCGGAGTTGACCGTCACGGTCAGACCCGATTCGAGCAAGCGCAGCAGATTGTGATCAGCGACCTTGTCAAACACGCGTAACTTGATATTGGATAGCGGACAGACAGTCAGCGGCACCCGGTCGCGCGCGAGGCGCTGCGTCAGCGCAGTATCTTCAAGGCATCGCACGCCGTGATCGATACGCTCGACGTGAAGCACATCGAGCGCGGTGCGGATATATTCGGGCGGACCTTCCTCACCCGCATGGGCGACGAGGCGCAGGCCGAGATCCTTGCAACGGGCAAACACGCGTGCAAATTTTTCCGGCGGATGGCCGCGCTCGGACGAATCCAAGCCGATACCGATGAATTTATCGCGGTAAGGCAAAGCCTGCTCCAGCGTCGCCATAGCTTCTTCTTCCGACAGGTGGCGCAGGAAACACATGATCAGCGCCGCGCTCATGTCCCAGTGTTCTTCTGCTGCCTTTAAAGCACGATGAATGCCATTGATGACGGTGCCGAAGGCAACGCCGCGCTCTGTGTGTGTCTGCGGGTCGAAAAAGATTTCTGCATGCCGGACGTTATCCGCGTGCGCCCGCTGCAGGTAGGCCCACGTCATGTCGTAAAAGTCTTGTTCCGTCAGCAGTACGCTGGCGCCGGCATAATAAATATCGAGGAAGGACTGCAAGTCGGTGAAGGCGTAGGCTTGCCTCAAGGCATTTACCGACGCGTAAGGCAGGCTCAAACGATTGCGCTCGGCCAGCGCAAAAATGAGTTCTGGTTCGAGCGAACCTTCAATATGGATATGCAGTTCGGCTTTCGGCATTTGCTGCAGCGTCGTGCGGAGTGCGGCGTCCATGTCTTCCCTTTCTCGTTTTGACCGTAAATATGCTGCGATTGTACGGCGAACAAAGGGCGCGCGGGAACCGATGCAGGTAGACGCGACATAGATCAGGCCGCAGCGACATTGTCGTGCAGCAAATGGATAAGACAAAACTTCAGCGCAGGGCCGGAAAGTGCCCTGCGTTTACATCGTTGCTCCGCGAACGACGTCGCCGTGTGTTTTTTCGTACACCTCCTGGCACGGCGCGCAGCGCTCCGCGGTCGGCTGCACTTCGAGGCGCGCGTAGGGAATCTCATTTTCGCAGCCGACACAATCGCCGTAGGTGCCGTTTTCCATACGGATACGCGCAGCTTCGATGGCGCGAAGCTCGACAATGTCACGCGAGACGGCGGCATTGTCCAGGTCGACTGACAGGTTAGCAAAGGAGGAATCGCCTGGATCTGGCGCTTCACTTGCCACGTCCGCAAAGTCATCCCTTTCGTTGACTTCGCGATGCAATTCCTCGCGCAAGGTCTTGTCGCGCTCCTCCAGCATTTGCTTGAGATGAGCAAGTTGCTCTGCGGTCAGGTTAGGCATAACAAGTTCTTCCGGTTCAAAGCAGTTAGGTGAAAGCAGCGCGGCCGATTAGCGCAACCACGCGGGCCGCGACTCCACGCCGGAACGCGACTGCCACAATGCGGCCAAAGCGAAACCGATACCGACCATGAGCGCCGTCACCGCTTTCGGATGAATGGATGCCTTGGTGTACAAACTCGATTCGAAGACATGGCCGGGATATCCCTGTCGCTCCTGCAGATCGGATCCCGGCTGGTACAGGCTGTTCTGGCTGCGGTCGCGTGCCGGCATGCCGGATTTCTGTTGCTTGATGACGAAGCGCTTCATGTAGCTGTCCAGAATGCGTGGCGCGTAGTGCGCAGTCGACGACACCAGCTTGGCAGCACCACCAACGAAAATGTCTCTCTTGAAATGCGCGGCCGCGTAAAGGATCGCGTCAGCCGCGATTTCCGGCGCGTAGATGGGCGGCGGCAATTGCGGTTCTGTCTCAAGGTAGTTCTTTGCGTGTTCGATAAACATCGTGTCTATCGCCGCCGGCTTGATGAGCGTTACCGCAATCGGCGCGTCTTCCGCCTCCAGTTCGAGGCGCAATGAGTCGGTAAAGCCCTTCACCGCATGTTTGGAAGCAGAATAAATGCCTTGCAGCGGCGCGGCACGGTCCGATACTTCGCTGCCGAGATTGATAATCGCCCCACCACGTTTCTTCAGGTGCTCCACAGCGACCAGCGAGCCGTACACCACGCCCCAAAAATTGGTCTGGAACAAGCGCCGCTGATCCTCCAGCGACACATCTTCATTCCTGCCGAAAATGGAAATGCCGGCATTGTTGACCCAAGTATCGAAACGACCAAAGCGCTCGATGGCAGCACGCGCGACCCGGCGCACGTCTTCTTCAATACCGACATCCGCCACCACGTGAATGACTTCGCCGCCTTGCTTGGATAACTCGAAGGTAAGCTGCCGCAAAGCATCTTCGTTTCGCGCGACCAATACCACCTTGGCGCCGCGCTTTGCGGCCTTGCGCGCGGTGGTCAAACCGATTCCGCTGGTAGCGCCGGTGATGACGATAACTTGTTCCGATAGTTTTTTTAGCTGAAGTTTCATCTGGACGCTCCTTTTTCTACACTGCCAGCGAAAAGCGTGCCTGAGACCGCAAGCCATTGCCTGCAATACAAGTCCTTGCATTGCTATCCATTCGCTGAAATTTTTACCAATGCAATGCGCGTTTTTGCATCACAGCGCCGCCTGTCTGCCAGAGCCAATACGTCATACAATCAGTCCATGTGCGGACGCTATACGCTACAACACGCCCCCGAACTTCTCAAAGAATGGTTTGGCGCGACTTCCATGCCGGATTTCGAATTGCGCTACAACATCGCGCCGGGCACAAACATCGTTGCGCTACGCAATACCTCAGAAGGACGTACCGGGACCATCATGCGCTGGGGTTTCATTCCTTCGTGGGCGAAGGACCCGGCTACGATACCGATGCTCAACAACGCGCGAGGAGAAACGGTTGCCGAGAAACCCATGTTCCGACAAGCATTTCGGCATCGGCGTTGCCTGATTCCCGCGTCCGGCTTTTATGAATGGAAAGCGGTTTCCGGACAACGCGCCAAACAGCCTTTTTATATTTCGCTTTGCAGCGGCACGCCAATGTCGTTTGCGGGCCTATGGGAAACATCGAAATATGCCGAGGGCGGCAAGTTGGACACCTGCGCCATCATCACGACGGAAGCGAACGACGTGCTCGCACCGATCCACCAGCGCATGCCGGTCGTCGTCGACCGCGCGGACTGGGATACCTGGCTAAGCATTGATCCGGTCGCCGACGAAATGCTGGAAGAACTGATCAAACCCTACGATGCCGATAAAATGCAGGCATGGGGCGTATCACACGCTGTAAACAAGGTTATCAACGACAGTCCTGCGCTATTACGTCCGATTGCTTGAGCGATAAGTGCGACGGGTATGCCAGAAGGACTGGGAGGAATTTATGCCAGAAATAAAATTTGAAGTGGCTAGCGACGAGCATCGAATGCTCTCTGAAGAATATAGAAAAGCGATGATCATCTGGCTGCGAGGCAACCCATCCGCCGTACCGCCCTCCTTTGAGCAATGGCTGTCCGAGCGCGCGGTGGAGTGCCTGAAGCAAGCAAGTATGGGAGCGCAGGAAGTTACCGAAATGCATGCCATCAATGCGATGGAGAAACTGGTGACCAGCTTGCAACGACATGGATTCGGGCTGGCGTATCTGGACAAACAAGGGACGGACCCCGCTGAAGCCATTGCTGAACTGGCGCTGGCCGTAGCCGGTGATCTCGGTCTCCCGCATCACACGGCAAAACGGCTGCAGGAGCTTCTGGAATACTATACAAAGAGCGCCAGGGAAATTGCCGATCTTGCCCATGTCGCTGTAACGAATCGCGCGTATGGCGCGTTGCATGAAGTTTTCCGCGAACTGTCGGAACGAACCGTCAAGGCTGCGGATCATCTAGGCGATGACCGGGCGCTCGGTCGTTTCGAGGGTGCGGTCGCGGTACTCGCCGGCATGCGCGTCATGACGCGTCAAGCGGCAAGCGAAAAAACCGACGCATTCAAGCTGGCGCTGCGTGAAGCAAAAGAATAGAGAGAAATTTTTCCGGGAGTCTTGCTCGGATGACATAAGAGTAGAGCGTTGTCACCTTTTAAAACGAGGCATGCAATGACTTATCCAAAAAACCACTTTGGTGTACCCCAGTATCCTGAAAACGACGCCCGCCGGCTGTTCGTCCTGCTATCCGCTATTGACCTCCTCGAACGGCCAACCGTCTCGGCAGTGGCCGACCTTACCAGCATTGCAAAGGAAACAATCGACAATGATGTCGTCCGCTTGCGGGAAGAATTCGGCGTCCTGCTTCACAAGGTGGGCGACATTTACCATATCGAATCCTGGGGCGACGTATTGAAAAAAACCGGCGTGAAAAAATTTTTGAAAGCGTGAACTGGCCGATATTGACGTCGCGCACCAAAATGGGGCGAGTCGTGTAAACTTCAGCTCCTTTGGCCGGCCGATTCGTATCGGCCCCTCACACGGAGCGCTGCGTGAAAAAAGTTTTGCCCTGGCTGCATCAGCACTTGCCACCGCCTATTGCAGTCGGCAAAACGGAACGATTTCGCGCATGTTGCGGCGCCTTGCTCGGGATTTTCCTGACCGGTATCTTGAGTCGCTTCGCCCTCGGTGCCACGCCCGACCTGCCGCTGCTGATTGCGCCAATGGGCGCGTCCGCCGTCCTGGTATTTGCCCTTCCCTCCAGCCCGCTGGCCCAACCGTGGTCGGTTGTCGGCGGCAACATCATTTCAGCCCTGGTCGGCGTTGCGTGCGCGCAGTGGATCGGTGATCCGGTTCTGGCGGGTTCCGTTGCAGTGACTGGCGCCATCGCCGCCATGTTCGCATTGCGCTGCCTGCATCCGCCCGGTGGGGCCATTGCACTTACCGCCGTACTCGGCGGTCCGGCTATTCAAGACGCGGGATTTCACTTCGTGCTGTCACCGGTTGCTCTCAACTCCGTCCTTATGCTGGTCGCCGCACTGGTGTACAACAACGCCACCCGCCACCGTTATCCGCTGCTCACTCACCCGGACTACGGCAACAAGCACAAGACCGGCGATGCGCCGCCGTCGGAACGACTCGGGTTCACTGCGGACGATCTTGACGATGTGCTCAAGCATTACAACCAGGTGCTCGACGTTAGCCGAGATGAATTGGCATCGTTGTTCATGCAGACGGAAATGCACGCTTACCGCCGTCGCTTTGAATCGATCACCTGTGCCGACATCATGTCGCGCGACGTGGTGACCGTGGAATTTGGTACCGAACTCGAAGAAGCATGGGCACTGCTGCGCCGGCACAAGATCAAGGCATTGCCGGTGGTCGACCGCGCACGTCGCTTGATTGGCATCGTGACCTTCGTCGACTTCATGAAGCATGCGAACCTGGATGTCTACCACGGCTTCGAGGCTAAGCTGCGGCATTTCATCCGCCGAACGACCGGCACGCATTCGGACAAGCCGGAAGTCGTCGGCCAGATCATGACCCGCTCGGTACTGACTGCTAACACCGCCATGCACATCGTGGAACTCGTTCCCCTGCTGTCGGATACCGGTCTGCACCACATCCCCATCGTCGATCATGAGAGGCGGCTTGCCGGCATGGTCACGCAATCGGACCTCATCGCGGCACTGTATCGCGGCCGTCTGGTGGATAGCGCTGCGGCCTGATTAGCCTATATCAAAACCGGCTATAGAAAGCCCGTTACCATTGCATGTATGCCGGCTTAGCTCATCAGGTAGAGCAGTTGATTTGTAATCATCAGGTAGTGGGTTCGAGTCCTGCAGCCGGCACCAGATTTAAAATTGTCTATACTGGTTTGTGAGCGTTTCGACGGCATCCGCGCGAGGTCCGTAGCGATGTCAAGACAGACTCCCGATACCGTCCAAAGCTTTTTTCTACAGTGCAACACGTGGACAGGAGCACATCATGAAACACAAGTCCAGGAATCCGGCAAATACGCCCGGCAAGGCGACAGCAAAGAAGACCGGCACGCCAGATACGACTGTCAAACAAGTAGTGAATAGTCCCTACGTCGGAAGGCCACTGGACGGCAGCCAGTACATCGACGTCATCGAAGAACAGGAATATGCGGACCAGCGTCCGACGGCGGAAGAGCAAAGGCCGCGTTTTTCCTACCTGCATGACAAAAAAACTACGGATCGGGACGAGTAAGCGATCACGCAAAAAAAGCCCGCGAATCGCGGGCAAAATCCCTATGCGCCCTAAGCGAATAGGGACGAGACAGACTGCGTGTTTACCGGCTCGACCCGAGGAAGCTGTCGGAAGATAACCCTGCACTATCCGCCGACACGATCATCACGAAATTGGCATGAAGCCCGTTGACACAGAGGGTGCATCAGCTGCCGCTCTGGTTTACGGGGGTGCGATTGGCGGAACGGATTGCCTCTTCCCGCACTTCATCACGCGACTTGGTGCCGGCAACACGGACGTGTTCCACAAATTCGGATTCATGACCCAGTTGTCCTTGGGCATAGGCCTGCTCGACTTCGGCCCGTACTTCCGCGCGAGTCTTGCCCGATACGACGGCGGTGTGTTCAACGAACTCACTGTTACCGCGCGCAGGCTGCTGTTGCGCAACGGCCTGTTCCAGCGCGGCGCGGACAACAGCGCGCGGCGTGGTGGAAGTGAGCCGGACATGTTCAACGAATTCCGGCTGATGTCCCAACTGCCCTTGTGCATAGGCCTGGTCAACTTCAGCACGAACTTCCGCACGCGTCTTACCTGCGGTTTGGACATCGGCCGCAAATGCGGTTGTAGAAGTTGCGATAAGAGCGAGTGCAATGCTGGTGAGTTTGGCATTCATTTTAATTCTCCAATGAGTCAGATAACGATTACGGCGACAGTTTGTGCCGGGTTCGGGCGCACTTGCCTCAATGCACGTTGGGAAGCCTTCGCACTCCCTAGTGGCTTGCATTTTGCAAGTAACAACTTCATCTTAGCGTAGTGACTTTTATTTTGCAAGTGAGTACAATAAAAATATGGAAAAAACTTTGAAATGCGCAGCTCCACTGTCCTGCCCCATCGTCCGCACGGCGTTGCTGATCGGAGATGAATGGATATTGCTGATCATTCGCTCGCTGTTTCGCGGCGCACAGCGTTTTGACGACTTGCAGAAGCAGACCGGCGCAGCCACCAATATCCTGACCACGCGACTCAATCGACTGATCGAAGCCGACATCGTATTGAAGACGCCGTATCAGGAACGGCCGGTTCGCTATAAATACGAACTGACCAGGACCGGCTACGCGCTATTTCCCGTGCTGATGGAATTGATGCGCTTTGGGGAGGATTGGCTGCCCAGCGATGAAGCGCAGCCTGTGCGTTTGCGACACGCCGATTGCGGCAAGTTGAGCAAGCCCGGACAGACGTGCAGTGAATGCGGCAAGCCAATCAAGATCAGCAACGTCACATTAGAAGAACAATAAGAAAACCGCAGGCGGGTATGGCACCAGCCTCATTGCATCGAAACGCTGTGAGCGCGTTCGTGCGCGCTCACAGCACATCGCACTAAGACCTATGCCGCTGAAGGTGAAGCCGCGCGCACAGGCAGCTTCGCCTCCCTGATCGGCAGGTTCACGACTGCCGCGAGCAAGGCAAGCACGATATCCGCGTACCACATCCACGTATAGTCACCATAGCTGGCAAACGAAAGACCGCCCAGCCAAGCGCCGAAGAAACCGCCGATCTGATGGGACAGCAAGGTCAGGCCGAACAGTGTGGCCAGATAGCGCGTGCCAAACAGCTTGCCGACCAATCCTGCCGTAGGCGGCACCGTCGCTAGCCAGGTAAATCCGAGCGCCGCGGCGAAAATGTAAAAGGTCCATGCTGTTTTCGGCGCATACAGGTAGACCACGATCAATACGGCGCGACTGGCATACATCAATGCCAGCAAATGCTTCATGCGGTAGCGCGATGACAGCGCGCCTGCCGTCAGGCTGCCGGCAATATTGAACAGCCCGATCAATGCCAGCGCCGTGGCCGAAACTCCCGCAGGCAAGCCGCACAAGGCCACTTCACCCGGCAAATGCGTCACGAGGAATGCGATGTGAAAGCCGCAGGTAAAGAAGCCTGCGTGCAAGAACAAATAACTGCGGTCGCGCATGGCAATGCGCAACTGCTGTTTGAGTCCGATCGGGGCCGGCGCATTTGCCACGGCCGCGGCAGCAACGGAAGTCGGCGCAGCGGCGCGCTTGCGCAACGGCCAGGCCAGCGGAATGGTCAGCAATGTCGCCGCCGCCATGGTCAGCATCGCGGCAATCCATCCGGTGGTGCTGATGATGGCCTGCATCAATGGTGCAAATACGAATTGCCCGAACGATCCGCCAGCATTGATGAATCCAGAAGCGAAGGCCCGACGTTCCGCAGGCAGGCGCTGCGCAGTCGCGCCGATCAGAATCGAAAAACTGCCCGCCCCGGCACCGGCCGCACTAAGTATTCCCATGGTCATCATCAAGCCCCATTGCGAGTGCACGAATGGGGTTAGCGCGGTGCCAAGAGCCAGCATAATGGCCCCGGCCACGATCACCTTGCCCGGCCCGTGCTTGTCAGCGATCGCACCGAAGATCGGTTGCGATGCACCCCACACGAACTGGCCGATTGCCATCGCAAAGCTGATCGAGACGATACCGAGTTGCGTCGACGTGTTGATTGGCGATACGAACAGGCCGGTTGTCAGGCGCGCCCCCATCGTGATCATCAATATTGCAGCGGCCGCCAGCGTCAGCATCCACGCGGCACGCGGCGTCAATTCATTCTCGTTTTGCATGATTGCTCCAGGATGGTTATGCCGCGTAGCGCGGCGTGTAAGCGCCGCACCAATCACACATAATGCACTCCAGTGAGCGAGGCGGACTTCCGAGCATGACAACGGACGCAAACTATATGCATATGCATCCATATCTGAAATGGATTATAGTGCATATACATCCATTACACGGATGCCCCGTTCAACATCAATGAGAAACTTCATGAATAGGCAAGACATCCCGACCGACTGGCTGGCAGACGAAGCCGCAATCCGCCCTGCTATGCTCCCCGCCGGCGTGGCAACGCGAGAACAATTGCGCGAACGTGCCGGCATCGAATTCCTGAATGGCATCATGCAGGGCGAACTGCCGCCGGCTCCGATCGCCGCGTTGCTTGGTTTTATTCCGGTCAAGGTCGAAACCGGCCTGATGGTTTTTCAAGGCACACCCGGCCCGCAACATTACAATCCACTCGGCACCGTGCATGGCGGCTATGCCGCCACGCTGCTTGACTCCTGTGTCGGCTGCGCTATCCACACCATGCTTCCCGCAGGCAAGGGCTACTCCACGCTGGAACTCAAGGTCAACTATGTTCGTGCAATGACGGACAAGACCGGCCCGATCCGCGCGGAAGGCAAGGTGATCCATATCGGGAACCAAACTGCCATTGCAGAAGGCCGCATCACCGATGCGCAGGGCAAACTGTATGCGCACGCAACGACCACCTGCCTGGTATTCACCGTCTGAGCGTTTACAGTGAGTTGACCTTGCAGTGCCACGGATCGCTCTGACTGCGCTGCATCAAAGCTGCGCTCGGGTCATCGGATAGTGTAGACCGGAGGATTGCATCCGCTTCCGGTCTACCCCACTTCCGTTGATTTTTTTCGAGCAAGCAGGTTTCTCTCATGATTCTCCGCCGCCGTTCCTTTTTTGCGATCCTGTTCTTTTTATTACTGCTGACCGGATGTGCATCCGCATTCAAGCAGGCGACCGGCTTCGTACTCGACATCGAACGGCAACGCGCCGGCCTGGAGCGCAAGGAAATCGTTCTGGCCGATGGACTCCGCTATGTCTACCTCGAAGGCGGCACGGGCGCGCCCTTGATGCTGTTGCACGGCTTCGGCGGAAACAAGGACAACTTCACGCGCGCCGTCCGGTATCTCACGCCACATTACCGCGTAATCGTGGCTGACCATATCGGCTTTGGCGAATCGTCGCGCCCGACAGACATTGATTACACGCCCGCCGCGCAAGCGACGCGCCTGCGGTCGCTTGCGCAGGCACTGGGCATGGGAACGATCCATCTTGGCGGCAATTCGATGGGCGGCCACATTGCGCTGGCCTATGCGGCACAGTACCCCGCCGACGTGGCGAGTCTGTGGCTGCTCGACCCGGCAGGCGTGTGGAGTGCGCCGCGCAGTGAAGTTGCCGATATGGTGATTGAAACCGGCCACAATCCGCTGATCGCCAGAAGCGAGGACGAGTTTGCGCAAACCTTTGCCCTGGTGATGAGCGACCCGCCCTTCGTTCCGCGCCCTGTACTGAATGTGCTTGCACAGGAACGGATCCGCAACGCCGATCTTGAAGAGCGCATCTTCTACAAGATCGCCACCGACTCCATCGAAAAGCGCGTCAGTGGACTGCACACGCCAACGCTGATCGTCTGGGGAGAACAAGACCGGGTCATCCATGTCAGCACTGCCGATATACTGCATAAGCTGATGCCGCGCTCGCAGGTCATCATCATGCCGCAAGTCGGTCACATGCCGATGCTGGAGCGACCGGCACAGAGTGCGAAGGATTATCTGAAATTCCGCAAGGCCCTGGCGGGCGGCGACTAAGCCAGACGATGCGGCATCATTGCCGCGTGCGAATTCTTCTGTACGGATTTCCCAAACAGAGCGCAGCGACGATGCGCAGAAAGTTGACGCCTGCAGCGAGGATGTGCGACTGTTTCGCGTACTGACCGACGAAACAATTTTGCCTCTCAAGCCAGCCTGCGATGTCAACGACCGCATCAACAATCCCAACAGTGCTGTTTGGCGCGTTCGATCGCCATAACGTTGGCGACCTCCTGTTTCCGCATGTTGCGGCCGCCTTGCTCGGCACAAAGAAACTGATGTTTGCGGGCCTGGCGGAAGGCGACCTGCGCTGTTACGGTGGACATACTGTCAGCGCCCTGGGACAACTTGCCGCACAACTGCGCGATTGTCCTGTCAATTTCATTCACGCCGGCGGCGAACTACTCACCTGCAACACATGGCAGGCGGCCGCCATGCTGTTGCCGCAGGATGAAGCAAGGAAGATGATTGCGCGTCTGGATACCCATCCACAGACGGCGATGCGATGGGCGCGCCGCAAGCTCGGTGTTTGCGCGCTGGCACCTTATACCGTGCATCGCAACTTGTTTCCGCAAGCTGTACGCGTTGTTTATAACGCCGTCGGCGGCGTTGATTTCGATAACAACGATCCGGACATGCGCGAGGAAGTACTGCACAATCTCCAGTCCGCCGATGCGATCGGAGTACGCGACAGGCAAACGCAATCGCTGTTGGCCGCAGCCGGCATCCAGACGCGTCTCCTGCCCGATCCCGCCGTCATGGTGGCAGAACTATTTGGCGCGAGAATTCATGCGCATGCCTTGGCCGGCGATCTTGCACAGATACGACAGTCCTTCCCCCAGGGCTATTTCGCTGTGCAATTCAGTGCTGATTTCGGCGATGACGAAACCCTGGAACAGATCGCTGCGCAACTTGATCAGGCAGTCAGTGCGACCGGCTACGGCGTCGTCTTTTTCCGCGCCGGCGCAGCGCCTTGGCATGACGATCTCGCGTGCTATCAGCGGGCGGCGTCAATCATGCGCACCTCGTCGGCCCGCATCTTCACCTCGCTGAATCTCTGGGATATTTGTGCCTTGATCGCGTGCAGCCGCGCGTTCTGCGGGAGCAGCCTGCATGGCCGGATTCTCGCAATGGCCTTCGCCCTGCCGCGTATCAATTTTTCTCATCCGGCACAGGCCGGACGGCTTACCAAGCAGGCTTCGTATGCTTCAACTTGGGATACGCCCGGCATGCCTGTCGTCACCAATGTCAGCCATATCGCTCTGGCGATCGACACTGCGCTTGCGGTAGACAAGGACCTATGCCGGCAGATCTCCATGGATCTGGCCGCGTGTTACCGACAGGAATTCGACGCGCTTTGCGCCGGTATTCAATAAGCGTCGTACACCGATTGACGGCGTTCGAACAATGGCCGTTCTCCCGACATATCGATCTTCCTGCGCATGGGATTCTTTCCCGCCAGGAAAAAATGCAAAGGATTTCTTCTGTCTTCGGATTGATCCGCGTAACGCCTCGATTGCTGTTGCCGGTCACGCGTCAGCAGCAACCACGCAATCGCGGCGAGGCCACCAGCGACGCCCGCAATCAAAGGCTTGTTCGACAGTAGCTCAGCGCTACGCCGGGTGGTCGGCAATTTCTGCAGTCTGTTCATGGCAATGGTCCCTTCCTGAATACGAATGTCGCCGGACGAATCTCCGGGGCACATGTGTTTAGGACCGATGTCATGCAAGTTTGTTCTTGTTAACCGGAAGATCCAGAACACGCCTGCCGTCTTACCGATGTCATTTGCCGGGAGGGTGCCTTGCGTTGGTCCCGGCCGCGAAAAAATGCGCGTTCAAGCCTTGCGGAGATAGCAGGCCTTCAGCATGAAGCTGCCTGCATCCATCTTGCAGTCGACTTCGTGGTCGCCACCGACCAGACGGATGCTCTTGACCTTGGTACCCATCTTGAGCGTGATCGACGATCCCTTGACTTTCAGGTCCTTGATCAACACCACCGCATCGCCATCGCTCAACACATTGCCGAGCGAATCTTTAACCACGGCGGCTTCGGTATCGTCCGTGCTTGCCGTCGCAACCATCGGCCATTCGTGACCGCAGTCGGCGCATACATAGTTTTCGCCATCGGGATACGTATTTTCCATCGCGCATTGGGGACAGAGGGGAATTGTGGACATGATGTCTTTCGAAAATAAGGTGAATCAAACGGCCTGAAGTATAACCGCTTGCCCCACAGAAACTCCACCATACCGGCATCGGCGCCGCCGCTGCAGAGACATTGGATGCGTAACAGCGATCACTTCCTTCACCCCCTTTGTTGACGAACTTGCACAGGACGTCAGCGGGCCAAGGACATTTCTTTCCAATGTGTTTGTGCCAAAACGTCCATTTTTCCCGGGATTGAGAAGGCGTTGGACGTATGCAATTACCTCCCGTCATTTCGACATCATTCCTCACATAAACAATTCCTTTCGGAACTTTTTCCGTACGGAAAACTCTGTTTAGCAGGGACCCGCAATGCCGGGTTGCATAAAACGAACAACAAGGTGCCAGTTCTTTTCATCGTCGACAACAAACACGGCGGGTGCCAGACCATTTATGGAGTTCCAATTGAAATATTCAAACTATTCCTCCCTTTTTGCCCTGACATTAAGCTTGGCCGCATGTGGCGGCGGCGGTTCCGCCAGCACTCCTGATGCTGCAACAACGACAAGCGCCGGCGCGCAAGTAACGGCCGCTTCGGCACCACTCAGCAACAGTGTAGAAACGACGACAAGTCCTGCAAGTCCTGCAAGCATTGCAAGTCCTGCAAGTCCTGCAAGTACTGCAAGCATTGCATCACCGTCAACGACAATCACACCGCCGGCCGCGGCAAGCGCCCCGGTTCAGTCCGCACCTGCCGCGCAAACTGCGGCACCGAGCGCAGCAGCACCGGCGCCAACCCCGGAACCGGCCGCTACACCCGCCGCTCCGCAATTGATCGAATACTACGGCGACTCCACTGTCTGGGGCTATCGCTCCGAAGTCGGCGGCCAGGTCACCAAGCCGGCGCCGGCAGCCTTTGCCGAAGCACTTCCCAATCCCGCTGCCTTCATCGTGCGCAACGAAGGCGTCAGCGGCACCACCGCCTGCCAGCTGCTCAACG
>Ga0207976_100204_pt1 | contig 35818 bp, 26 predicted proteins | sample LakWasMe94_HOW11_2_FD_183916 | JGI IMG/M metagenome (GOLD analysis project Ga0207976, IMG submission 183916) | Freshwater sediment methanotrophic microbial communities from Lake Washington under simulated oxygen tension - Sediment Metagenome... | ecosystem: Environmental > Aquatic > Freshwater >... | reverse complement strand
GCATGCTCTTCGCGAATGGTTCGCAGACTGATCGACGGCATGGCGCACTCCCCAGGTTCAACAAGGCCCCAAGGGTGCCACGCGCGCACGGGCGCGCCCATGACGCAGGTCAATAAACCGCCGGGCAGCTCTGCCCACAAAAAAAGCCCCGCAGACCAGGCCTGCGGGGCTCATCGGAAGAAAAGGCCTGGTGCGATCAGTGCGATCAGTGCGTCAGGCGCGCCTGCGCGGCGCCTGCTGCCAGCGCATGGGTTTGCTGCCCTGCATACGGTGCGGCCACCGCACCGCCGTGGCCGTAGCCAACGGCCGATTCGGCCAGACGGAACTGCTGCACCACGTGCGACAGGCGCGCGGCCTGCTCGCGCAGCGACTCGGCAGCGGCGGCGGACTCTTCCACCAGCGCCGCGTTCTGCTGCGTCATGCGGTCGATCTCGCCCACCGAACTGTTCACCTGGCCGATGCCAGCCGACTGCTCGGACGCAGCCGCCGTGATCTCGCCAATGATGTCGCCCACGCGCTGCACGCTGCTCACGATGTCCTTCATGGCCGTGCCGGCTTCTTCCACATGGCGCACGCCGCCGTCCACGGCCGTCACGCTGCTCTGGATCAGGCCCTTGATATCGCTGGCCGCCGCTGCGCTGCGCTGCGCCAGGCTGCGCACCTCGCTGGCCACCACGGCAAAGCCCCGGCCCTGCTCGCCCGCACGGGCGGCTTCCACCGCAGCGTTCAGCGCCAGGATATTGGTCTGGAAGGCAATGGAGTCGATCAGGCCGATGATGTCGCCGATCTTGCGGCTCGATGTCGAAATCTCGTGCATGCTGGCCACGGCCTGCTGCACCACGCCACCACCCTGTGTCGCCATCTGCGAGGCCGACGCGGCCAGCTGGTTCGCCATCTGCGACGACGATGCCGTCTGCTGCACCGTGGACGTGAGCTGCGACAGCGAGGACACGGCCTCCTGCGCGTTGCTGGCCGTCTGCTCGGTGCGCTGCGACAGGTCCTGGTTGCCCGTGGCGATCTCCTGGCTGGCCGTGGCGATGTTGCCGCTGGCATCCCGCACCTGCGCCACCAGCGCACTCAGGCCCTGCTGCATGTCGCGCAGCGCGCGCTGCAAATCGGCCACTTCGTCCTTGCCCTCGGCAGCAATGTGCTGCGACAGGTCGCCGCCCGCAATCGCCTGGGCCATCTTGCGTGCGTCTTCCAGCGGCTTGCAAATGGAGTTCATGTTCATCAGCGTGGTGGGTACCACCACCACCACGGTGATCAGTACCGCCAGCACAAACAGCCACTTGGTCTGGTTGGACACTTCGCTTTGCTGCGCCACGGACTTGGCCACCTCCGCGCGCAGCACCGAGTCCAGCTCGGCCATCAGCTTGTCGGCCTCGGCAAACTCCGCCACGGCCTTGCCGCTCATGCGGTTGGCAATGGTGGCGGTGTCATAGCCACCCGCCTCCAGCTGGCGCGCCACGTGCGCAAACAGCTCGCGGTAGCTGTCCAGGCGCTTGACGATGTTGCGCACCACCGGGTTGTCAGAGTCCTCCTCACCTTCCAGGAACTTGTTGGCAATCTTCTTGGCCTTGTCCTGGCTCTCCACCCACTTGGCATGTGCGGCCTTCACGGCTTCGGGCTTCTCGTAGCCAATGATCATGTCCTTCTCGAACTGGCGGATGGCACCCATTTCGCCCCGCAGCTCGGCCATGTAACCCACCTCGGCGAACGAGTGGTCCATGAAGTCCTGGCTCATGTTGTGGATGCGGAACATGCCCAGCATGCCCGCGCCCCCCAGCAGCCCCAGCAGGCCCAGCACCACGCCAATGGCACCCAGCATGCGCAAACGTATGGTGAACTGCCGCATGAGCGAGAAGAGATTCATGATCTGTCGTCCTTGATATAGCTATGCCAATGCGGTCGCCGCACCTCCCCCGAGGCGACGGATTCGCAACAAATCGTTGCAGTTTGCCAGACATCGATGACCGTGCTGTACGTATTTATCACATGCGCCACCGCTTGAGTAAGAGGGCATTCGCCATCACGCTGACCGAACTCAGCGCCATGGCCGCGCCCGCCACCACCGGGTTCAGGTAACCCAGCGCCGCCAGCGGAATGCCCGCCACGTTGTATGCAAACGCCCAGAACAGGTTCTGGCGGATCTTCATCACCGTGCGGTGCGAAATATCCAGCGCCGCCGCCACCAGCATCGGGTCGCCGCGCATCAGCGTAATGCCCGCTGCGTGCATGGCCACATCAGTCCCGTTGCCCATGGCCATGCCCACATCGGCCGCCGCCAGCGCGGGGGCATCGTTAACGCCGTCGCCCACCATCGCCACATGATGGTGCTTGCCATCAGTGCCCTGTTGCAACGCAGCCACCTTGGCCGCCTTGTCGCCCGGCAGCACCTCGGCCATCACCTCGCCTGCGGCCGGGTCCAGCCCCAGGCGCCGGGCCATGGCCTCGGCCGCGCCCCGGTTGTCGCCCGACACCATCACCGTGCGGATGCCCCGCGCCTTCAGCGCCGCCAAAGCTTCGCGCGCACCGGGCTTGGGTTCGTCGCCAAAGGCCATCACCGCGCGCAATGCCAACCCGTCTGTGACCCGCTGGGCCACCGCCGACACCGTGGCGCCTTCGCGCTGCAACGCCTCCGCGCGGTCTGACAACGGGCCCAGTGCCACCCCCAGCTCCTGCATCCAGCGCAGGCTGCCCACCAGGTAGCTCTGGCCGTCCACCTCGCCCTCGGTGCCGCGCCCGGGCACGGCGCGCACGTCCTGCGCGGTGGCCACGTTGATCTGCCGCTCGCCCGCAGCCGCCACCACTGCGCGCGCCAGTGGGTGTTCGCTGCCACTTTGCACAGCGGCCACCGCCGCCATCACCGCGCTGTCATCCAGGCCGGGCACCACCTCAAACGCCGTGAGCCGGGGCTGGCCCATGGTCAGCGTGCCGGTCTTGTCAAAGGCCACCGTGTCCACCTTGTGCGCCAGCTCCAGCGCCTGCACGTCCTTGATCAGGATGCCGTGTTTAGCCGCCACGCCCGTGCCCGCCATGATGGCCGCGGGCGTGGCCAGCCCCAGCGCACAGGGGCAGGCAATCACCATCACGGCCACGGCGTGGATCAGCGCCGCCTCCAGCCCCGCACCCATGGCCAGCCAGCCCGCCAGGGTCACCAGCGCCACCACCAGCACCACCGGCACAAAAATGGCCGACACCTGGTCCACCAGCCGCTGGATGGGCGCCTTGGCCGCCTGGGCGTCTTCCACCAGCCGGATGATCTGGGCCAACACCGTCTCGGCGCCCACGGCCGTCACCGCCATCACGATGCGGCCATCGCCGTTGATCGAACCGCCCGTGAGCGCTGCACCCACATCGCGCGCCACCGGCAGGGGCTCGCCCGTCAACATCGATTCGTCCACCTGCGTGTGGCCCTCATGCACCGTGCCATCCACCGGGATGCGTTCACCCGGCCGCACCACCAGCCGGTCGCCCACCAGCACCTCAGACACCGGCACATCCACCTCGCCCTGCTTGGTCAGCAAATGCACCACATCGGGCCGCAGCGCATGCAGCGCACGGATGGCCGCCGTGGTCTGGCGCTTGGCGCGCGCCTCCAGCCACTTGCCCAGCAGCACCAGCGTGACCACCACGGCCGAGGCCTCAAAGTACAGATGCGGCACATGCCCCCGGTGGTCTGAGGGCGCCGTGAGCCACAGCCACATCGACAGGCCCCAGCCCGCACTGGTGCCCAGCGCCACCAGCAAGTCCATGTTGCCGCTCAGCGCCTTGGCCGCATGCCAGCCCGCCTTGTAAAACCGTGCCCCCAGGATGAACTGCACCGGCGTGGCCAGCACAAACTGCACCCAGGCCGGCAGCATCCAGTGCTGGCCGAACAGGTCACCGATCATGGGCAGCACCAGCGGCGCCGACAGCAGCAGGCCAATGCCCACAGGTAAAAAGCCGGCCCAGGGCGACAAGTCCTCCGGAGCATCCTCCTGCCCCGCCGCACGCGGCTCGTAGCCCGCATTGCGCACCGCGCGGCGCAGCACCGCCTCCATGGCCGCAGCATCAGCGCCCACCTGCGTGACAAAGGCAATGCGCGCAGACTCGGTCGCCAGATTGACCGAGGCCTCCTGCACGCCCGGCACCTTGCGCAGCGCGCGCTCCACACGGCCCACGCAGCTTGCGCAGGTCATGCCAGAAATGCCCAGGTCCAGCGAGTGCACAGACCCGGGCGCGGTGTTGGAAGGGGTGGTGATGGTGTTCATGGCCGGGATGCTGATCCTTGACGTGATGGCAAGGTCAAGCATTGATATTGATCAACCCTCACATCATGAGTGTCTTGAACGGTGTTTGACTCTGCCACGATGTCAAGCTTCAACATTCGCTTCGGTCGCATCCACGGCCACATTTCCAAACCCAACAAGGACACCCCATGGCAACCACCACCACGACTTTCCAAGTGCAGGGCATGACCTGCGGCCACTGCGAACGCGCCGTCACCCAGGCCGTGCAGCAGGTAGATCCCAACGCCCAGGTGCGCATCGACCGCGCCAGCGGCAAGGTGGACGTGGACAGCACCGCCCCCCGCGAGGCCCTGGCCGCCGCCATTGCCGAAGAAGGCTACACCGTCGCGGCCTGAGCGCCACGCCACCACGCACCCAGCGAGGGCCACACCATGACCACGCCCCATTCCCCCGATGCCGCGCCGACCACGCGCGCCAAGGCCACAGCACCCCGCCCCATCGCCTGGCCCGTGCCCATCGGCGTCGCTGCCAAGCGCGCAGGCATCTCGGCGCGCATGGTGCGGCACTACGAATCGCTGGGCCTCATCAACGGCGTGGCGCGCACCGACAGCGGCTACCGCCAGTACACCGAGGCCGACGTGCACGCCTTGCACTTCATCCGCCGCAGCCGCGACCTCGGCTTTTCGATGGAAGAAATCGCCGAGCTGCTGGGCCTGTGGCACGACCGCAGCCGCGCCAGCAGCCAGGTCAAACGCATCGCGCAGCAGCATATTGACGACCTGAGCGAACGCATCGCCCAGATGCAGGCCATGCAGCGCAGCCTGCAAACGCTGGTGTCCTGCTGCCAAGGCAACGACCGGCCGGACTGCCCCATCCTGGACGATCTGGCAGCGGGGCAGGCAGAACACCACACGCCCAGGATTCCGCGCAAGACGCTACCAAATCAATAGCTACTTGCGCATGTTCCACTAGCGCTTGGAGCGGTTTTCTTTGAAATCTGTATGGGAAGGCCCGTCAGGCACCACCCAAGCGCGCTGGAGCCTTGACCTTGCCAACTGCCGTTTTGCGGCGGGGTGCGGACGCTGGCGCGGCACCCGTGTCCGCGGCTGAAACAGGGGCCTGCGCAGGCCGCCGCAGCACCCCATCACACAGCGTCGCAATGCACTGCCGCGCCACCTGCTCGGGCGTGTATTCGCCATCGGGCTGATACCAGCGGCCGATCCAGCTCAGGGCGCCGGCAATCACAAACGCCGTCATCTTCGGGTCGCAGGGCTGCAGCGATCCTTCGGCCACACCCTCGGCCACTAGGCGGCGAAATTCCTGGTCGATGGCGGACTTGAGGCGGCGCAGCTCCTTACGGCTCTCGGGGGGCAGCTGCTCGTCGCCCACGCGGATCAGGCACATGCCGAAGTCCATGGTGACGATGCGCGCATACACCTGCATGCAGGTCATGAGCTGGTCAATGGCCTTGCCACCCGCCGCGCGCGAGGCGTCAATCCCCTCCAGCATCATCGTGAGCCCCTTGCTCACGCACTGCAGCAGGATCTCGTCCTTGTTTTTCACGTAGTAATACAGCGTGGGCTTGGTCACGTTCAGGCGCGCGGCGATGTCGTCGAGCGAGGTGGCGTGAAAGCCGCGTTCGTTGAACAGCTGGGCCGCCGCCTGAAGCACGGCATTGCGCTTGGCCTCGCGCTGGCGCTCGCGGTGCGACACCGGGGGCCAGGGAGAAGCGGCTGCGGCCTGGGCGGGCGTGGCCTTGGCCTGCTTGGCCGCTTTGACCGGCGTGGCTCGCTTGGCTGCGGGTGGCGAAGACGGGGCTGCGGCGGTGGCGGTGGCGCTGCGGCGGCGGGGTGCCACTTTGGCGTGGGGCATGGATGGCAGTTCCTCGGGAAAGTACGGATGCTGATGAGGGTCGCGGCTTCCAGAATCTACTTGCGAGTAAACAGTTTACGCACAAGTAGGAAATTTGCACTGGGTTCCATCGAAATTTCTGTCAAAAGCTGCAGTCAACCCGTATTAGAAAGCCAATGGAGACAACCCCTTCCGGCCCCACTGCTGCCACGGCCCTGCTGCAGGTGCAGGGCGTGACCCTGGCGTTCGGTGGCGTGAAGGCGCTGACCGGCGTAGGCTTTGACGTGCAGCCCGGCTCCATCACCGCCGTCATTGGCCCCAACGGTGCGGGCAAGACCTCGCTGTTCAACACCATTTCGGGCTTTTACCGGCCCAGCCAGGGCTCGATCCGCTTTCAGGGGCAGGACATCACCCGCGTGCCCGCGCCGCAGCGCGCCAAGCTGGGCCTGGGCCGCAGCTTTCAGAACATCGCGCTGTTTCGCGGCATGACGGTGCTCGACAACATCAAGCTGGGCCGCCACGCGCACCTCAAAACCAACGTGCTCGACGCGCTGCTGTACTTCGGCCGCGCCCGACGCGAAGAGGCCGAACTGCGCCGCGACATCGAGGAGCGCATCATCGACTTCCTCGAAATCGACCACATCCGCCACGCACCCGTCTCGGCCCTGCCCTACGGCCTGCAAAAGCGCGTGGAAATGGCCCGCGCGCTCGCCATGCAGCCGCAGATCCTGATGCTGGACGAACCCGTGGCTGGCATGAACCGCGAAGAGACCGAAGACATGGCGCGCTTCATCCTCGACGTGCGCGAGGAGTGGGGCGTGACGGTGCTCATGGTCGAACACGACATGGGCATGGTGATGGACCTGTCGGACCACGTGGTAGTGCTCAACTTCGGCCAGGTCATCGCACAAGGCACGCCCGCACAGGTGCAGGCGGACCCCGAAGTCATCCGCGCCTACCTGGGCGCGGGCGACGTGGGCGACCTGCGTGCCAAGCTGCAGGGAGTGACCACCGCATGACCGGCAACTTCGACTGGGCCTACCTGTTTGAGATCAGCCTCACCGGCATCGCCGGTGGCGGTCTCTACGCACTGGCCGCACTGGCTTTCGTCATGGTCTACAAGGCCACCCGCGTGGTCAACATTGCCATTGGCGAGCTGCTGATGGTGGGCGCGTACCTGTTCTTCACCTTTGCATCAATGTTTGCGCTGCCGCTGTGGCTGGCCATCCCCGCCGCCGTGCTGGGCACGGGCCTGCTGGGCGCGGTGATCGAGCGCACCATGATCCGCCCGCTGCTGGGCGAACCGCCGATTTCCGTCTTCATGGTCACCGTGGGCCTGGCCTCAGTGCTGGTGGGCTTGGTGGAAATGATCTGGACGGCAGACCAGCGCCGCCTACCCGACTTCATGCCCACGCAGCCCATCATGGTGGGGGATGCCTTCCTCGCGCCCAAGGTGTTCTGGGGCGCCGTGATCGCCATCGTGTTCATCGCGGCAGTGCTGGTGGTGTTCCGCTTCTGGCGCGGCGGCGTGGCCCTGCGTGCCACGGCCAGCGACCAGGCCGCCGCGTACTCGGTGGGCATCAACGTGCCGCGTGTTTTCTCGCTGGCCTGGGTGGCCTCGGCCATGCTGGCTGCCATCTCCGGGATCATCGTTGGCTCGATTGGCGGCATCTCGTCCAGCATGGGCGTGTTCGGTCTGTCGGTGCTGGTGGTGGTCATCGTGGGCGGGCTCGACAGCGTGCTGGGCGCGCTCGTCGGCGGCATCCTCATCGGCCTGATCGAGGCGCTGGCCGGGGCCTACCTGGGTGGCGAATACAAGCTGCTGGCCACGTTCATCGTGCTGGTGGCCGTGCTGCTGGTGCGGCCTTACGGCCTGTTCGGCACCCACGAAATCGAGAGACTATGAAACACCCCCTGCGCCGCTTCGCGTCTTCCCCCTCAAGGGGGACACCGCCGGTGGCCCGGCAAAGCCGGTTCCCCGGCGGTCACTCGCATGGCCTGCTCCGCGGCCTTTCGCACAACGGCTTGGCACAGGCCAGGCTGACGATGCCAAAACACATCTGCGCCTTGGAGGCTTGATCCATGCGCATCGGAACCCTCAAGGAAACCTACATCGCCGACGCGGCGCTGTTCGACTCTCGCACGCAAAAAGTGTGGCTGGCCGTGGGCGCTGCGCTGCTGGTGCTGTTCCCCTTCATGGCCAGCGACTACTGGCTTTACCTGGCCTGCCTGGTCAGCATCAATGTGGCCAGCGCCACGGGGCTCAACATCCTCACGGGCTACACGGGGCTGGTCAGCCTGGGGCAGGCCGCCTTCATGGGCCTGGGGGCTTACACGGTGGCCGTGCTGGAAACCAAGGTGGGCACGCCCTTTGTGCTCAACCTGCTGGCAGGTGGCTTTGTCGCCATGCTGGGCGGCATCGTGGTGGGCATTCCTTCGCTGCGCGTGAAAGGGCTGTACCTGGCCATTGCCACCATTGCCGCATCGTTCATCGCGCACTTCATCTTTGCCAACTGGAAGTTCACCGGCGGCACCGGTGGCCTGAGCGTGCCGCCCGCCAAGCTGTTCGGCATGGCGCTCGACACCTCGTTCAGGCTGTACTGGCTCATCGTGCCGGTCACCATCCTCATGCTCCTGGGCGCGGCCAACCTGTTTCGCACGCGCGTGGGCCGTGCCTTCATCGCGATTCGCGACCGCGACATCTCGGCCGAGGTGCTGGGCATACCGCTGCTGCGCTACAAGCTGCTGTCCTTTGGCCTGTCGTCGTTCTATGCGGGGGTAGCGGGCGGGCTGTGGGCTTACTTCTTTCGCGTGGTCACGCCCGAGAGCTTTCCGCTGCTGATGTCCATCTTTTTCCTCGCGGCCATCATCGTCGGCGGCATGGGCTCCATCCTGGGCGGCATCCTGGGCGCGGTGTTCATGACCATGGTGCCCGAGCTGCTCAAGCTCGTGGTGGACCTGATGCCCGGCGGCAGCGAACTCACCGTGTTCCTCTCGCCCGTGCGCACGGTCATCTTTGGCCTGCTCATCATCGGTTTTCTCGTCTTCGAGCCCCATGGCCTGGCCGAAGTGTGGCGGCGCGTCCGTCGTTTCTTCCATCTCTGGCCTTTCCGAAACTGAGAGCCTATTGGTAGCCATTTCATGGGGTACGCATGACAACACACAGTCACGATCTAGGCGCCCGTCGCAGCGCATGCTGGCGGCCTGGGCAAGGCGGGGAACGACGAGCGTGGCTGTGTGCTGTCATGCCCGAAGGGTTGCCCCGCAGAGGTAGCGTCTGCAGCGTTGCCCATCCTCGCTGCACATCAGTGCAGCTTGCGGTGGGCGCCTTGCATCCACTGCCTCTGCGGGGCAACGTACCCCATGAAATGGCTATCAATAGGCTCTAACCCACAGGAGACAACCATGGACACACAACGCACTTCCTTCCAGCGCCGCCAACTCTTGCTCGGAGCCGCTGGCGCCGCAGCCCTCACCAGCCCGCTGTCGGTGCTGGCCCAAGGCGCTGAAGAGATCGTGATCGGCGGCTCCATCCCGCTCACCGGCGTGTTCGCGTTTGCGGGCGTGGGCATCAACGCGGGCATGGGCGACTACGTGAAGATGCTCAATGACGCGGGCGGCATCAAGGGCCGCAAGGTCAAGTACGTGCCCGAGGACACGGGCTACAAGGTCGATGTGTCGGTGGCTGCGTTCAAGAAGATCACCAGCCAGAACAAGGTCAACCTCTACTACGGCGACTCCACGGGCTTCTCCAAAACCATCAACCCCGAGCTGGACCGCAACGGCAACATCCTGATGGCCGGCGCGTCGTTTGCCACCGAACTCAACGACCCCAAGAAGTACCCCAACCAGTTCCTCGTGGGCCCCGACTACACCGAGATGTTCGGCATCCTGCTCAAGCACATCGCCAAGGAAAAGCCTGGTGCCAAGGTGGCCTTCGTGTACTCCGATTCGGAATTCGGCCGCGACCCCATCGAGTCCAGCGAAGCCATGGCCAAGCAGCTGGGCCTGTCAGTGCCCATCAAGATCATGACGCCCGCCGGCAGCGTGGACGTGTCCACCGAGGTCATCAAGCTGCGCCGCGCAGCCCCGGACTACACCATCTTTCACGGCTACATCCTCGCGCCCATCCCCGAGTTCATCACCCAGGGCAAGCAGCAGGGCATGACCAGCAAGTGGATGGGCACCTTCTGGACCATGGACAGCTCCACCGTCATGAAGATGGGCGAAGCCGCCGACGGCTTCATGGGTGTAATGCCGTATCGCTACTACTACGACACCGAGAAGGCGCCCATGCTGGAGAAGATTCGCGCCCTGCGGCCCGAGTACCAGAGCACGGCCTACATCCAGGGCTTCCTGGCCGCGATGCTGTTCACCGAGGCAGCCAAGCGCACGCTGGACGCTGGCAAGCCCCTCACAGGCCCCAACCTGAAGGCCGCGCTCAACTCCATCAAGGACTTCGACACGGGCGGGCTGATCGGCGTGCCAATCACCATCAGCGGGAATTCGATCCCCGTGGGCCGTGTGTACCGCGCCGACATGAAGGCGCAGAAGATGGTCGCGGCATCGGACTGGATCAAACTCTGACACTGCCTGCGCCATGACCCAGCCAACCCCGGCCCACGTCCTCGAAGTCAACAATATCGAGGTCATCTACAACAAGGTAGTGCAGGCCCTGCGCGGCCTGTCGCTGGCTGTGCCGCGCGGGCAGATCGTGGCGCTGCTGGGCAGCAATGGGGCGGGCAAAAGCACCACGCTCAAGGCCATCTCGGGCCTGCTGGCACTGGAGGATGGTGTGGTCGAAAGCGGCAGCATCCACTTCAATGGCCAGCCCACGGCCGCCGTGGCCCCGCAGCAGCTGGTGCGCAACGGTCTGAGCCATGTGATGGAAGGCCGCCGCGTGTTTGAAGACCTGACGGTCGAAGAGAACCTGGTGGCCGCCACCTATGCGCTCACGGGGCGCAGCGGTGCAACGCCCGATTTCGACCTGGTCTACAGCTACTTTCCGCGCCTGCATGAGCGGCGCAAGGGCCTGGCCGGGTACCTGTCGGGTGGCGAGCAGCAGATGCTGGCGATTGGCCGCGCGCTGATTGCGCAGCCCCAGCTCATCCTGCTCGACGAGCCCTCGCTGGGCTTGTCTCCCAAGCTCGTCGAAGACATCTTCACCATCATCGCGCGCATCAATGCCGAGCGCGGCACCAGCATGCTGCTGGTGGAGCAGAACGCCACCGTGGCCCTGGCCGTGGCGCACCGGGGCTACATCATGGAGAACGGCAAGATCGTGATCGACGGCACGGCCGAGCGCCTGGCCAACGACCCGGACGTGCGCGAGTTCTACCTTGGCATGGGCGGTGGTGGCGAGGCGAAAAGCTTCAAGGACATCAAGCACTACAAGCGTCGCAAACGCTGGCTGTCATGAGCACACTCCCCGACCTCACCCTGCCCCAGATGCTGCGCGAGCGCGCACGCACCGACGCGCAGCGCATTGCCATCCGGCAAAAGGACTTCGGTATCTGGAAGCCCTTCACCTGGGCGCAGTACCACCAGCGTGCCAGCCACTTCGGCCTGGGGCTGCGCGCTCTGGGCCTGCCTGCGGGCGGGCATGTGGGCGTGATCTCCGAGAACCGCATCGAATGGGTGCTGGCACAGATGGGCGCAGGCCTGGTGGGCGCCGTGACCGTGGGTGTGTACCCCACCAGCCCCACCAACGAAGTGGCCTATGTGGTCGGCCATGCTGACATCGAGATCATGGTCTGCGAAGACCAGGAACAAACCGACAAGCTGCTGGCCGCGCTGCCCGATCTGCCGCGCCTGAAAAAGATCGTGGTCATGGAGACCAAGGGCCTGCGCAGCTTTGCGCCCGAGGTGCGGCAGTTCATTACCACCTTTGACGAGGTGGAACGGCTGGGCGAGGCGTCGGGCCAACAAGCCATCATCGACGATGCTCTGGCACGCCAGCGGCTCGACGATGTGGGCCTGATGATCTACACCTCAGGCTCCACCGGCAAGCCCAAGGGCGCGATGATTTCGTACCGCAACATCCGGGGCGTGGTGCCGGGCATCGTGGACCGGCTGGAGCTGTCGCAAGGCACCACCCACCTGTCGTACCTGCCGCTGTGCCATGTGGCCGAGCAGATGCTGACCAGCTTTGTGCCGGTGTACATCGGCTCGCAGGTGAACTTTGGCGAGTCCATCCGCACGGTGCAGGAAGACCTGCGCGAAGTCGCGCCCACCATGTTCCTGGGCGTGCCGCGCATCTGGGAAAAGCTGCACGCGGCCATCCACATCAAGCTGCAAGAGACCGGTGGCTTGCGCCGCGCGCTGTTCCACAAGGCCTACAACGCCTGCAAGCCGCTGGCCGACAAGCCGCGCAGTGCCTGGAGCGCTGCCGACAAGCTGACTTTTGCCGCCAGCTACTGGCTGGTGTTCCGCGCGCTGCAGAACTTCATCGGCCTGCGCAATGCGCACGTCGCGCTCACGGGGGCCGCGCCCATTCCGCCCGACGTGGTGCGGTTCTTTCGCGTGCTGGGTGTGCCGCTCATCGAGGTGTATGGCCTGACCGAATCCACCGGCATGGTCACGGGCCACCGGCTCGATCATGTGGTGGTGGGCACCGTGGGCGTGCCCACGCAGGGCGTGGAGCACCGCATTGCGGACAACGGTGAGCTGCAATTGCGAGGCGACATGGTGTTTGCGGGTTATTACAAGAACCCCGAGGCCACGGCCAGCAGCATCGTGGATGGCTGGCTGCACACGGGCGACGTGGTGCGTGAATCGCAAGGCCAGATCCAGATCGTGGACCGCCTCAAGGACATCATGATCACGGCGGGTGGCAAGAACCTCACGCCGTCCGAGATCGAGAACACGATGAAGGGCAGCCCCTTCATCAAGGAATGCATCATCGTGGCCGAGGCGCGCAAGTTCGTCGGCGCGCTGGTGATGATCGACTACGAGACCGTGGGCAAATGGGCCGAGGCGCGGCGCATTCCGTTCACGCACTTTCGCTCGCTGGTGGAGCACCCCGAGGTGCGTGGCCTCATCGACGCCGAAATCAACCAGGGCAACCAGCGCCTCGCGCAGGTCTCGCAGATCCGCAAGTTCCACCTGCTGACCAAGGAGCTGGACCACGACGACGGCGAGGTGACCGCGACGATGAAGGTGCGCCGCGCAAGCATCTACAAAACCTATGCGGCCGAGATCGAGGCGCTGTACCAATAGCCCAGGGCTCGGCGCATTGGAACCCACTTACTATCAAAACAGGAGCTGATAGCGCAATATCCACTAGCGCTTGAAGCGGATTTGACATGAAAAATACCGCCACAGACCCTGCAGCAGCCGCTACCGCACCGTCCGCGCCCGCCCCACAGCCGCCCCTGCTGCTGGAGCGCCACGGCGCCATCGCCACGCTGCGCTTCAACCGGCCCGAGGCACTCAACGCCATCGACGTGCCCATGGCCAATGCCTTCCTCGCCGCCGTGCAGTCCATCGCTGCCGACCCCGGTGTGCGGGCCGTGGTGCTGCGTGGCAACGGCCGGGGCTTCATGGCCGGGGGCGACCTGGCCACGCTGCGCGCCGACCCGGTGCAGGGCGCCATCGACATCCTCACGCCACTCAATGCCGCCCTTCAGTTGCTGGCACAGATGAACGCGCCGGTCATCGCGCAGGTGCACGGCGCGGCCGCCGGTGCGGGCTTGAGCCTGGTGCTGATGGCCGACTACGTGATCGCTGCCGAAGGCACACGCTTCAACTTGGCCTACATCAACCTCGGCACCAGCTGCGATGTGGGTGCATCGTGGGCGCTTCCGCGCATCGTGGGCGTGCGCCAAGCGCTGGAGATTGCGCTGCTGGGCGAGGCCTTCACCGCGGACGATGCGCTGCGCCTGGGCCTCGTCAACCGCGTGGTGCCCGGCGCCGAGCTGGACAGTGCCACCACCGCCCTCGCCCAGCGCCTGGCCAGCGGTCCCACACTGGCCTACGGTGCAATGAAGCGCCTGATGCGCGCGTCGATGGACCACACGCTGCCCGAGCAACTGGCCGCTGAAAAAGACGCCTTTGTGCACTGCGCGGGCACCGAGGACTTCCGCGCGGGGGTGGAGGCGTTTCACCAGCGCCAGAGCCCGCAGTTTGTGGGGCGGTAGTCCGACACTCCTTCTCCACAACCCCTGTTGCGCCACGGCCGCCCTGCGCAGGCATTGGTCACGATTCCAGAACACTCCGTTTGCCCGCCCCGGGTTTATGCCGGCGCCGAGGCCGTCTACAGTTCATGCAGTGTCACCACTGGGTGCGCAAAAGACAAATCCCCATGATCACCGTCCGCCCCTCCTCCGAACGGGGCCGGTCCTCCACCGGCTGGCTGCACAGCGCCCACAGCTTTTCGTTTGGCGACTACTTCGACCTGCGCCACCAGGGCCATGGCAACCTGCTGGTGCTCAACGATGACACAGTGGCGCCCGGCAAAGGCTTTGGCACGCATGGGCACCGCGACATGGAGATCGTGAGCTACGTACTCGACGGCGCCCTGGCCCACCAGGACAACCTGCACGAACGCACCGGCCAACAACCTGGCGGCCCAGCGGCCTCGGGGGCGCCAGGGGCTGATTCGGCGGAGGCCCCTACCGGCATCCTGCACCCGGGCGACGTACAGCGCATGAGCGCCGGCTGGGGCGTGCGCCACAGCGAATTCAATGCGCTGCCCGACCAGCCCACCCATTTCCTGCAGATCTGGATCAAGCCCCTGTTCACAGGCATCCGCCCCAGCTACGCACAAAAACACTTCCCGCCCGCAGACCGCCGGGGCCGCCTGGTGCGCATTGCCTCGCGCCGGGGAGAGGACGGCTCGGTGACCATGAACGCCGACGCCTCCATCTGGGCAGGCCTGCTGGATGGCAGCGAAACCGCCACCCAAGTGCTGAACCCTGAACGCCTGGCCTATGTGCACGTGGCGCGGGGGGCGGTGCAGGTCAACGGCATCGCGCTGTCTGGTGGCGATGGCGCCTCGCTGGACGGCGAAAACACGCTGACCCTGCACGACGGCCACCACGCCGAGGTGCTGGTGTTTGACCTGGCGCGGCGTTGAAACGCGTCACCCCAGCGCATGGAACTGGCACTATGACCCCCGACGAAGCCTTCCTTCACCTGCCTGAGCTGCAAGGCCGGCTGACCCCCGCCCATGCCTCAGGCCTGCGCCTCACCGACGAGGTGCTGGCCGAGTGGGACGCCCAGGCGCGCTGCCAGGGCCTGCCCGCCCACTGGCGCCTGCCAGATAACGAGGTTGAGCAATCCCGCCGCGAGGTGCTTTCCACCATCACCTCCGAGCAGCAGGATCTGTGGGTGTTTGCCTATGGCTCGCTGATGTGGAACCCAGGCTTTCACTTTGGCGAAGTGCGCCGCGCCTGCCTGCCCGGCTTTGCACGCCGCTTTGCCCTGAGCACCACCATCGGCCGGGGCACTCCCGATTGCCCGGGCCTGGTGCTGACCTTGCAGCGCACGGGCGACGAAGAGCCACAGGGCTGCGAGGGCCTGGCATTCCGCATCCCGGCGCCTCTGGTGGAGGACGAGTCCCGCATGCTGTGGCGGCGCGAGATGATCACCGGCGCCTACTGCCCGCAACTGCTGCCCCTGCCAACGCCCCAGGGCGAGGTGCAGGCGCTGGTGCTGGTCGCCAACACGGCCCATACCCATTACCGGGCTAATCTGTCGCTGCAGGCCACGGCCGCGATCATTGCCACCGCCTGCGGGCGCATCGGCAGCAACCGGGACTACCTGGAGCAGCTGGTGCGGCAGTGTGGGGTGCTGGGAATCACCGATCCCTACGTACACAGGCTATCCGCCATGGTGCGGGCCGCACACTGAAAGCCCCCCGCTGACCGGTCTGTGCAAGGGAGCCATCGCGGCCGTGTGTGCCCCAGGCCGGCCAGCAGTTCATGGAACAATGGAAAAATCGCCCCGGTTGACCAGAATGCCTGGCTCAACCGACGGACTCCTCTCTCCGGGTCCCACGCGGCCACCAAAGCGCCCGGGTCCTTTCGCCAGTGATTCCATGAAAAAAATCCTTCGTACCGCAGCCGTCCTGTTTTCTCTGGTTGCCTCGGTCTGCCATGCGGCTCCGGCATCTCCCGTGTCCAGCATCATCGTGATGCCGTGGGACCTGAACCAGAACAAGAACCTGCCCAGTGAACTCAAGGCCCAGGGTGTGAGCCATGCAACGGTGTATCTCAACTGGTCCGACATCGAGAGCCGCAAGGGACAGTACGACTTTGCCCACTACCACCGCTATGTGGATGCCATCGTCCAGGGCGGACTGTCGCTGCTGCTGGTGATAGACATGGGCGGACGCCCCTACAAGGACGAAACCGGGCAGATCGTCCCCAACCTGTCCACCGTGCCCCGATGGATTGTTGCGGCACACCCGGACATGGCCATGCGCAATTTCTCAGGCGAGGCAAGCTGGCAGCCCGACTTCGCAGATCCTGCGGTCAGAAAGTACGCTGACCCGTTCATCGCGCAAACGGTAGAGCATTTTTCCAAACGCTACCCAGGCAAGGTGCTGGGCTACGCCATCGGCCTTCAGGAAGAACACGAAATCAAGTACGGCCAGATGGGCTACCAGTGGAGAGACTACAAAGACTCCACACAGCAAGCGTTCGCCAAAAAATACAACGCCAAGCAACCGGTCATCAACTACAACAACAACATAGCCGCAGGCGTGCCGAAGGCAGAGCCACTGCTGCATGCCCACAAGGAATTCCGAGAGGCCCGCCTGCAGGAAGCCACCTGCGCCTATGCCAACGTGATCCGCAGCAAAGGCGCAGAGGCCATCGGCTATTTTGCTGAAACCTTCACATCGCACGACGCCATCTACGCCACCGGCATCGTGGAAAAACTGGCCCCCTGCATCGACATCGCCGTCATCGATTTCAATTTCTACGATGGCTATGGCCTGGTGGCCGATTCCGACGTATTGCCGACGCTGGCCAACTACATGGGTTCGCTGGGCTACAAGAAAGTCATGGTCGGCGCCTATGCAGAACGCTGGGAGGCCGCCAAGAAAACCCAAGAGCTGATGCCCGTCATCCGACGCTCTATTGCCCAGTCGCTATCGCAAGCCCACGTGATAGGGTATGAGATCGGGGGATTCCAGCACCAGGCAAATGGCGGCGCGCTGGCCAGTCTGGAGATGGTCAAGCTCAATGCTTCCACTCCCAAGCCCCTCCCCGCCACATCCGGCAAGCCCGTCGGGCAAATCAAGATCGGCATCCTCGGCTCCACCACCAACTTCCATGTGTGGCACGGAGAACGAAGCGCTGGCAGAAACCCCCACCGCGATGCGCTGTTCGCGTCCTACAAAATCCTGAGCCAAGAGCCAGGGATGGACGTTCACATCATCGGCGAAAAGAACCTGTTGCAGGACGACCCCATCATCCAGCAACTCGACGCCATCCTGGTCCCCCACCAAGCGGCCATGCCACAGAGCATCAAGGCCAAACTCACCACTTACTGGAAAAATGGCGGAGCACTCATTCAGGACATGCGTCTGGGTGAGTTTGACGAAAATGGCAAACCCACCTTTGACTGGATGCATGAGGTGTTTGGGATTGCCAATGTTGAGTGGAAAAAGCGGGGGGGTATCTTTCTTATCGATGGAAAGGTTTACCGGCTCAAAACTTCGAAGACTCTGTACACCAGCTATGCGTCCATTACTCCGCGCGCTGGCTACACGCTGGTCGCTACGGAGCTTCTGCAGAAAGAGCAGGGGATCATGGTGAAAGGTGAAAGAACTTTGGCCTTCGGCTTCATGCCACAGTTGGTGGAAGACGAAACCCGGGATGTTTGGAGAAAATTGTTTGTACGCGAAATCAACAAGACAGTGAAATCAGGGTCTTCCGCGTCAAAGTAAATACACATCTAATACCGTCAAATTGATGTGCAATCGGGTTGATTGCACATTCTTTTTAAGCGACCTTCTCAGTGCGCCGCTTTGCCATTCTTATAAAAGGCTGCTCAATAAATCGATGGCTTAGATAAGCAAGCACAACGGTAATCACAACAGAAATAATTACCACCATTGATCTCTTTTCGACCACCTGCGCTACAGAGACTATAACTGGATAGTGAATCAGGTAAAACGAATAGGAAATATCAGACAGAACATTGACAAATTTCGGATTCTGATAATTTGTATCCTTAAGTATCAGAAACAGCGCCGTTACCCCAAAACCAGTGATGAACACCGGATCCGGAAAATGCTGCTTCCAGGATGATGACAAAACCACGGTGATCAAGAAGACTGCAAACAATCCTGCCTTGTCGAACTTCGGCTTCTTGATGGCAATATAGGCACCGAAGAAGAAAAACGGCAACTGGCTGATGAAGCTGTTGTTAACGAAGAAGAACCTGGCGTTCGAATCCAGCCCTTTGTAGATCGACAGGTCGGACCATCCCAGAAAAAGCCATCCATATGAAATTGCCATGAACAGGAATGTCATTTTCAAAGGGTGCTTCGCGAAATTTGCAGCGCATAGGAAGGCGATGACATACCACGCCAACTCTATGGTCAGTGTCCAGCTAACAAACAGCGCATTGTATTTGTAGTAATAATCAGGAAACAGGTGCTGCAGGAAGCTCAGATGCGCCAACAGCGCTTTGATATCAAGCCCCTCCAGCGTCAACTGATTGAATACCAAAGAAAACACCAAAAACCAAAAAATATACGCCGGATAAATTCTAAAAAATCTGTGAATAAAATAATCTCTTGCCGAATACCGGATAGCACTGAGAATAATTAAATATCCACTGATGACAAAAAATATCTGCACCCCCAGCCACCCACCAAGATGTGCAAAAAAAGGCAGGAAGGTTATGTTAGCGCCCGAGTGAAGATGGTGCACAAAAACCAAAGCGACAGCTAAAGCTCTTAGCGTCTCTATGGAAGAATTTTTCTGATATTGAGAATTATCCATTTTTAATTAATCTTCTGGCATTAATACCTACGCCAATGGCCTAAACGATAGGCGGATCAGCTGGATGTTTGTCAAAAGGGCGCCGCATCTGGATCTGAATCCACCGGCGCCTGTTCCGGCCCAGTTATCACGCCGCCGCCCTTGCGTGACGGTGTTGACGCCGCAGTTCGCACAACTGCCCGAGGCGCATGTACGGCTTCCCCTTCCGACGCAACCGCCTGCGCCGCACCAGCCACTCCACTCTCGGTCTCCCCCCCCAGCGCCTCGATCAGGTCCGGAATCAGCTTGACCAGCTCGCCCGTGGCAATCGCCACGTCAGTGTCAAACCCGCCCTCGTCCGCCTTGGTGCCTTCAAACACCGTGTCCAGGAACGACACCTTCTTGATCTGCAGGCCTTCGGTGAGCATGAAGCTCACGCGGTCGTCCCAGGTGAGGGCGAGCTTGGTGGGCAGCTTGCCGGCGTCGATGTGGGCCTGCACCTCCTCGATGTCCAATGGGTGGCGGGCGTAGCGCACCACGGCTTTTTCCTCGTTGGCGCTTTTGAGTTCGCACTCGCGGTCCACCGTGAAGCCCACGGGTGGCTCCTGCTCCTTGAGCCAGTGGGCCATGGCGGCCTGAGGGCTGGTCTGGGTGTCGAGCAGCGACACCGACAGACCCGGCAGCGATTCGACCAGCAAGGTCACCACTTCATCGGCACGGCCTTGGGCTGACGTGTCCAGCACCAGCAGGCGCGAGGCTGTATCGATCCAGATCCACATCGAGCCCTGCTTGGTGAAGGCCATGGGCAGCAGGTCCAGCTTGGCCTCGTCTTTCAGCTCCTTGCTCTCCTTCTTGCCGGGCTTGCGGCCGGTTTCCTTTTCGATGCGTTCGGCCTTTTCCTTGACCTTGCGCGCCAGCACGCTGCCGGGCAACACCTTGGTCTCGACCATGAAACGCAGGATCCACTGCCCGCCCACCGATTCGACCAAGGGGCCATGTAGTTCACCCCGGGGGGGCACCCAGCCCAGCGACTTCTCTTGCGTGGCGCCACATTCCTGGAACGGGGCCTTGGCCAGGGCGTCCTCTACTTGCGTCAGCTCGACCTGCCATTGCGGAGCAATGCGGTACACGATCATGTTCTTGAACACGGAAAACCTTTGGTTGGGGTCGCTGCGGACAACGACACGGACACGGAACCCGCCATTGTCGGCGGTCGCCACCCAGGCGCCGGGCCGCTAGGGCACAGGCATCCCTTGAGGGACTAAAAACGCTACACAATCAATAGCAAACAAGGCATATGCCACTGGCGCATCGCCGACTATTTGCTCAAAATTATCTCGGAGGCCACTTTGCAAGCGTTCGCTGCAACTTTACACAGCCTCACCCAACGCGCACCGTGGCGATACGTGGGCGGCAGACACTGGACTCCAATCGCTGAAACGGTCGTTGCAGCGAGCTCACCACCGCGAAAGGACTCCCACCATGGCATCCCGTTTCTCCCACCACATCTCTCACCGCATTGCCGCCACCGCCCTGCTCGCCGCCATGGCGTTGCCTGTGCTGGCCCAGCAGCCCCCAGCTGCGCCTGTGGCATCCCCCACAGCCCCCGCCAAGGCCGCCGAAGGCCGCCATGAACGCCACCATGGCGACATGGCCCAGCGCCATGCCAAGCGGCTGGCAGACCTCAAGGCCCAGCTCAAGCTGACGCCTGCACAGGAATCCGCTTGGACCACCTTCACCACCGCCATGCAACCCGGCGAACGCCCCGCCCGCCTGGACCGCCAGGACATGGACAAGCTGACCACGCCGGAACGCATCGACCGCATGCGGGCCCTGCGCGCTCAGCACGCTGCCGAAGCCGACCGCCGTGGCGAGGCCACCAAGGCCTTCTATGCGACGCTGACGCCCGAGCAGCAAAAGACCTTTGACGCCCAGGCCCACCGGGGCCACCCCATGGGTGGCATGCGGGGTGGCGAGGGCCGCCACGGGCACGGCGACCACCACGGCGGCATGCGCGGGGGCGAAGGCCGTCCGGCCCCCGCTCCGGCCAAATAAGGCCCCCCGGCCAGGCTGACAGGCGCTAAGGCGCACACCCGCCAACCCGGCGTTCTTCACAGAACGCCGGGTTTTTTTGTTGTGGTGGCCAGCCCATGGGGAGCAGCGAATGGCAGCATGCGACGCAGCTGTGGATAACTCTGGGCACAGTTCTGGCACAACCGGGCAGTTATCCACACAAAAATCCGACACCCGAAAGTTGTTGTCGGTGAGCCCCGCACTTTGTGCGAGCCGCCCCACACACTTTGCAGCGACGCAAGTACGCGCCAGCATTGAAGAAAAGACGCTTGTCCACACAAACAGGCGTTCTCTACTACTACTGCTATTTATATATAAAGCTATTAAAGAATAACCAGAACTCCAACTCCGGGGAACCCATCACACGCCTGCGACGTGCGGTTCTGCTTGTGGGGGCCTGTCTGCACGGACATCACCACCAGGCCGTGGTGACGACAGCTCAGCCTGCCCTGCGGATCACTCAGGTCCTCTTGGGAACCCACAGGCGGTCGTTGACTGCACGAAACGGCTTTGCGGCCTGGTACGAGGGATGTGCTGTGCCAAGGTCCTGTGCGCTACATCGACCATCGTCTGGGCAGGTTCTGACCGCCTCACTGGCGCCCCCCAAGCCCCTGCAGCACCGGAAGCGGAGCGTCACATCTGCCTCAATGCTATCAATTAGAGAGCAAAAAAGGCATACGGCCGTAGCGCTACGGGTCGTTTTGATTGAACTTCTTGCTGCCCACGCGCCCGGTGCGTAAAACTGGGGATAGTTTTGGCACAACCGGGGGCTTATCCACAGAAAAGTGCGATGCGCCGCTTTTGTCCCCGCTCGGGCGACAACGGGAGCAGGGCTGGGTGCACAGGGTTGGCAGCGGGCTAAGTGCTTGCCAGCGCTGGCAAAAATACAGTTGTCCACACGCCAGGCCGCCCTCTACTACTACGACTATGTATTTATAAAAGAAATAAGAAGAAGACAGAGAACAACTGGGGCCACGCACACGGCGGGGGTGAATGGAGGGGCACCGACATACCGGGTGTACCCGCCCCAACCGGGATGAACGAGGGGATCTGGAGACGTCCAGAAGGCCGTGGAGGGCCTTAGGCGCAACAGCAGGCCCAGGGGGCCGAAACGTACCCACAGGTTCCTCACGGAGCTTCTGGGGCCCTCAGGAGGGAGTTAGGAATTAAGGGCGCCTTGGATGTGGACAAGAGCCAGGAACACCTGGCGGGCGCCGCTTATGCCTGCGAGGTGCGCAGGAAGCTGTCCAGAACGTCCACCGACAGCGCCTTGCTGAACAGGTAGCCCTGGTAGAGCTGGCAGCCCGCGCGGGCCAGCAGCGCGCATTGCTCGGGGGTTTCCACGCCTTCGGCGATCACTTCCAGCCCCAGGCTGCGCGACAAGCCGATGATGGTGTCCACGATCGCAGCGTCGTTGGGGTCAGTCAGCAGGTCGCGCACAAAGCTCTGGTCGATCTTGAGCTGATCGAGTGGCATGCGCTTCAAGTAGCTCAGGCTGGAGTAGCCCGTGCCAAAGTCGTCCAGCGAGAAGCCCACCCCGTACGACCGCAGCGCGGTCATGGTGGCGATGGTGGTCTCCATGTCTTCCACCAGCAGGCTTTCGGTCAGCTCCAGCTTGAGCTGGGCCGAGGGCGCGCCGGTGATGGCGAGTACGCGGGCCACGTCGTCCACAAAACTGGCATGGCGGAACTGGCGCGAACTCACGTTGACGGCCATGGTCAGGTGCGACAGGGCCGGGTCGCTCTGCCAGCTGGCCAGCAGCTTGCATGCGGTGTGTAACACCCAGCGGCCCAGCGGCAGGATGAGGCCCGTCTCTTCAGCGAGCGGGATGAACTGCGCGGGCGACACCATGCCGCGCTGCGGGTGGGCCCAGCGCACCAGCGCCTCCACCCCCACACAGCGGCCCGACTGGTGGATTTGCGGCTGAAAGTGCAGCAGGAACTCTTCCTGCATCAGCGCGGAGCGCAGGTCGGTTTCCAGCCCCGCGCGCGCCGTGACCACAGCCTGCATGTCGGGGTCAAAAAAGCGCAAGGTGTTGCGGCCAGCCGTCTTGGCCTGGTACATGGCCAGGTCGGCCTGCTTGAGCAGCTCGCCCACTGTGGTGTGCTCGCCGGTGAACGGTGCAATGCCGATGCTGGGCGTGCTGCGGTACTGGTAGCCCTGCAGCGCATAGGGCACGGCCAGCATGGCCAGGATCTTTTCACCCACGCCCCGGGCGTGCAGCGCGAGCTCGTGCGGCTTGGGGCTGAGTTCTTCCAGCATGACCACAAATTCGTCACCCCCCAGCCGGGCCACCGTGTCCACGCTGCGCACACAGGTGTTCAGGCGCTGCGCCACCTGTTGCAGCAGCAGGTCGCCCTGGTCGTGGCCCAGGGTGTCGTTCAGGGTCTTGAAGTTGTCGAGGTCGATGAACAGCAGCGCCCCGCCCTGCTGGCGCCGCTGCGCGGTGGCCAGGGCCTGGTGCATGCGGTCCATGAGCAGCATGCGATTGGGCAGGCCGGTGAGCGCATCGTAGAACGCCAGGCGCTGGATCTCGCGCTCGCTGGCCTTGCGCTGGCGGATATCGGTGTTGATGGCCAGGATGGACTGTGGCTGGCCGTCATCGCCACGCACCAGCGTCCAGCGGCCTTCCACCTCGATGGTGCTGCCATCACGGTGGCACTGCACGATCTCGCCGGTCCACTCGCCCTGCTCCAGCACTGTCTGCGTGGCGTGCCGGAAGTGCGTGGGGTCTTCGTAGAGCAGCGTCTCGATGGACTGCCCCAGCGCCTGCAGCTGCGACCAGCCGTACAGGCGCTCTGCGCTCTTGTTCCAGAAGATGATGCGGTGGTCCAGGTCCCGCACCAGGATGGCGTCCTGGGCCTTGTCCAGCAGCGAGGCCTGGTGGCGGATGCGGATATCGGCCAGCTGCCGCTCGATCTCGGCCGACGCACGCGAGGCAAAGATCTGCAGCGTGGAGGTGATGAAGTCCGTGTCGGCAATCGCGTGGCGGAACAGCACAAAGACGATGCCCACCACCTCGCCGTCGGCATTGCACAGCTGCTGGCCCACATAGGCCTGGGCACCCACCGCGCGCAGCACGGGGGCTTCGGGGTACAGCTGTTGCACCTTGTCGGTCACCACATGGGTACGCTGCGACATCAGCAACAGGCTGGGCGTGCCGGTCAGGCTGTATTCGTCGTTGGGTAGCATCTGGCCGTCAAGCACAGCCGCCAGCGTGACCACCCGGGGCGCCTGGTCTTGCGAATGCGGCAGCAGCCGCACCACGCAGCCGCCCTGGGCATCCAGCGCATCGGCCATGTTGCGCACCAGCTGCACAAAAAATTCGGTGCCGGTGCTGGCCGACACGGCCGCCGCCACCTTGAGCACCGAAGCCTGCAGCCGCTGCTGCGCCTTGTGCGCGCGCAGGCTGGTGATGCCGATGGCCAGGTCGTTGGACAGCTCCTGCAGCAGCGCGGCTTCTTCGGGGCTGATCTGCAACACGTCGGGTGCGTACAGGTACAACAGGCCAAAACTGCGGTCCTGTGCGTGGTCGCGCGCATGCTCGCGCAGCGGCAGGCATATCACCCCGTGAAAGCCATGCTCCAGCATGCGCTCGGTCCAGTCGGCAAAGTCGCCTTCGGTGCGGATGTCCTGCACGATCACCGGCTGGCCGGTGCGCACCGCAATGCCCGCCGGGCCCCGGCCATAGGGGTCGTCGGCCGACCAGCTCAGTTGCAGGTTTTCCAGGTAGTTCTGGTTGTAGCCCGCATGGGCCACCGGGCGGATGGATTTGCGCTCGTCGTCCAGCGCAAACCCCACCCAGCCCATGCGGTAGCCACCGATGTCCACCGCAATCTGGCAGATGGCCTGCAGCAGTGTGGCCTCGGACGTGGCGCGCACCAAGGTTTCGTTGCATGCGCTCAGCAGGCGCTGGGCACGGCCCATGCGCGCCAGCTCGCGCTCGGTGCGCAGGCGTTCGGTCACGTCGGTGGCCAGCACCTGGCGGGCCGGGCGCCCGTTGAAGCTGATGCTGCCCGCCGTGATCTCCACATCCATGAAGCTGCCATCCTTCTTGATGTGGCGGCTGATGACCGGCGCGTTGCGCTGTTCCATCGGAACGGCGCGGATGTTGGCCTCGACGTTGGGGCGCCGGTCGGCCGGCCACAGGTCCAGCATCGACATGGTCAGCAGCTCGGACTCGGTGTAGCCATAGTGGCGTTCCATCGACCGGTTCACGGCCTGCAGCTGCAGGGTTTCACGGTCGTACACCCACATGGGGTGCGGGTGCTCGTCAAACAGCATGCGGTATTGCTGCTCGGACGCATGCAGCTGCCCCGCCACATGCCGCAACTGCACCATGGCACCCAGCGACTCGGTCAGGATCTCCAGGTGCGCCACATCGCGGCGCGAAAATGCATTGACCTTGTCCGATGTGACCTTGAGCGACCCGACGATGGCGTCGCCACTGCGCAGCGGCACCGCCATGACCGACCGCACGCCGTGGCGGTGGGGCATTGAAGCCATGTCCCAGCCCTCTGCCTCGGTGTCGTTGCACACCACGGTCTGGCCCTTGCTGAGTGCGGGCCAGAGCAGGCTCTGGTCCACTGCCAGCGGGTTGCCCACTGGGCGCACGTGGTCGCCGGCTGACGCCTGCGCCACCAGCTGGCGGCCTTGCAGCAGCTCCACCATGGCGCCGCGCGCTTCGGTCTGGCGCAGCACGGTGCTGGCCACCAGCTGCAGCACCTCGGGCAGCGGCATGTCCAGCGACGAAATGCGCTGCTGCACCTGCAGCAGCTCGGCATGGTTCTGTGCGTCGCGCTGGGCGTCCAGGTCGGCCAGCTTTTGCGCGCTGATGTCGGTCATGCCGCCCACCATGCGCACGGCCTTGCCCTGCAGGTCGCGGATCAGGAAGCCCCGGTCCAGCACCCAGGCATAGCTGCCGTCCTGGCGGCGAAAGCGGTATTCGTCCGACCAGTGGTTGGCCGTGCCGTCGATGGCGGCATGGATGCCGTCGAGCACTTCTTCGCTGTCATCGGGGTGCAGTCGCAAGGTCCACGAGGTGCTGTCGGGCGGCAACTGGTCGAGTGGCACACCGAACAGGGTCTGCATGCCTTCGTTCCACCACATGGCATCGGTGTGCAGGTTCCAGTCCCACACCGCGTCGGCCGTGGCGCGCGAGACCAGGTGAAAGCGCTCTTCGCTTTCACGGCGGGCCTGCCGGGCCTGGTGCTGGGCCGAAATGTCCTGAAACGCCCCCTGAATCCGCACGATGCGGCCCTCGGCGTCGCGCACCGCCTGCCCGGTGGTGCGCACCCAGAAGTGACGACCCGCCGGTGTGACAAGTTCGGCCTCCAGGTCAAACGGTGTGCCGTGGCGGATGCAACTCTCAAACGCTGCCTGCATGGCCTGCCGGTGCGGGGGCAGGTACAGCTCCATGATCTGTTCCACCGAGCCCATGCGTCCCGCAATGCCGAAGGCGGCGGCGATCTCCTGCGACCAGTTCAGCTGCAGGCTGGGCAGCTCCACGATCCAGCCGCCAATGCGGGCCATCTGCCCGGCCACGCGCAGAGTCTCGCTCTGGGCCAGCAGTTCGGCATGCATCTTGTCGCGCTGCTGCACCAGGTCGGCCAGCACCTGCTTTTGGCGGCGCAGCTCCAGCTGCACCATGGCCTGCTCGGCCAGTATGCGCAGGCCCTCCAGCTGCTCGGCCTCGATGTGCCGGGGAATGGAGTCCAGCACCGCCAGCGTGCCCAGCGCCTGCCCCTCTGGGGTGACCAGCGGCACACAGGCGTAAAAGCGCACATGGGGGTCCTGCGTGACCAGCGGGTTGTGGGCAAAAACCGGGTGCTTGTGGGTGTCGTTGACTACCATGGGCTCGCGGCTGCCGCTCAGTGCATGCGCGCAGAACGCAATCGCGCGTTCGGTCTCCTTGAAAGGTACACCCACTGCGGCCTTGAACCATTGCCGGTCGCTGTCCACGAAGTTGACCACCGCCATGGGGCACTGGCATACACGCGCAGCCAGCGTGGCCAGCTGGTCAAAGCTGTCTTCCGTCGGGGTGTCGAGGATCGCGTAAGACTGCAGTGCCTGGAGCCGGGCGGCTTCTGCGGTGGCTTGCGCTGGTGGCATGGTCAATCCACCGTGGCACCGCTGCGCGCGCACCCATCCAGCCTGGTCAGTGCGACTAGGCCATCAGGAGTGGGGCGGAGCAACTTCGGCAAGGCAATCGGGCAATAGGTGGGTGCGTGCAATGCTGCCGCAACGCGCGCATGGGACCACAGCGCCACAGGCACTGTGGCAAAGAGGGTCAATGCTACACCGCACAGACCTTGCTTGCGACGTGCGCCTATGGGGGTTTGTCCCAAAAAACACAGTGTTTTGACCTCGGGCAGTCACCCAGGCAACCTTCGCGCAGCACGAGGCTTGCTAACGTGGCCCCATGCAGATTTCCGAACTCGCGCAACAGGCCTCGGTGTCCGTCCACGCGCTGCGCCACTACGAGCGGCTGGGGCTCATCCACCCCGACCGCCGGGCCAACGGCTACCGCGACTATCCGGCCCGCATGCGGCGCGAGGTGGTGTTCATCGCCATGTCCCGCCAGCTGGGCTTCAGCCTGCCGCAGATTGCCCTTCGCCTGGATGAATACCGCGCCGGCACCCTCGGCATTGACGACATGGTGCAGGCCTTGCAGGCGCGTGTGGACGCGATCGACCAGCAGATCGCTGCGCTGCAGTCCCAAAAATCCACCGTGCAGGCGCACCAGGCCTGGTTGCGCAACCCGTTGCGCCAGCAGCCGTCACGGTCGCCATCTGTGGCACGGCAAACCCGCTCGGGCACAGCCGCCACGCCCGCCAGACCCTGGCCGCGTGTGCGCGGCCCAGCAGCCCGCAAGCCCTAGCCCTCGCACAACCCCCTCACCAGGAGACAACCACCATGACTGTTCCACCGACACCCCAGTCCAGCGATACCGAGTCCCACCCTCCCCAAGCCACGATGGAAGCCTTGAAAGGCATGGTTCTGGCCATGCCCATGGCCCGCACGCTGGGGCTGCGCTTTGTCCATGCCGAGCCCGGCCGGGTGGAGGTGGAGATACCGGTGAGCGAGGCCTTCAGCTTTCGCCCCGGCCAGTTGCAGGCCACGGCCGTGTTTGCGGTGGCCGACTTTGCGGCGGTGGCGGCAGCAGGCAGCGTGTTGCCACCTGGCTGGACCAATGCCACGGTGGACACCACCTTGAAAATTGTGGCCCCTGCCCAGGGCGAGTGCCTGCGGGCGCGGGGCCGCGTGGTGGATGCGGGGCGCCTGCTCACCGTCTGTGCCGCCGACGTGTGGGCAGTGGATGCCGCCGGCCAGCAGCGGCTGTGCGCTACGCTGCTGGCCACGGCGCGCAACATCGACATGGGGGCCGCGAGGCCGCCCCAGGGCTCATAGCGCAGCCTGACGCCAGGCGTGCCAGCCGAGCACAAGGTGCGTCGGATGCGTCAGGCCTTCTGGCGCCGCGCCCGCACTGCTGCTGCCAGTCCTTCAAGGACCGGCACGGTTTGCGCCATGCTGATGCAGGCATCCGTCACCGACACGCCATGCGCCAGCGGCTGGCCGGGCACGATGTCCTGGCGGCCTTCCTGCAGGTGGCTCTCGATCATCAGGCCGGTGATGCGTGCGTCGCCTGCGGCAATCTGCTGTGCCACTTCTGCCGCCACGGTGATCTGGCGCTGGTGCTGCTTGCTGCTGTTGGCGTGGCTCACGTCAATCATCACCTGCTCGCGCAGGCCGGCGGCCTTGAGCACGGCGCAGGTCGCATCCACATCGGCGGCGCTGTAGTTGGGCTGCTTGCCGCCGCGCAGGATTACGTGGCAGTCCTGGTTGCCGCGCGTTTCAAAGATCGCGGCCTGGCCCATCTTGGTCATGCCCATGAAGGCGTGCGCGGCGCTGGCCGCCAGAATGGCATCGCTCGCCACCTTCACGCCACCATCGGTGCCGTTCTTGAAACCCACGGGGCACGACAGGCCGCTGGCCAGCTGCCGGTGACTCTGGCTCTCGGTCGTGCGCGCGCCGATGGCGCCCCAGCTCACCAGGTCGCTGATGAACTGCGGCGAGAGCAGGTCCAGGAACTCGGTGCCCACGGGCAGGCCCAGTGCCAGCACGTCCAGCAGCAGCTGGCGGGCCAGCTCGAGCCCCTCGTTGATGGCAAAGCTGCCATCGAGATGCGGGTCGTTGATGTAGCCCTTCCAGCCCACAGTGGTGCGCGGCTTTTCAAAGTACACCCGCATCACGATGAGCAGGTCGTCCTGCAGTGCATCGGCCTGTGCTTTCAGCTGGCGCGCATAGTCCATGGCCTGGCCATGGTCGTGGATGGAGCAAGGCCCCACCACCACGATCAGCCGGTCGTCCTGCCCATGCAGGATGCGCGAAATGGCAGCGCGGCTGGATTCGACCAGGGTCAGCGCCGCATCGGGCGTGGGCAGCCATTCCTGCAGCAGCGCCGGTGTGATCAGCGGGCGCACGGCCTTGATGCGCGTGTCATCAATGCGGGTGGTGTCGTGGGTGGAGATGGGGGTGGCGGAGCGGTGTGCGTGGGTCATGGTGGCCCCGATTGTCGCGCGGCGCGGTGGGCTTCCTTGCGACAGCCCATCCCGCGCGCATCCTGAACGACTGGCGCGGCCCAGGCGAGTGACGCAGAGCAAGGGCCGCCCCGCAGCGAGTGCGTCGTCCCCCTCAGGGGGAAGGCGCCGAAGGCGACTCAGGGGGAGCTGCTACGGCCTGCGGAACGCCGCATTCTGCCGCGCCCAGTGGCGCGACTGCAGGTGGTCCAGCCGCACCGTGCCGCCGGTGGACGGCGCATGCACGAACCGCCCTTCGCCCACATAGATGCCAGCGTGGCTGGGCTGGCGGCCCGTGCCAAACACCACCAGGTCGCCGGCACGCAGCTCGCTGCCGTCGATGGGATAACCCCAGGTGTTGAGCTGGGCCACCGTGCGCGGCGGTGGTGTACCCACCTGGTTGCGGTACACATAGCCGATCAGGCCGCTGCAATCAAAGCCCGAGTCCGGGGTGTTGCCGCCGTAGCGATACGGCGTGCCCACCAGGCCCAGCGCGTGGATGGCGATGTCGTGTGCCTGCTCCGGCGTGAGCGGCGGCGCCGTGCGTGTGGAAGCCTGCGGTGGCGACGAGGGGGACGGAGGCCGCGATGTACTGCAACCGGCCAGCACCAGCAGGGCGGCGGTGCAGGCAGCAAGGCTCAAGCTGTGAAAGGCGCGCATGGGCCCGAGGTTACTGGACTTGCACAGCTCCCTGCACTTTACCCAGGCTTCCCAAGGTCTTTGCGCGCCAAGCCTTGCACAGGCCGCTGGCAGTGCCTGAGAAAACCCCCTGTCGATCCCCGTCAGAACGGGGTATTCCCTGCGGCCTGTTTGTACGCCATGCTGGATGCATCGCTGGCGCGCCGCATCGGAATGAATGCAACCCCGTGGGTCTCTACCCTGGGACCCGTTGCCAAAAAACCCATGCGTTCATAGAAGCCCCGGGCATAGGGTGTCGCGTTGACTGTGATGCCCGGTGCAGGGCCGGTAGCGATATGGGACAGGGCGTGTTGCCACAGTTGCTGCCCGTAGCCAAGTCCCTGGAAAGCCTCGGCCACAAACAGATGGAACAGGTGGCTGTCCTCCCGCACCACCACGACGCCCGCCAAGGCGTTGTTGCGTGTCCACCCCACCCAGGTCTTGAACGATGGACTCTGCAGCCGTAGCGCCACCGCCTCCGGCCGCAGGGTCTGTAAAAACGCCTCCGCACCACGCCCGTCTTTGTCCAGCGTGAAGAAGTGCGCCACCGACAACGCAAGTGCGCTGATGGCGGGCGCATCCCGGGTCGATGCGGTAAGAATTTCCATGCGGGTTTCGGTCACTCGGCCAGGGACGTTGCTTCTGGATGCAACGCAGGCCGCCGCGCCATCAACCGGTTGGCCACGCTCACAATCGCTTGCACCGAGGCAGTCACGATGTTGTGGCTGGCGCCTGCCCCAAAGGTGGAACCTGCCACGCCGTCCATGGCTGCTTCCACAATCGCCATCGCCTGCGCGTTGGCGCCCGTGCCGGTGGCGCGTTCCTCGTAGTGGTCCACCCGCAGTGGCAGGCCGAGCGCGTCCACCGTCGCGGCAATCGGTCCGTTGCCCTGGCCGCGCAGGGTCTGGCGCGTGCCGTCGATGGTCACGTCCAGCTCGATGCCCTGGCCGTCTTCATCGATGCGGTGGCTGTGGCAGGTGATGGCGGCCTGTACTGTGGGGTGTACGGGGGCCTGCAGGTAAGTGGCCTGGAACAGGCTCCACAACGCATCGCCCGTCATCTCGCTTTCGCTCGCGTCCGTCTGGCGCTGCACCACGGCGCTGAACTCCACCTGCATGCGGCGCGGCATCACCACGCCATGTTCACGTTCGAGCAAGAACGCGATGCCGCCCTTGCCAGACTGGCTGTTCACCCGGATCACGCTGTCGTAGGTGCGGCCCAGGTCCGCCGGGTCGATGGGCAAATAGGGCACCTCCCACAAGGCGTTCGGGTCTTGCGCGGCAAAGCCCTTCTTGATCGCGTCCTGGTGCGAGCCCGAGAACGCGGTGAACACCAGGTCGCCCGCATACGGGTGGCGTGGATGCACGGGCAGCGAGGTGCATTCTTCGGCAATGCGCGCGACCGAGGTGATGTCCGAGAAGTCAAGGTTCGGATGCACGCCCTGCGTGTACATGTTGAGCGCCAAGGTCACGATGTCCACGTTGCCGCAGCGCTCACCGTTGCCAAAGAGGCAGCCTTCCACACGGTCGGCACCGGCCATCATGGCCAACTCGGCCGCCGCCACGCCTGTGCCCCGGTCGTTGTGCGGGTGCACCGACAAGACGATGTGCTCGCGTGGCGACAAGTGGCGATCCATCCACTCGATCTGGTCGGCAAACACGTTGGGGGTGGCGTTTTCCACCGTGGTGGGCAGGTTGATGATGATGGGGCGGCCAGGGCCCGCATTCCATGCGGCAACCGCCGTCTGGCAGGCCTTGAGGGACACGCTGAGTTCGGTGGCGCTGAAGGTCTCGGGCGAGTACTGCAGGGTCCACTGCGTTGCGGGCTGGGCGTCGGTGAGCTGCTTGAGGTAGCCCACATGGTGTGCGATGAGCTGCATCACCTGCGTCACGTTCATGCCAAACACGATGCGGCGCCACGCGGGCGCGGTGGCGTTGTACAAGTGGACGATGGCGCGGGGTGCGCCTTTCACGGCCTCCACGGTGCGTGCGATCAGGTCCTCGCGCGACTGGGTCATCACCATGATGGTCACGTCGTCGGGGATGAGGTTTTCGTCGATGAGGCGGCGCACAAAGTCGAAATCGATTTGCGACGCGGCCGGAAAGCCGACTTCGATCTCCTTGAAGCCGATGCGCACCAGCTCGTGAAAGAGCTTCATCTTGCGCTCGCCGTTCATGGGCTCGAACAAGGCCTGGTTGCCATCGCGCAGGTCGGTGGACAGCCACACGGGCGCCTGGGTGATGCTGCGGTTGGGCCATTGGCGGTCGGCGAGCGCAATGGGGGCGATGGGTTGGTATTTGGTGGCGGGCTTGGCAATCATGAGGGGCTCCACGAACGGTGTGTGCGGTGTGCCAATCAGGCACGGTGCACGGGTCAATCGGAATCGAAAGAAATCAAAACGAATGACATCCCCTGCAGCCCTTTGCGTGTGCAAAGGCTGGTTCGCGGGCCGGGGTCAGGGGGAAATCAGGTGTTGCGCAAAATGGCAACGGTGGCGAACGCAGGCAGACCCCGGCCAGGCACTAGGCCTAGCGATAGGGTGGATAGGAGCATGCTGCGTTGCATAGGGAGCCAAAGATAGCACAGCGATGCTGCGGTGCGCAACCATTTGCATGAAATCTGCCTATGACGCTGGTTGTATATGCCTAATTAGCTATCAAATATGTAGCAAATAAGGCTGGTAGCATGACGCCCTTGAACGCCCCCAGCTCTGCCACTGCCCATGGCGGCTGGCACGATTGGCCCCGATTCAGGAGATCCCATGCCTTACCTGTTGCTCATCATGGAACCCCACGGCCAGCGCGCCGAGCGGGGCCTGGCCGGTGGCCAGGAGGCCTATGCCCGCATGCAGCGTTTTGGTGCCGGTCTGCAGGCCCGGGGCCTGTTGCGCGCCAGCGAGTCGCTGGCCTCGACCGAGCAGGCCGTGCGGCTGCAGGTGCGCGAAGGGCAGACCCGCCTGACCGATGGGCCGTTTGCCGAGACCAAGGAAATGGTGGGCGGCTTCTTTCTCATCGACTGCGCCACGCGCGACGAGGCCGTTGCCATTGCCCGCGAATGCCCGGCCGCCGAGTGGGCCACCGTGGAGGTGCGCGAACTGGCGCCCTGCTACCACGGCGCGGTGGATTGAATCAAGCCGAAGCGCCTGCCTGCAGCGCCAGGAACTGCGGCGCAGGCATGGGGCGTGCAAACACATAGCCCTGCAGCACATCGCAGCCTTGCCGCACCAGGTAGTCGGCCTGCTCCTGGGTTTCCACGCCCTCGGCGGTCACCTGCAGTCCCAGACCGTGCGCCAGCGCCACGATGGCGGTGACGATGGCACGGCTGTGCTCCTGCCCCGGCAGGTCTTTGACAAAGCTGCGGTCGATCTTCAGGCGCCGCATGGGCAACTGGCGCAGGTATGCCAGTGACGAGTAGCCGGTGCCAAAGTCATCGATGGCCAGGTGAATGCCCAGCTGGCTCAACCGGTGCAGCGTGTGGGCGCCGGCCTCCATGTTTTCCATCAGCACGGTTTCGGTCAGCTCGATTTCCAGCAGGTGCGCGGGCAGGCCCTCTTCGCGCAGGATGTCCATCACGCGTTCCAGAAACTGTGGGTCACCCAGCTGCCGCGCCGAGATGTTCACGGCCACGCGCAGGGGCGGGCCCCCTTTCCACTGCGCGGCGTCGCGGCAGGCGGTACGCATCACCCAGTAGCCCAGCGGGGCAATGAGTCCGCAGTCCTCGGCCACCGACACGGCTTCGAGCGGCGACACGGAACCCAGCTCCGCATGCGTCCACCGCAGCAAGGCCTCGGCGCCGACCAGGGTCCGGTCGCTGGCGGCAAACAGGGGCTGGTAGTGCAGCGCCAAACCGGTGCCCTGCTCCAGCTCGGCACGCAGCGCCTGTTCAATGGCCTGGCGCCGCACCACGGCCAGGTTCATCGACGCATCAAACCGCACGCAGCGGTTCTTGCCCATCTCCTTGGCGCGGTACATGGCGGTGTCGGCGTTGCTCACCAGCGCGTCCATGTCCATCGCATCGTCGGGAAACGTGGCAATGCCTGCGCTGCAGGTCACGTTGACCTGCTGGCCGACCTCGGTGTAAGCGGCCTGGAAGACGCTGACGATGCGCTGCGCATATTTCTCCAGCGCCGCGTCATCCATGTCCAGCCGCAGGATCAACGCAAACTCGTCGCCCCCCAGGCGCGAGATGGTGTCGGTGCTGCGCACCACGGATTGCAGGCGCCGGGCCACCTGGCGCAACAGGCCGTCCCCCGCCGCATGGCCGAAGGTGTCGTTGAGTGTCTTGAAGTTGTCCAGGTCGATGTACACCAGTGCCACCCGGTAGCCCGCACTGCGTGCGCCCTGCAGCTCGGCGGCCAGCCGCTCGTTGAACGCGTGCCGGTTGCCCGTGCCGGTGACGGCGTCGGTGTGGGCGAGCGCGTGCAAGCGATTCTCGGCCTCGCGCACAGCAGCGCGGCTGCGCAGCACCATGGCGGTGGCCATGGCCATCACGCAAATGGCGATCAACAAGGCGGTGCCAAACCGGATGCCCAGCCGCATGTACACCGCTGCCATCGACTTGCGGATGTACAGCGTGCCCCAGCTGGTGCCAGACGCCTCGATGGACCGGGCGATCTCGAGCATGCGCCAGCCAGCGCGCTCTGCGGCGCCGTTCAGTCCCGTGGCACGCAGCGTGGTGGGAAAGTCCGGGTCGCGGTCGCGCGCGTAATGCGCGAACAGCACGCCATCCTTGTCGTACACCGTGGCGCTGATCACCATGGACGATGACCGCAGCGCGCCCAGCATTTCGTTGGCGGTGCTGGTGTCGCGGAACACCACGGCCGCAGAGATGTTGTCGGCCACGATGGCGGCTTCCACCCGGCTGTCTTGCAGCATGGACGCGCGGGTGCTCCAGTAGTCCACGCCGGTGAGCGCCAGCACCACGGTCAGCAGCGCCAGGCCTGCGGCCAGGATGCCGGTGACCACCAGGCGCGATGACAGCAGGGCATGTGTCGCCGGTCTTGCTGGCGCTGCGGTGTCGGCTTCAGCGGGGCGTGTTTTCACCGGCCTCCCTTGGCCAGCCGCAGCAGCCGTGAGCTGATGATGAGGCCGGCCTTGTTGGCGGCGTCGGGGCTGATGCCGAACACCACACGCCCTTCCTGTTGGGCCAGTGCGATGACGATTTCGGGATTCACAAAGGTGATTTCATCCGACACGGTGAGGATGCCGTGGGACGGCGGCAGGGTACGCAGCAGTCGCAGAACAGGCTCCACTTCGGCGTTGTGGATGATGAGCACGCGGCAGCCACGAATCGCTGGCAGATCCAGCAACCGCACGCGCACGGTGCGGCCCTTGGTGGCCGGTTTGCCATCGAGCGCAGTCAGGGCGCGCTTGAGCGGGCTGAAGGCAGACACGCACACCGTGACGTCATTGCCGGGCGCGCCATCGCTGTCGGGCCAGTCGATGAACTGGATGAAGTTGAAGATGTA
>Ga0207976_100202_pt1 | contig 35992 bp, 28 predicted proteins | sample LakWasMe94_HOW11_2_FD_183916 | JGI IMG/M metagenome (GOLD analysis project Ga0207976, IMG submission 183916) | Freshwater sediment methanotrophic microbial communities from Lake Washington under simulated oxygen tension - Sediment Metagenome... | ecosystem: Environmental > Aquatic > Freshwater >... | reverse complement strand
GCCCGACGAGCAGGCCATCACCTGCAACATCGGGGACATGCTGATGCGCTGGAGCGACGACCAGCTGCCCAGCAACTTCCACCGTGTGAAGAACCCTCTGCCCGGCGATTACATGGGGCCGCGCTACAGCATCGCCTTCTTTGCCCAGGCCAACCGCGACGCCATCGTCGAAGGGCCCGGCAAAAAGTACCCGGCGATTGCCGCGGGCGAATACCTGAACCAGCGGGTGGCGGCCAACTTCAAGGCTTATTGACGCGTGACTTGGGAGGTAGGGGTGGACGCTTGTCCGCCCCGCCGATGCCTGGGTGGGCGGCTGCCGTCGATGGCGCGGCCGGGCAGGGGCAGGCTCAAGCGACGTGGCGCGGTACACCCACAGCGCTTATCCTGAACACGTTGTCCTCCGGGTCCGCCAGCACCGCCTGCCATTGGCCGTAGTACGTGGCGTAAGGTGGCTTGATGACCTGTCCGCCCAGAGCTTTGGCCTTTTCGGTGGCAGCCTCCACGGCGTCCGGTGTGTCCAGCATGAAGGTGGCATAGCCTGTCACGCCGCGTGGTGACGGCAAGGCTGCGCCAGGCTGCCGGTCGGCCAGGCCTAGCAGGGCATAGGCCTCGGGGGCATTGAAGCCGAGCTGGAAGTGCTCGGTCTCCACCGCCCGGTAGATGGCCGAGCGCGTCCCTGGCGCCTCGGGCAACTGCAGCAGGGCTTGATAGAACTGAAGCTGCGCTTCGATGTCCTGGCACAGCAGGTTGAACCAGAGCCTCATGACATCACCGCCGCGCTGGCTGGGTTGGTGGCCTGACCCAGGCCGTACGTCTTGCGGTACATGGCCTGCAGGTGCTCGCCCACGGTGCAGGGTGCAAAGCGCGGCGACTCACCCGCAGGCACACAGGTGGGGACGGGGACCACCTGGGCCTCGTAGTCGGGCGTGTAGAAGAACGGAATGGAGTGGCGCGGTGCGCCCCCGCTGTGCACATTGCGCACGCGGTGGGGGTTGGATCGGTACAGCCCATTCGTCCAGCGCGGAATCATGTCGCCCAGGTTCACCACCAGCGCTCCCTCGATGGGTGTGGCAGCCACCCATTCGCCGGTGGGCAGTTTCACCTCTAGCCCGCCATGGTGGTCCTGGGCCAGCAGGGTGATGGCACCCCAGTCGGTGTGCTCGCCCGCGCCAAAGGTGAGCGCATCGGCGCTCTCAGGATGGGGTGGGTAGCGCAGCAGCCGCAGCGTGAGCATGGGGCTCTGGTGTGTGTGGTCGAAATAGTCTTCTGGCAGGTCGAGCGAGAGCGCCAGCAGCTGCATCAGCCGCAGGGCCAGTTGCCGCATGGCGGCGATGTAGGTGCGGCTCTGGGTGGCCAGCTCGGGCAACGCCTCCGGCCACTGGTTGCTGCCGTAGGAGTGGTAGCTGCGCTGTACATACGGATGGTCTGCCGCGTAGTCCAGCCCGCAGTAGAAGCTCTCCTTGTGGTCCGGGCGCGCATTCGCGTCCAGGGTCTGCCCGCCCAGGCTTTCGTAGCCCCGCATCGCGGGTGAGTGGTGCAGCGAAATCGCTTCCTTGGAGGCCAGCGGCAGGTCGAAGAACTGCTGCGCCAAGGCAAACTGGCGCGCAATGATGTCCTGCGGCACACCGTGGTGGCGCACGTAGAAGAACCCCGGGCCCGTGCAGGCCTGGCGCAGTTGGGCGGCCACGGCCATCACGGCGGGGCTGCGCGGCGCGCCCGGCTGCAGGGCGCCGCTGAGGTCGAGGAGGGGGATGCCCATGGCTTTCCCCCGGTCAGGCCTTGAGCTTGCGGTCTACGGCCGGGGGCAGAAAGCGGTCGATCCAGATGTCGGCCACCGCCAGGCTGCTCTTGAGGCCAAAGGCTGCCACGGTCTCATCGATGGTGGCCTGCAGGCGCGCAGGCGTGGCAGCGCCCCAGCCGTTGGCGCGTGTCTCGGCGGTCTTCATGGTGCCGTCCACGATGAGCTGCAGGCGTTCGAACTCGATCTCTTCATGGGCCAGGGGCTCTCGGGCCTTGATGGCGGCAGCGCCGGCGCGCGGGTCGGCAATCGCATCGACCCAGCCGCGTGTGGTGGCTTTGACGAAGGCCTTCATGGCGTCCGGGTTGTCCTGCATGCTCTTGGCGTTGGCAATGAGCCCATTGCCATACGACTTGAGGCCATAGTCCGAAAAGCGGAACACCGTGATCTGATCCGGCGTCAGGCCCCGCGCCTTCAGGTTGAGCAGACCCGTGAAGAAGAAGTACGCCGCTGCGTCGAAATCGCCTTTGACGAAGCGTGTGTCGCCGATGTCGGGGGCCACGTTTTCCCATTTCACGCCGCTGCCATCAAAGCCCTGTGCCTTGGCAAAGGCGGGAAAGAGCTTGCGCGAAGCGTTGAAGGGCTGGCCCAGGATGGTCTTGCCCGCCAGGTCGGCGGGCTTCTTGATGGCGCCGTCCTTGCGTACCATGACCGAGTTGGGGTTCAGGTCGTACTGGATGGCGACCGCTGCCAGCCTGGACTGCGGATTGGCGGTGTTGAACTCGATCATGGTCGAGAGGTCGGCCGATGCCACGTCATACGCACCGCCCGCCACCAGGCTGATGGCCGAGGCAGACCCGTTGCCGGTGTCGATGGTGACATCGAGGCCCGCATCCTTGTAATAGCCCCGCTGCTGCGCCAACAAAAAGCCTGCGCCCGAGGCCTCGATCTTCCAGCCCAGGTTGAACTTGAACTTTTGCAGAGTGCCCTGGGCGCGCACAAACGGTGTGGCAGACAGAAGGGCGGCGGCGCCGGTGGCGCGGATGAGGGAACGGCGTTGCATGGTGGAGCACTCCTGGTCGTTGGCGGGTAACCACGGGGGAGTGAAAAGCCAGGCTTCACACCCCTCCGAACGGGGTGCATGCAATCAACCGACAGGGCGCTGGGGCTGCGAGGTGGGGGCACCGGCCTCCTGAAGACGCACAGTCCTGCGCGCCCGTGGTGGCGTCAGTCCATTGCATGCTTCAAGAGCAATTTCCGGGCGGTGGCCGCTGAACGCTTCTACTCTTGGCGTCTGCGTATTTGCAGGATCTGTGCCATGCCAACCCAAGGAGAAACCATGCCCGAACGCCCCCGCGTGCCGCGCCATGGTGCGCGCTGCACCAGCGTCAGGCGTGCAACGGCAACTGTGGTGCGAGGTAGGTCTTTACAGCCAGGGCTTGAGCCAGCCCAGCCCGTCGCTGGTGGCGTGGGCGGCGGCACCGCGCGCGGGGCGGTATTCGCAGCCAATCCAGCCGTCGTAGTCCAGGCTGTCCAACAGCTTGAACAGATAGGTGTAGTTGATCTCGCCCACATCGGGTTCGTGGCGCTCAGGCACACCGGCAATCTGGAAGTGGCCGACGTTGCCTGTGGGCAGGTACTGGCGCACCTTCATGGCCAGGTCGCCTTCCACGATCTGGCAGTGGTACAGGTCCATCTGCACCTTCACGTTGGCGGCGCCGATCTCGGCGATCAGCGTGTGGGCCTGGTCCTGGCGGCTCAGGAAGAAGCCAGGCATGTCGCGGCCATTGATGGGCTCCAGCAGGATCTGGATGCCGTGGGGCGCAGCCTGCGCGGCGGCGTAGCGCACGTTGGCGATGTAGGTGGAGCGCACGGTGGCGGCGTCTGCCCCCTGGGGCACCAGACCTGCCATCACGTGGATGCGGGGGCACTGCAGGGCCTTGGCGTAGTCGATGGCCTTGGCAATGCCTTCGCGGAACTCGGCCTCACGCCCCGGCAGGCAGGCCAGCCCACGTTCGCCCGCGTCCCAGTTGCCGGGCGGGGCGTTGAACAGCACCTGCTGCAGGCCGTTGGCTTGCAGGCGCGCGGCCAGTTCTTGCGCCGGGTAGGCGTAGGGAAACAGGTACTCCACCGCCTTGAAACCATCGCGGGCGGCGGCAGCAAAACGGTCGAGAAAGTCCACGTCGTTGTAGAGCATGGACAGGTTGGCGGCAAAGCGGGGCATAAACAGGTTTCTGAGGAAAAAGAGGTCAGCGGCGGGGTGCGGTTGTGAGCACCTGCGCCAGCCGGTCTTGGTAAAAGCGCGCCAGGCCCACCGTGCTGTGGCCGAGGGTGTCGGCGCTGGCTGGGATTACGTAGGCCTGTGCGTGCGGGATGCGGGCGATGGCTTTGTCCAGCACACCCAGCTCGGGTGGGTTGCGCTCATCGTCTGCCGAGTTGATGGCCAGCACGCGCGCGGTGATGCGTTCCAGCCCGGGCTCGGGGTCGTAGTCGCGCGATGCCTCCCACTGGTAGATGTGGTCGTTGGCATCGCCACGGAAAGGGGCTTTGAGGCGTTGTTCCACCAGGGCGTCGGCCGCAGCGCGGGTAGGGGCCAGCTTTTGCAGGCCCTGGTTGCCGCCGTTGGTGCCCGTGCCAAAGAACACCGACGCGAACTGCAGGCTGCGGGGCTGGCGGGTGTAGTTGCCGCCCTGCCATTCGGGGTCGTTGCGGATGGCATCCACCAGCAGGCGGCGCATCATCCAGTTGCGGCCCGACATGGCGGCGGGCAGCGAGGCCATGGGCACGGCAATGTCCATGAAGTCGGGGTAGCGCTGGGCCCACACCCAGGTGTGCATGCCGCCCATGGAGTTGCCGATGATGGCGCGCACATGGCGTACGCCCAGATGCTCGGTCAGCAGGCGGTACTGGGCCTGCACCATGTCGTCATAGTTGTAGGCCGGAAAGGCGGCGCGCAGGCCGTCTGACGGCTTGCTGGAGCGGCCGGTGCCGATGGCGTCCGGCAGGATGATGAAGTACTTGCGCGCATCCAGAGCCTGGCCGGGGCCAAACAGCGTGCCTGCAAAGCCGGGCGTCAGCATGCTCTCTGCCGAGCCATTGGTGCCATGCAGCACCAGTACCGGCTCGCCTGTGGGATCGCCCACGGTGGAGTAGGCCAGCTTGAGTTCGGGCAGGGTCTGGCCGGTGTGGAAGCGGAAGTCTTTGACAACCCATTCCCCATGCTTGGGGGCGGGGTAGTCCGCAGCCGATGCGCCGCCTGTGGCCAGCACGCCCAGCAGCACGGGGGCAAAGGCTTTGCGCCAGAAAGAAAGGGTCATGGTTTGTCTCCTTGTGTGTGTTCTTTCGTCCCCCGCGCCATGGGCGCAGCCCGCCCGTTACCAGTGGGCACCAAAGCTCTGGCGCAGCTCTTCAATCTGGGGCTCGGTCAGCGGCGTGGGGCGGGGCTGGCACAGCATCCACAGGCGTGCGGTTTCTTCCAGCTCTTCCAGCACGGCCATGGCGGCGGCGGGCGTGTCGTGCCACACGTTGGGCCCCAGGCGCGCCAGCATCACCGCGCGCACAGGGCTGCCCTTTGCGGCATAGCGGGTGATGGTCTGCGCCACCAGTGTTGCCGCGGCAGCATCACCCGGGCGGTGGTACGGGATGTGCGGCACCCGGCCCACTTTCATGACGAAGTAGGGCGTGATGGGAGGCAGCAATTGCGCGTCAGGCACCAGTGGACCGTTGGCCGTCATGTCGGCCTGCAATGAGCAGGCCACCAGATGCGTGCTGTGCGTATGGATCACGCAGCGCGCTGGGGCCGCTGTCGATGCCGATGCCTCGTAAATCTGCCGGTGCAGCGCAATGGTCTTGCTGGCCCGGTCGCCCGCCACCTGCTGGCCCTGCGCGTCCAGGCGCGCCAGCCGCTCGGGCTGCAGCGTGCCAAGACAGGCATCGGTGGGGGTGATGAGGTAACCGTCGGCCAGGCGCACGCTGATGTTGCCTGCGGTGGCATGCACATAGCCCCGCTCAAACAGGCTGCGGCCCACGCGGCAGATTTCGTCGCGGGCCTGGCGTTCATCCATGAAGGCGGGGGTAGAGGTCATGCCAACAATTGTGCAAAAGCCTTGGTGAAGAAGTCGGTGCTGCCGAAATTGCCCGACTTCAGCGTGATGTGCAGCCCGTCCTTGGCGTCGGGCGCCACGGCATGGCACCACGGCACGCCGGGGTCGATCTGCGCGCCAATGCGCATTTGCGTGATGCCCAGGGCCTGCACACAGGCACCCGAGGTTTCGCCACCCGCCACGATGAGCTGGCGCACACCGCGCTGCACCAGGCCGCGTGCAATGGCGGCAATGGTGTCTTCCACCATGGCACCGGCTTTTTCAGAACCCAGCTTGCCCTGAATGGCGCGCACGGCCGATGGCTCGGCGGTGGAATACACCAGCACCGGGCCTTTGCCGAGGTGGCCTTCGGCCCAGGCCAGCGCTTCGGCGGCCACGTCCACGCCTGCGGCAATGCGCAGTGGGTCGATGGCCAGAGCGGGTTGGCCCGCTTTGATGAAATCCATGACCTGCTGGTTGGTCGCCACTGAGCAGCTGCCCGACACGATGGCCTGCAGCCCTTGCGCGGCGGGCAGGCGGGCTGCCTCGTTGCTGGAGGCTACGCCAAAGTTGCCCGGCAGGCCAATGGCCACGCCCGAGCCCGCTGTGACCAGCGGCATGCCCTTGAGGGCAGGGCCCAGGCGCATCAGGTCGGCGTTCGACACCGCATCGACCACGGCCATGCGCACGCCCTCGGCCTTGAGTTGGTCGATGCGTGCGCGGATGGCAGCCTCGCCCTGTGCGACCACACTGTGGTCGATCAGACCCACGCGGCTGGGTGTCTGCGCTTGCAGCACGCGCACCAGGTTCGGGTCGGTCATGGGCGTGAGCGGGTGGTTCTGCATGCCGCTCTCGTTCAGCAACACGTCGCCCACAAACAGATAGCCCTTGAACACGGTGCGCTTGTTGTCGGGGAAGGCGGGCGTGGCGATGGTGAAGTCGGTGCCCAGGGCCTGCATCAGCGCATCGGTCACGGGGCCAATGTTGCCTTCGGCCGTGCTGTCAAAGGTGGAGCAGTATTTGAAGTAGATCTGCTCAGCGCCCTGCGCTTTCAGCCATTGCAACGCAGCCAGCGACTGGGCGATGGCATCGTCCTTGGGAATGGTGCGCGACTTGAGCGCGACCACAATGGCGTCTGCCTCGGCGTCGAGCGGTGCGGTGGGCACGCCCATGGCTTGCACCACGCGCATGCCTGCGCGCACCAGGTTGTTGGCCAAGTCGGTCGCGCCGGTGAAGTCGTCGGCAATGCAGCCCAGCAGTGCACGTGCGCGTGTCATGCCTTGTCCTTCCCTGGACCTTCGCTATTTGGCAACGTGATGCCAGGGAAGATCTTGATCACTGCGCTGTCATCTTCCTTGGCAAAGCCTGCGGTGGAGGCTTGCATGAACATCTGGTGCGCCGTGGCGGCCAGCGGCAGGGGGAATTTGCTAGCGCGTGCGGTGTCCAGCACCAGGCCAAGGTCCTTCACGAAGATATCGACGGCCGACAGCGGCGTGTAGTCGCCCGCCAGCACATGGGCCATGCGGTTTTCAAACATCCAGCTGTTGCCCGCGCTGTTCGTGATCACTTCATACAAGGCGCTGGCCTCCACGCCTTCGCGCAGGCCCAGGGCCATGGCTTCGGCGGCTACGGCAATGTGCACACCGGCCAGCAGCTGGTTGATGATCTTGACCTTGCTGCCCGCGCCCGCCTTGTCGCCCAGGCGGTACACCTTGCCTGCCATGCCGTCGAGCACGGCACCCGCAGCGGCATAGGCCTCGGGCTTGGCCGAGGTCATCATGGTCATTTGGCCTAATGCGGCCTTGGCGGCGCCACCGGAGATGGGCGCGTCCACATAGTGCAGGCCCAGGACGTTCAGGCGGGCTTCCAGCGCCACGGACCAGTTGGGGTCCACCGTGGAGCACATCACAAAGGTGCTGCCGGGGCGCATTGCCGCTGCTGCGCCACCTTGGCCATCGTCGCCGAACAGCACGCTCTCGGTCTGCGCGGCGTTGACCACCACCGATACCACCACATCACTCACCGCTGCCAGTGCGGCGGTGGTGGCGTGGGCCGTCCCGCCATCGGCCACAAAGGCATCGGCCACGCCGGGGCGCACGTCGCAGACGTGGATGGTGAAGCCGTTGTTGCGCAGGGTCTTGGCAATGCCAGCGCCCATGGCGCCCAGGCCGATGATGCCGACGGTGGGTTTTGTCATGTTGTCAGTCCTTCAAGAAAACGGTCAAGGGGGCTCAGGCCACTAGGGCCCAGAGCAGGGCGGTCATTGCGAAACCTGCGATGCCCAGCACCGTGGTCAACACGGTCCAGGTGCGCAGGCCATCGCCCACGCTCAGGCCCAGGTAGCGGGTCACGATCCAGAAGCCCGAATCGTTGACGTGCGACAGGCCCAGGCTGCCGAAGCCAATGGCAACCGTGAGCAGCGCCACTTGCAAGGGGGAATACCCGCCACCCGCCATCGCATCGGCCAGCAGCCCGCAGGTGGTGATGATGGCCACGGTGGCCGAGCCCTGCGCGGCACGCAGCGCCAAAGAGATGATGAACGCCAGCAGGATGAGCGGCAGGTGCGTGGCCGTGAGGCTTTGCGACAGTGCCGCGCCAATGCCGCTGGCGGTGAGCACCTTGGCAAACACGCCGCCTGCGCCCGTCACCAGGATCACGGTGGCGGCAGGGGGCAGGGCGGATTCCATGATGGCGTTGGTGCGCTCGCGGTTCCAGCCCTGGTTGCGGCCCAGCAGGAACATGGCCAGGCCCACAGCCACCATCAGCGCAAAGATGGGCGAGCCGATGAAGCCCAGCACGTTGCGCAGGTTGTCGCCCTTGGGCAGCAGTGTGGCGCCGGTGGTGCCCGCCATGATGAGCGCCAGGGGGATGATGATCAGCGCCATGATGGTGCCGACGCTAGGCGCCTTAACCGCCTTGCTGCCCTTGCTATCTTCGCTGTTGCCAAAAGCCGCAAACTGCTCGGCTGTGGTGGGCAGCATGGGGTAGCCCTTGCGGTTGAGCCAGCCCGCCACGACCTGCGCCAGCGCCGCCAGCGGGATGCAGATGGCCAGGCCAATGATGGTGATCCAGCCAATGTCGCCCTTGACGATGGCCGCGCCGCCCACGATGCCAGGGTGCGGCGGCACCACCACGTGTGCGGCCAGCATGATGCCCGCCACGGGCAGGCCGAACTTGATGGGGTTGACGCCCGCTGCCTTGCAAAAGCCGTAGACGATGGGCACCAGGATGATGAAGCCCACGTCAAAAAACACCGGGATGGCCAGAACCAGCGCTGCGGCCGTGAGGGCCATGGGCACCCGTGTGGGGCCCAGCAGCTGCGTGAAGCGGTTGGCCAGGCTGGCCGCACCGCCCGAGACCTCGATCATGCGCCCCAGCATGGAGCCCAGCGCCACCAGGATGGCGACCGAACCCAGCGTGCCGCCCATGCCCGCAATCAGCGTGCTGATGATGTCGCCAATGGGCATCTGCGTGGCAAACGCCACCAGAAAGCTCACCAGCATCATCGCCACGAAGGCGTGGACCTGCCAGCGGATGATGAGCAACAGGAGCAGGGCAATGCTGCCGGCGCCGATGCCGAGAAGTGCAAGGGTGGACATGGACGAGATATCTCCGGGATGGAAGGGGCAGACCCAGGCTGGAGCCGCTCAAAGCGGCCTTGCAGGGGTTTCCAGCTGCACCTTGGTTGGTGTGTTTATATGGTTATCATACAAATTATCGCGCACGGCACTGCTACGGGTTAACCCGCGGCTGCCAGTGCGTGGGCATGGTCGGTGAAGCGGTTTTGAGGCGTTTTGGTGCTCAAGCGCTAGTGCAATATGCCTGAGCAGCTACTAAATATGTAGCGGATCACTGATGTGTTGGGACGCAAGCCCGGCGCGCAGGCTTGGGACGTGGCTCAGAACACCAGCGGTGTGGATGCGGCCACCAGCGGCTGGGCCAGCCGAGCGCCATCCTGGGCCCAGAACGTGAGGTCGGCCTGCTCGATGCGGGCCAGTGCGTTGTTCATGTGCTGCGCGGCAGCCGCCCGCGCGGCCACCGGGTCGCCCGCCTCGATGGCGCGCACGATGTGGCTGTGCTCGTGGGTCACCGCATCGGCAAAGTCGGTGCGGCGCGCCTCGTTGGCACGGGTCACGCGGGTGGCGCCCTTGAGGAACTGCGCCAGATAGTCCAGCGTGCTGATCATGAATGGGTTGCCTGCCGCCTGGGCGATGGCGCGGTGGAACAGCACGTCTTCTTCCACCCCGTCGCGGCCTGCACGCACGGCGTCGGCAATGTGCTGCATGGCAGCGCGGATGGCGGTCATGTCTGCATCGGTGCGCCGCAGGGCCGCCAGCTCGGCCACCTCGGCCTCCAGCGCACGCCTTACCTCCACGATCTGCATCACCGCCTCGCGCGATGCGGCCAGGGGTACATCGAACTGCAGCGGCTCGATGCCCGGAGCCAGCACATACACGCCGCTGCCCTGGCGCGAGTCCACCAGCCCCAGCGACTTGAGGCGCGAGATGGCCTCGCGCACCACTGTGCGGCTCACCTGGAACTGCTGCGCCAGCACCGCCTCGGTGGGCAGCTTGTCGGACGCCTGGATGCGGCCCGCGCGGATCTCGGCCTCCAGCGCGCTGGCCACTTGGTCGGAGAGCTTGGCGCTGGGTTTGACGGCGGAGAACGGCGAAGACATGGGTGGGGCGGGCAGTGGGGCGTGAAGTCGGTGCCGGGATGTACTGGCAGGCCGGGGCGCAGTTGACTTTACCCGAAGGGCACTGCGCCGGAATCGTTTGTTTGCCGCGCTACTTGGGCGCCGGGCAGGAGTCGTCCAGTTTGGCGAGGCCCGCCAGCTTCTGCAGCCGGCTGCGGTTGTCCAGGCAGGCCTGGTATTGCGCCTCGGCCGCCTTCTGCTGGGCCTGCGCCGCCGCCTTGCTGCGCTCGGCCTGGAGCTGGGCCACACGCTCGCGGATTTGCGGCATCACTGCCAGCGCGGCCTTCTCGCCTTCCACGATGGCATTGGCGCGCTGGCTGAAGTCGGCGGCGCCAATGTCCAGCACCTGTGGGCGGATGATCACGTCGGCCCGCGCCAGCTCGGCCTGGCCCAGCTTCTGGCCCATGATGGCGATCGACTGGTTCAGCGCACCCAGCATGTTGCCCGGCGTCTGGCCCCGGGCCTTGTTGGAGATATCCACCGCGATCACGATGTCGGCGCCCAGCTGGCGTGCGGCATCCACAGGCACAGGGCTCACGATGCCGCCATCCACAAAATGGTATTTACCGATGGTGACGGGCTGGAACACACCGGGCACGCTGCTCGATGCGCGCACGGCCTGGCCCGTGTTGCCGCGTGCAAACACGGTGCGCTCACCGTCTTCCAGCCGCGTGGCCACCACGACGAAGGGCTTGGCCATCTGTTCCAGCGGTTTGCGGCGCACCTGCTCGTTCACAGAGTCTTCAAGCTTCTGGCCCAGCACCAACCCGCCGGACGACAACTGCAGGTCACGGATCTTGGCTTCGTCCAGCGCCACGGCCTTTTCCTGCATCTCAAACGCGTTCATGCCACTGGCATACAGCGCGCCGACCACACTGCCGGCGCTGGTGCCCGAGACCACGGCGGGCGCCAGGCCATTGGCCTCCAGCATCTTGATCACGCCGATGTGCGCAAAGCCCTTGGCAGCACCCCCGCCCAGGGCGATGCCGATGCGGACGGGGAGCGCGGTGGATGGGGTCGCTGCGACCGGTGTGGCGTCGCCCGCCGCTGGCTGGGTCGGCGCGGTGCCACCGCATGCGGCCAGACCTGCTGCGGCCCCAAGGGCCAGAAGGCGCAAAAGAATGGTCAAGCGCATGCGGTGTGATCCTGCTGTCGTCCAAACGGGGCGGGCAGTATAGCGGCAGGGTGCCGAGTCACCGGTTGGTGGTGTCTTTTGCTCCTGAAAGAGGAGCTGCTTGCGCTTGGCATACAAGCGCCAGAGCCAACTACCGCCAGAAATCGCGGTGCAGGGCCGTGATCTCGTCCTGCAGTGCGGGCACCGGCCCCAGCACCTCGGTGGGGCGCTGGCCGCTCGCGAACACCGTGCGGCAAGGCAGGGACAGCGTGGGGTTCTCGGGGTGGTCGCCCGTCAGGGCGAGCAGGGCGGTTTCTTCGGCGCCATACAGCACGCGGCCGATGCCCGCCCAGTAGATGGTGCCTGCACACATGGCGCAGGGCTCGAAGGTAGTGACCAGGGTGCACTGGGCGAGATAAGCGCCGGGATAGTTGGCCGCCGCCGTGCGGGCCAGCGTGCTCTCGGCATGGTTCACGGTGTCGATGTTGCCCTGCTCGGCCAGCACGGTCTCGCCATCGGGCGCAACCAGCAGCGCGCCGAAGGGATGGCGGCCCATGTCCTTGGCGCGCTGGGCCACGGCGTTGGCGCGGCGCAGCAGCGTGGCTGCCTGGGCTTCGCTCAACGCCGTCGGGTTATTCACCTTGAGAACCCCGGTGCGCCCAACCCGTGGTGCGTTTTTCGATCCAGCTGAACAGCTCGTACATCACCATGGCCATGGCGCCCACCACCATCAGGCCCGCAAAGGCCAGGCCCATCTGCATGGACGAGCCCGCGCTGATCAGGAGGTAGCCAATGCCTTCGTTGGCAGCGGTCATCTCCGACACCGTGGTACCGACAAAGGCCAGCGTGATGGCGACCTTGAGCGAGCCGTAGAAGTACGGCATGGAGCGCGGCAGGCCCACCTTGGTCAGCACGTCCCAGCGCTTGGCGCCCAGCACGCGCAGCACGTCTTCCAGCTCGGGCTCCAGCGTGGCGAGGCCGGTGGCGATGTTGACCATGATGGGGAAGAAGCTGATGAGGAACGCCGTGAGGATGGCGGGGCCCACGCCGATGCCGAACCACACCACCAGGATGGGCACGAAGGCGGCCTTGGGCAGTGCGTTGAAGGCCGTCATCAGCGGGTACACGGCGGCGTAGGCCAGGCGCGAAGAGCCGATCACAAAGCCCAGCAGCACCCCCACGACGATGGCGATGCCAAAGCCGGCCATGGTGACCCAGAAGGTGCGCCAGGCGTGGCCTGCGATGACGCCGCCAAACTCCACCAGCTGGGTGGCTATTGCCCAGGGGCTGGGGAAGATGAACTCGGAGACATTGAAGGCCGAACAGATGATCTGCCACAGCAGGATGGTGGCGGTCAGCAGCAGCCAGGGAGACCAGCGCTCGACGGTTTTCTTGTGCATGGGATGAGGCGCTTTCTTGTTATTGCTGGATGGGCGCGCCGGCTTTGCGCAGTGCGCCGATGTGGCCGCGCAGTTCGTGGACGATGTCGGTGAACTCCTTGGTGTAGGTCACCTCCAGGTCGCGCGGGCGGGGCAGTTCGATCCCCTTGCGCACCACAAACCGGCCGGGGCTCTTGCTCATCACATACACCGTGTCGGCCAGGAAGACCGATTCGCGCAGGTCGTGCGTGACCAGGATCACGTTGAACTGCTGCTCGGTCCACAGATCGCGCAGGATGCACCACAGCTCCTCGCGCGTGAAGGCATCCAGCGCGCCGAAGGGCTCGTCCAGCAGCAGCATCTTGGGTTCGTGGATCAGCGCGCGGCAGATGCTGGCGCGCTGCTGCATGCCGCCCGACAGCTGCCAGGGAAACTTGTCTTCATAGCCCGCCAGCCCCACCTTTTGCAGCAGCTTGCGGGCGCGCTCTTCGTATTCCTTGCGTTTTTGCTTGAAGTTGCTGCGGTAGGGCTCGACGATTTCGAGCGGCAGCAGCACGTTGTCCACCGTGGTGCGCCAGGGCAGCAGCGAGGGCGCCTGAAAGGCCATGCCCGACACCTTCAGCGGGCCCGTCACCGGCTGGCCGTCGATGAGGATCTTGCCCATGGAGGGCATCTTCAACCCGGTGGCCAGCTTCATGAAGGTGGACTTGCCGCAGCCCGAGGGGCCCACGATGGCGATGAATTCGCCCTGGCGTACCTGCAGGTCGATGGCTTCGACCGCAAACTGGTTCTTGGCGCGCAGCTCGTCGTTGTACGCGAGCCAGACATCGCGGAAGTCCACAAAGTAGGAATCAGCAGCCTGCATCAGAGGTCCGTAGTGAGTAGTGTTGGTGCACCGAGGTTGATGCTGGGCGCGGCCCAGGCCAGCGCCCCCGTGCAAGGGCCGCCCTGCCGCGTAGGCGGCGCTTCGCTGGCGTGCACCGGGGGCGTCCCCCTCCCGACTCGCGCAGCGAGTCGAGAGAGGGGGAAGGCGCGAAGCGACTCAGGGGGTGTCACTTCTTCGGCAGGATGTTCAGCTCGGCCGCGCTGGGCAGAAAGCTGGCGTTCCACACATCGTCGGCGTTCACGCGGGTCTTGGTGTTGAACGCATCCGATACCTGTGACGCCATCAGCGAGAGGCGGCCGGGCTTGAGCTGACCAAAGCCCTCCGCGCGGGCGTCGGGGCTGTTGATCACGGTGTCGATGGCCAACTGCAGGCGGCGGGTTTCGAGCGGCACGTTCACGATGCCGTCGCGCGCCTTCACGTATTCGATGGACGCAGCGGGGTTGGCAATGACTTCCTTGGCGCCCTTGGTGAAGGCCGACAGGAACGCCTTGATGGCGCCCGGGTTCTCCTTGATGAGCTTGGGGCTGGCGATGATCACGTTGCCGTACAGCTTCACGCCAAAGTCGGCATAGGGCAGCACCACCACGTCGGCGGCCTTGGCGCCACGGGCTTCCAGGTTGAGCAGCGAGGTGAAGGTGAAGCCGGTGATGGCGTCCACATCGCCGCGCACCAGCATGGTTTCACGCAGTGGCGGGTCCATGGCGGTCCAGGTCACGGCGCCAATGCCATTGGCCTTCTGGAAGATGGGGAACGCGCGGCGGCCTGCGTCGAACACGGGGGCGCCCAGCTTCTTGCCGGCCAGGTCGGCGGGCTTGGTGATGCCGCTCTTTTTCAGCGCCATGACCGAGGCGGGCGTGTTGTTGTAGACCACCATCACCGCCACGGGCTTGTTCTGCGCGTCGGGGTTGTTGGCGTGGAACTCCATCACGGCGGCCAGATCGGCAAAACCCATGTCGTAGGTGCCCGAGGCCACGCGCTGCACCGCGCCGCCGGAGCCGTTGCCCGCATCCACTGTCACGTCCAGGCCTGCGGCCTTGAAGTAGCCCTTGGCCACGGGTTGCAGGAACAGTGCGGCAGGGCCTTCAAAACGCCAGTCCAGCTGGAACTTGATGGGCGTGGTGGCCTGCGCCTGGGCCAGCGAGGTACTGCCGATCAGGGCCAGGGCGGCGGCGGTTTGCATGAACAGTCTTTTTTTCATTCGGGGCTCCTGTCGGGCGAGGGGAAATTCGGTGAGGGAAGGCACTGGCCCCTTTGATGGGCCATGGTCCTGCAGTCAGCAAAAACGATGCCCGGTTTGTGTACGCGGGTGCTTTGCTGCGCCCCATTGTTCACCGAAGTGGTGCGCGTCAGCATGCTGGGTTTCCCGAAATGGTGCATGCGCAGGGCCAGGGGTTGGCTTGCCCATGAAAAACGGGGCCCGAGGGCCCCGTTGCAACGGTGTGTGGGCAGGCCTGCTCACGGCCTGCGCTCAGGTCAGCACGGCACAGCGCGCTCAGCGTGGCCGGGCGGCAGCGCTGGCCACGGCCAGGGCCGTCATGTTGAGCACCCGGCGTACGGTGGCGGCCGGGGTCAGGATGTAGGCCGTGGCAGCGGCGCCCATCAGGATGGGGCCCACCGTGACGCCACCGCTGGTGGTCGTCTTGAGCACGTTGTAGAGGATGTTGGCAGCATCCAGGTTGGGGCAGATCAGCAGGTTGGCCGAGTCCGTCAGGGTCGAATCCGCCATGTAGGCGTTGCGGATGTTCGGCTCCAGCGCGGCATCGCCGTGCAGCTCGCCATCACACTCGATCTCGGGGTGGGCGGCCACGAACAGGTCGCGCGCCTCGCGCATCTTGCGGGCCGATGCGCGCTTGGACGAGCCATAGCTGGAGTGCGACAGGAAGGCGACCTTGGGCGGGATGCCAAAGCGTTGCACCTCCTGCACCGACATCCAGGCGATGTCCGCCAGCTGCTGGGCCGTGGGGTCTTCGTTCACGTAGGTGTCGGCAATGAACAGCGTGCCCCGGTTGGTCATCAGCGCGTTCAGGGCAGCGTAGTTGTGGGCACCTTCCTGGCGGCCAATGATGCTGTGGATGCGTTCCAGGTGCGTTTCGTAGGTACCCACCAGGCCGCAGATCATGGCGTCAGCATCGCCCAGCTTGACCATCAGCGAGGCGATGATGGTGTTGGAGCGGCGCACGGCGGCCTTGGCCACTTCGGGCGAGGCGCCGTTGCGCTTCATGAGCTGGTGGTAGTGCTCCCAGTACTGGCGAAAGCGCGGGTCGTCCTCGGGGTTGCACACCTCCACGTCCTTGCCCAGCTGCATGCGCAGGCCGGCCTTGGCGATGCGCGCGGCAATCACGGCGGGGCGGCCGATGAGGATGGGCGTGGCGATCTTGTCGTCGATGGCCATCTGCGCAGCGCGCAGGGCGCGTTCGTCTTCACCGTCGGCGTAGGCCACGCGCTTTTGTGCATCGGGCAGGGCCTTGGCCGCGTTGATCACGGGGCGCATCAGCATGCCGGTCTGGTAGACAAAGCGCGACAGCGTTTCCTTGTAGGCCTCCATGTCTTCGATGGGGCGCGTGGCCACGCCCGATTCAGCAGCGGCCTTGGCCACGGCGGGCGCGATCTTGAGGATCAGGCGCGAGTCGAACGGCGTGGGGATGAGGTAATCGGGGCCAAAGGTCAGCTCTTTGCCTGCATAGGCGCTGGCCACTTCTTCGCTGATGTCGGCCTTGGCCAGGTCGGCGATCTGGCGCACGCAGGCCAGCTTCATGGCCTCGGTGATCTTGGTGGCACCGCAGTCCAGCGCGCCGCGGAAGATGTACGGGAAGCACAGGACGTTGTTGACCTGGTTGGGGTAGTCCGAGCGGCCCGTGGCGATGATGCAGTCGGGGCGAATGGCCTTGGCGAGTTCGGGGCGGATTTCAGGCTCGGGGTTGGCCAGCGCCAGGATGATGGGCTTGGGGCCCATGGTCTTGACCATCTCGGCCGTGAGCACGCCCGGTGCCGAGCAGCCCAGGAACACGTCGGCGCCGTTGACGGCATCGGCCAGCGTGCGGGCGTCGGTCTTTTGCGCGTAGCGCGCCTTCGACTCATCGTAGCCCCCGGGGCGGCCTTCGTAGATCACGCCCTTGGAGTCGCACACGAAGACGTTCTCGATCTTCACGCCCAGGCCCACCATCACGTTCAGGCAGGCAATGGCGGCCGCTCCCGCGCCCGACACGGCGATCTTGACCTGGTCGATCTGCTTGCCCACCAGCTCCAGGCCGTTGAGCAGCGCCGCGCTGCTGATGATGGCCGTGCCGTGCTGGTCGTCATGGAACACCGGGATGTTCATGCGCTTGCTGAGTTCGCGCTCGATGTAGAAGCACTCGGGCGCCTTGATGTCTTCGAGGTTGATGCCGCCCAGCGTGGGCTCCAGCGCCGCGATGATCTCGATGAGCTTGTCGGGGTCGCGCTCGGCCAGTTCGATGTCGAACACATCGACGCCCGCGAACTTCTTGAACAGGCAGCCCTTGCCTTCCATCACCGGCTTGCTGGCCAGTGGGCCGATGTCGCCCAGGCCCAGCACCGCCGTGCCGTTGGTGATCACCGCGACCAGGTTGCCGCGCGATGTGTAGTCAAACGCTTTGGAAGGGTCGGCGGCGATGTCCAGGCACGGGTAAGCCACGCCCGGCGAGTAGGCCAGCGACAGGTCGCGCTGATTGGACAAAGGCTTGGTGGGGGTGACCGAAATCTTGCCCCGGGTGGGGTTGCGGTGGTATTCGCGCGCAGCGTCGCGCAGGGCCTGTTCGGCGGCGGAAATGTTCTGTGTCATGCGGAAATCCTGGAAGTCCTGGGCGGAAAGCAAAAACAAGGGTACCCGATGGCGTGGGCGGCGGACATGCAGGTTTATGCGGATGCAGCATAAGAGCCTGTTCAAAGTCTTTTTGGAGTCGCACAAGTCCCTTGCCGGGATGGGATGCTAGGCGCGGTGCGCTGCCAATAGCCCATGCTATTGGCAAGAGCCGCAACACCGCAGACCGCCCGGCAAGGCACTTGCCCGAAGGGTTGGAGTGAAATCGGGCGATTGAACGCCCCGGCTGCTTGCATGGGCACGAGCCCATGCGGCGCACCCGAAGCATCCACTCCTCCCGATTGCACTCCAATGCGATCTCCAAAAAGACTTTGAACAGGCTCTAAAGCCAAAACCCCCTGGCAGCCGTGGCAGACAGGGGGCGGGGCCACGCGGGCAGTGGCAGGTTTTCGGCAGCGGGCAGGCGGGATGCTAGTGGGCGTCGGCCTGGCGTGCGGCGTTGACAGCGGCGGAGGTGTCGCGGCTGGCGCCATTGAAGAAAACGTTCAGGGCCACCGCCGTGATCGAGGCCAGGAGGATACCGGATTCGATCAGCGGGTGGATGGCATGCGGCATCCACTGGCGGAAGTTGGGCGCGATCAGCGGCACCATGCCCACGCCGATGGAAACGGCCACGATCATGGCGTTGAAGCGGTTGGTCTTGAAGTCCACCCCGCCCAGGATGCGGATGCCCGTGGCCGCCACCATGCCGAACATCACCAGCCCCGCGCCGCCCAGCACCATGGTGGGCAGCGACTCGACCAGTGCGGCCATCTTGGGCAGCACGCCCAGCACGATCAGGATCACACCACCCGCCACGCACACAAAGCGGCTCTTGACGCCGGTGACGGCGACCAGACCCACGTTCTGCGAGAAGCTGGTGTACGGAAAGGTGTTGAAGATGCCGCCCAGCAGCGTGCCCAGGCCATCGGTGCGCAGGCCGCGCGTGAGGGCTGCCTGGTCCACCTTGCGGTCGGTCATCTCGCCCAGGGCCAGGAACATGCCGGTGGATTCGATCATGACCACGATCATCACCAGCGTCATGGTCAGGATCAGGATGGGGTCGAACACGGGGCCGGCAATCTCGAACGGCAGCACCAGGTCAAACCACTGCGCCTTGGCCACCTTGTCGAAGTTCATCATGCCCAGCGCCACGGCCACCACGGCACCAATGACGATGCCCAGCAGCACCGAGATGTTGGCGACGAAGCCCTTGGCAAACTTGGCAATCAGCAGGATGGACAGCAGCACCAGGCCCGAGATGCCCACACCGGTCAAGTCGGCGTACTTGGGGTTGGGCACCGTGGGCACCACCGCAAACCCCTTGGGCACCGGTGGCAGTGACGAGCCGGGGGCTCCGGCAGCGGCCTGCGCATCGGCCAGCCACTTGAGGTGCTCGGGGTTGGGCACGCTGGGCGCCGTGGGGCCGACGGGGTTGCCAAAGATCCAGTTGATGCCCACGCGCATCAGGCTGATGCCGATGACCGCAATGATGGTGCCGGTGACCACCGGCGGGAAGAAACGGAGCATGCGGCTCACCATCGGAGCGATCAGGATGGAGATCACCCCCGCGCCAATCACCGAGCCAAAGATCAGCCCGGCACCGGCGGTGCCGCCCGTGGTCTGCGCCATCGAGATCATGGGCGCCACAGAGGCAAAGGTCACCCCCATCATCACCGGCAGCTGAATGCCAAACCAGCGCGAGGCGCCCAGCGCCTGGATCAGCGTGACCAGCCCGCACACAAACAGGTCGGCCGAGATCAGCTTGGCTACCTGGTCGGGCGTGAGGTTGAGCGCGCGGCCCACGATGAGCGGCACCGCCACGGCACCCGCATACATCACCAGCACATGCTGCAGGCCCAGCGCCGTGAGTCGCCCCAGGGGCAGGTGTTCGTCCACGGGGTGTACGGGCGGGTTCATGGGTGTCCTTCGGGGGTTGGTTTTTGAATACGGAATGGAAACCTGTGCCGAATGGTGCACAGATGTCCATACAAAAATCGTATACAAAATGACCGGGCGCGCTTATCCCGGTTAACCCTTAGAGGGGCGCAGCAAATTACCCGCCGGCCGTGGACGCAGGCGATGGGGAGCTTGGGGGCCGGGCGCGTCCGGCGTGGGCTAGCCCAGGTCCGTGGATGCCGCCTTGGTGCGTTGGCTGGTCAGCGGTGCCAGCGACTCGCGCAGGCGGTCGCGGACCAGCGGCTGGCCGGGGTTGAGGGCGCCTTCCACATGGCCAATGTGGGCGAGCATGCGTTCGCGGGCCAGGGTGGTGTTGCCGGCCTCCAGCGCCTCCACAATGGCGGCATGCTCCGCACAAGACTGGCTGGCCGCGTGCTGCGACTGGTACAGCGACGCGGCCAGGGTGGTGCGCGCCGTGAGGTCGCGCAGGATGTCGCTCAGGCTGCGGTGGCCCATCGCTTCGGCCAGGCAGACGTGGAAATCTGCGAGCAAAAAGGCGCGTGTGGCAGCGTCAGCGCCTTCGATGGCCTGCTGTTCGTCGGCGATGTGCGCACGCAGGCGGCGGGTCACGCTCTGCAGCGGGCGGCCCGCATCGGCCAGGATGCCTGATTCGATGATGCGCCGGGCGGAGAACGCGTCGCGTGCATCCTCCACCGAGGGCTCCACCACGTACCAGCCCCGGCGCGAGCGCACTTCCACAAAGCCCCGTGCCTGCAGCTGCATCAGGGCCTCGCGCACCAGCGTGCGGCTCACGCCGAACAGATCGGCCAGCTCCTGCTCGCCCAGGCGCTCGCCGGGCGAGAGTTTTTGCGCCAGGATGGATTCCACCACCTGCTGGGCGATCTGGGTCTGGTTGATGCTCATGGCCGAATTGTCGCGTGCTGTGTCGGGGGCTTGCCCGATCAGGCACGCGGCGAGGGTGGCTCGCGGCCGTCCAGCACGGCGTGGGCGCGTTCGCGGTCGATGTCGCCTTCCCAGGCTGCCACGGCCACGGTGGCGACACAGTTGCCAATGAGGTTGCCCAGCGCGCGGGCGATGCCCATGAACCAGTCCACCGACAACACCAGCACCAGGCCAATCGCCGGGATTGCAGGGATTGCCTGCAAGGTGGCTGCCAGCACGACGATGGCCGAGCCGGGCACGCCGTGTGCACCCTTGGAGGTGACCAGCGAGATCGCCAGGATCGTCAGCAGGTCGGCCATGGAAATCGGCGTGTTGGTGGCCTGGGCGATGAACACGGCGGCCAGTGTGATGTAGATCGAGAACGCGTCCAGGTTAAACGAGTAGCCCGTGGGGATCACCAGGCCCACGGTCGAATCGCGGATGCCCATGTGCTTGAGCTTGGCCATGATCTGGGGCAGCACGCTGTCGGACGACGTGGTGGCAAACACCACGGCCAGTTCCTCGCGCAGATAGCGCAGCAGCTTGAACAGGCTGAAGCCCGACACCCGCATGATGAGGCCCAGCACCACCACGACGAAGATGACCACCGCGGCGTAGAACAGCGCCACCAGCATGCCCAGCTGCTTGAGGGAACCCAGGCCGTATTTGCCCACGGTGAACGCGATGGCGCCCAGCACACCCAACGGTGCGAGTTTGATGATCAGGCCCATGGTCTTGAACAGCACATGCGACAGGTCATCGATCAGGCCGGTGACCCGCGCCCCGCGCTCACCGATCAATGCCAGGGCGCAGCCAAAAACGATGGAAAACAGCAGGACCTGCAGCACATCGCCGTTGGCGAACGCGCTCACGGCGGTGGTTGGTATGAGCTTGAGCAAGAAGTCGGTGAAGCCGCCGCCGGTGAGCTTGCTGGCGTTTTCGGCGTAGGCGCCCATGGCTTTGGGGTCCAGCGCATTGGGGTCCACGTTCATGCCCACGCCGGGCTCGAACCAGAACGCCAGCGCCAAGCCCAGCACCAGGGCGATGGAGGTGACCACCTCGAAGTAGATCAGCGATTTGACGCCCACCCGGCCTACCCGTTGCAGGTCGCCAGTGCCTGCAATGCCATGCACCACCACGCAGAAGACGATGAGCGGGATGAGCATCTTGATGAGCTTGATGAAGCCGTCTCCCAGGGGCTTGAGCGCGATGGCGGTGTCGGGCCACACAAGGCCCACCACCACACCGGCTATCAAGGCCAGCACCACCTGACCAAAAAGGGATTTGAAAAACCGGGGCATGCCAACTCCTTCAGTAGCTTTTTGAACGCAAATCTTGCATACAAGAACTGTAGGCAAGTCTGAAGAGTGGCGGTATGAGGGTATGCCCGCATGGGGTTGCCAGAGGCGGCAATAAAAAAGGCCACGCCCTTGTGGGGCGTGGCCTCGCAAATGTTGACAAGCACAGACCGCCCGCATGAAGCGGGCGCTGGCAATCAGTAGCCGAGGGTCTTGCCGTCGGGGTTGCGGGGGTCCGAGTAGCCGTACAGCGCGCCGCCACGGATCTGGATGGTCTGCGTGCGGCCCATCGAAGGCTTGAGCGCGATGTTGTGGCCGCGTTGCTTGAGCAGGGCAATGGTGTCGGGCGAGAGGCCCTTTTCCACGCGCAGCTCGTCCGGCGTCCACTGGTGGTGCACGCGGGGTGCCGCTGCGGCCTCCGCAGGGTTCATGCCGAAGTCGATGGTGTTGACCACCGTCTGCAGCACCGTGGTGATGATGCGCGCGCCGCCAGGGCTGCCGGTCACCAGTGTGGGCTTGCCGTCCTTGAGCACCAGGGTGGGCGTCATGGACGACAAGGGGCGCTTCTTGGCGGCCACTGCGTTCGCGTCGCCACCGACCAGGCCATAGGCATTGGCCACACCGGGCTTGGCCGAGAAGTCGTCCATCTCGTTGTTGAGCAGGATGCCCGTGCCCTTGGCGACGATGCCGCTGCCGAAGTTGGTGTTCAGCGTGTAGGTCACGGCCACGGCGTTGCCGGCCTTGTCCACCACCGAGTAGTGGGTGGTCTGGTCGCTCTCATACGGCTGTGGCTGGCCGGGCTTGATCTCCTTGGCCGGGCGTGCGCGGTTGGGGTCGATGCCCTTGGCCAGCGATTCGGCATAGCGCTTGGAGGTCAGGCCCTTCAGCGGGATCTTCACGAAGTCTGGGTCGCCCAGGTATTCGGAGCGGTCGGCGTATGCCAGCTTGCTGCTCTCGGCCATGTGGTGGATGGTCTGCGCGCTGTTGGGGCCCCACTGGGCCAGGGGCAGGGGCTCCAGCATGTTCAGGATCTGCACCAGGTGCGGGCCGCCCGAGGAGGGTGGCGGCATGGTCACGATCTCGTAGCCACGGTAGGTGCCACGCGTGGGGACGCGTTCGGCCACCTTGTATTCGCGCAGGTCTTGCAGGGTGATGGCGCCTGCGTGGGGTGCCATTTCGGCGGCGATCTTCTGGGCGATCTCGCCTTCGTAGAACGCCTTGGCGCCCTGCTGTGCGATGAGGCGCATGGATTGCGCCAGGTCTTTTTGCACCAGCGGGTCGCCCACCTTCAGGGGTTCGCCGTTCTTCCAGAAGATGGCCTGGGTGGCAGGCCACTTGCCCATGTTCTTCTTCTCTTGCTGCAGTATCTTGGCGAGCGTTTCGCTCACCGGGAAGCCCTTGTCCGCCAGTTCGATGGCCGGGGCGATCACACGCGACAGGGGCAGGGTGCCCCAGCTCTTGAGCGCGTGTTCCATGCCCGCGACGGTACCGGGCACGCCCACGGCATAGTGGGTGTACAGCGACTTGCCGTCCACCACATTGCCCTTGGCGTCCAGGTACATGTCGCGCGTGGCCTTCGATGGCGCCACTTCGCGGAAGTCGAGGGCCACGCTCTTGCCGGTCTTGGCGTCGTGCACCATCATGAAGCCGCCACCACCCAGGTTGCCCGCATTGGGCAGGGCCACGGCCAGCGCAAAGCCAATGCCCACGGCCGCATCCACAGCGTTGCCACCGGCCTTGAGGATGTCCAGGCCAATCTGCGAGGCCAGCTCCTGCTCGGAGGCGACCATGCCATTGCGTGCCACCACGGGGTGGAACACATCCATGTCGAAGTCATAGGCTGCACTGGCGGCCTGGGCCGAGGCGGTCTGCTGCACTGCGGGCGCGGGTGCAGCCGTGGCTACCGGCGGCGTGCTGCCGCAGGCCGCGAGGCTGGCCAGGGCCAGCACAACGCTGCCAGCCAGCAGCGTATGACGAATGTTCATGGGATATCTCCTGGTGTGTGGAATCTGGAAATGACAACGGGCGCACCCAGTCGATGGATGCGCCCGTGCCAGTGTAGGTCGGTCAAAGGGCTGCCAGAGGCAATCTCGTCATGACATTGAAGCGCAGCACTGATGTGCTGCGTGCATTACTTCCTGCCCCGTGGGCCCTCAGGCGAGCAAGTCGCTCAATGTCCGTGCAATCACCTTGGTGGCGCGGCGCAGGTCTTCGAGCTGCAGGCGCTCGTCGGCGCGCTTGGCGTGCGATTCGAGGACCGTGCGGGGGCCTGCACCGTAAATCACGCCGGGAATGCCGCGCTCCACATACAGGCGCACATCGGTGTAGAGCGGCGTGCCCACGGCGGGTACCGGTTCACCGATCACGGCCTGGGCATGTTGCTGGATCGCATCGACCAGGGGCTTGTTGCCCGCCAGCGGCGTCATCGCGTTGGCCAGCAGCAGGCGCTTGATCTCCACGCTGATACCGGCGCGCTCACCTGCAGCCTGTTCGATCACGCGGCGGATGTTGGCTTCAACCTCCACCGGGTTTTCCTCGGGGATCATGCGGCGGTCGAGCTTGAACATCACCTTGCCGGGTACGACGTTGGTGTTGGTGCCGCCCTCGATGCGGCCCACGTTCAGGTAGGGGTGCTTGATGCCTTCGACCTTGGACGTGACCTTCTTGTACTCGTCGTTCTGTGCGTACAGCGCGTTCAGGATGTGCACCGCGCCCTGCAGGGCATCCACGCCGGTGTGGGGCACGGCGGCATGGGCCATCTTGCCGTGCACCGTCACTTCCATCTGCAGGCAGCCGTTGTGGGCGGTGACCACTTCATAGCTGAAGCCCGCGGCTATCATCAGGTCGGGTTTGGTCAACCCCTTTTGCAGCAGCCAGCCGGGGCCGAGTTCGCCGCCAAACTCTTCGTCGTAGGTGAAGTGCAGCTCTACCGCGCCCTGGGTGGGCCTGGCCACGGCTTCCAAGGCCCGCACCGCAAAGGTGAAGCTTGCAAAGTCGCTCTTGCTCACGGCGGTGGCGCGGCCATACATGGCGCCATCGACGATCTCGGCGCCGTAGGGGTCGTGCGTCCAGCCTTCGCCGGGCGGCACCACGTCACCGTGGGCGTTCAGGGCGATGGTCCTGCCGCCGCTGCCGTACGGTCTGCGCACGATGAGGTTGGTGATGGATTCCATGCCGTAGGCCAACACATCAGCGGCGGGCACGGCGTGCTTTTCGGCCTCGTAGCCAAAGTCCTTCAGCAGCTCGGCGGTGCGCTCGGCATGGGGCGCGTTGTTGCCGGGGGGCGTGTCGGTGGGTACGCGCACCAGGGCCTGCAGAAAGCGCACTTCTTCGTCAAAGTGCTGGTCGATCCAGGCGTCCAGCGCGGCGTGGTGGTTCGGGGTGGTCATGGTTGTTGTTCCTCGGCAAGCTGGTGCAGCACCTGGGTGAAGGCGTCCACGGCCAGTTGCATGTCGTTGTTGGTGGTGGATTCGAGCGGGTTGTGGCTGATGCCGGAGTTTTCTCCGCGCACAAACAGCATGGCCTGCGGCATGATTTCGTGCAGCTTCATGGCATCGTGGCCTGCCCCACTGGGCATGCGGAACACGGGCACGCCCAGGTGGTCCACAGCACGCTCCCACTGGTGCTGCAGGGCCGGGGCGCTGGGGGCTGCTGCGGCGCGCATGGATTCCTCCAGCGTATAGCGCAGGCCGCGCCGGGCTGCGATCTGGCCCAGGTGGTCCAGCACATCGCGCACCAGTGCGTCCCGTTGCGGATCGGTGGGCGCACGCAGGTCCAGGCTGAACTGGCAGCGGCCCGGCACCACATTGATGGAGCCGCCGGGCACGTTGAGCAGGCCGATCGTGCCCACCGAGTCCCCGTCCTGGGCGGCGCGCTGCTCGATGTACAACGCCAGCTCAGCCACAGCCACGGCCGCATCGCGGCGGCGGTCCATGGGGGTGGTGCCTGCGTGGCTCGCGATGCCGATCATCTCGCCCACAAACCGCACACCCCCATTGATGGAGGTGACCACGCCCAGCGGCAGATCCAGCTCGTTGAGCACCGGGCCCTGTTCGATGTGAACTTCAATGAAGCCCAGGTGCTGCGCCGGGTCGCGCTGCAGCTTGGCAATGTCGTCGATACACAACCCAGCGTGTTGCATGGCCGCGCGCATGGTCACGCCATCGGCATCCTTCTGGTCCAGCCAGGCGGGGTTGAAGTGACCGATGAGCGCGCCCGAACCCAGGAAGGTGGCCTTGTAGCGCTGGCCTTCCTCTTCGGCAAAGGCAATCACCTCGATGCCGAACGGCAGGCGCCGGCCCGCGCGGTGCAGTTCGCGCACGCAAGCCATGGGCACAAAGATGCCCAGGCGCCCGTCATACTTGCCGCCATTGCGCACGGTGTCGTAGTGCGAGCCCGTCATGAGGTACTTCGCCCCGGGCGTTGCGGCGCGATACCGCCCTACCACGTTGCCCACGGCGTCCACCTCGACCTCGTCAAAGCCGCAGTCGCGCATCCAGTGGCTGATGCGCTGGGCGCAGGCCCGGTGGGCGTCGGTGAGGTAGGTGACGGTGAGCTGGCCCTTTTCGGCAAAGCCGGGGTCGGAGTGTTCGGCCAGCTTTTCATGCCAGTCCCACACGTCATTGCCCAGCAAGGGTTCGGCGGCGAACTTGTCGTTCAGGCGGATCTCGGCGATGCGGTGGATGTTGCGCAAGGCCTCTGCCACCTCGAATTCCGGGTGGTTGTCGAGCCTCCGCGCAAAGGTGTCGATGATCTGCTGCTTGTTCAACCCCGCGCCACGCGGTCCGCGCACGGCCAGAATGAAGGGGAAACCAAAGCGTGCGTTGTAGTCCGCATTGAGCTGCTGGATGCGCGCAAATTCTTCGGGCGTGCACTGGGTCAGGCCCGCCTTGGACTGCTCGTTGGTCGACTCGGCGGTGAGGCTTTTCGCCACCATGGCCTTTCCCGCCAGCTCGGGGTGGGCGCGGATCAGGCCCAGCTGCGCCTCGGTGCTGGCAGTGCGCACCGCGTGGGCCAGGGCGTGCTTGAGGTGTGCCAGCGAACGGAACGGCCGTTGGGCGAGCGCCTGCTCGGCAATCCAGGGGGAATGCTCGTACACGCCGTCCAGCGCCTCCAGGGCCTGCGCGGGCGTGGCGGCGTTCAGTTGGTCAAGGGTCCATGCCATGGTCATCAGGCCTTTGTGGTGGGATAGGGGTGCACGGCCTTCCAGTGGCGCGCGATGTCGATGCGGCGGGCCACCCAAACCTTGTCGTGCTGTGCGATGTGGTCCAGAAAGCGCTGCAGCGCCGTGATGCGGCCCGGGCGGCCCAGCAGGCGGCAGTGCATGCCAATGCTCATCATCTTGGGTGCGTTGTCGCCGGACCGGTCGCCCTCGGCATACAGCGCATCGAAGGTGTCCTTCATGTACTGGAAGAACGGATCGGCGTGCGAATAGCCCTGGGGCAGCGCAAAGCGCATGTCGTTGCAATCGAGCGTGTAGGGCACGATGAGCTGGGGCGCCACGCTGCCGTCGGTCTTTTGCACCTTCATCCAGAAGGGAAGGTCGTCGCCGTAGTAGTCGCTGTCGTATTCAAAGCCGCCGTAGTCGGCCACCAAGCGGTGGGTGTTAGGGCTGTCGCGGCCGGTGTACCAGCCCAGGCCGTGCACCTGGCCTTCCGAGCCTCCTCGTGGGCCCGTCAGGCGCTCGATGATGGCCATGGCCTCGGCCATGTGCGCGCGCTCGACGTCTTCTGGGATGTGCTGGTAGTGGATCCACTTGAGGCCATGGCAGGCAATCTCGTGGCCCAGCTCCACAAACGCCGCAGTGAGGTCGGGGTGGCGCTGCAGGGCCGTGGACACGCCAAACACCGTGAGGGGCAGCTGGCGCTTTTCAAACTCGCGCAGGATGCGCCAGACGCCCGCTCGCGAGCCGTATTCATAAATGCCCTCCATGCTCATGTGCCGCTCGGGATAGCTGGCCGGGTTGAACATCTCGGACAGGAACTGCTCGCTGCCCGCATCGCCATGCAGCACTGCGTTTTCGCCGCCCTCTTCGTAGTTCAGGACGAATTGCACGGCAATGCGCGCGCCACCGGGCCACTGCGCATGGGGCGGGGTCTTGCCGTAGCCGATGAGGTCGCGGGGGTAGGCCTGGGTTGCGTCGTAGATCATGGTGGGGTGGTTTTCAAGAGGCCAGGGCGGCGGCCAGATCGCTGGCAGGGCGCTTGCGGTCAAAGGTCAGGCTGGCTTCGACATGTTCGAGGTGGCTTTGCATCAGGGCGACGGCACGTTCTTCGTCGCGCGCGGCGAGGGCCGCCACGATGTCGGCGTGCTCCTCGTGCGAGTGTTCGGCGGCGCTGGCTGACTGGTACATCAGCGTGATGAGGGCACAGCGCGAGATCAGGTCGCCCAGCATCTGCGCCAGTACCTCGTTGCCCATCAGTTCGGCCATGCGCACATGAAAGTCGCCCAGCAACTCGGTGCGGGTGCTGGCGTCCTGCGTGCCCATGGCGGTCTTCTCGCTAGCCACGTGGGCGCGCAGGGCCTTGAGCTTGGCGGGCGTCACGCTGCGCACAAAGGCGCGGGTCATTTCGGTTTCCAGCATGCGGCGCACGGCAAACACCTGGCGTGCCTCCTCGACCGACGGCGTGGCCACAAATGCGCCCCGTGCGGGCTCCAGCGTGACCAGCCGGTTCTGTGCCAGCTGGAACAGCGCCTGGCGCACCAGCGTGCGCGACACGCCAAAGTGGTCGGCCAGCTTTTGCTCGGCCAGCTTGGTACCGGGTTGCAGGCGGTGCTCTACGATGGCGCGGGTCAGCGCTTCAACAATGGCGCTGGTGGAGGAAGATTCCATGGCTGCATGATACGGTGGATGGTGAAAAGTGTATACACTTTTGGTCTACACACTGCGATCTGGCAATCGTCGCCGATTGGACAGACTCTTACTTCAGGAGATTCCCCCATGGGATTGAGCACCCACGTTCTGGACACCATGAACGGCTGCCCTGCGGCCGGCATGGAGGTGGCCCTGTATTCCACCGACGGCGACAACGCCACCCTCATCAAGCGCCTGGTGCTGAACCACGACGGCCGCACCGATGCGCCGCTGTTCGACAACGCCAGCCTGCGCACTGGTACCTACCGGTTGCGCTTTGATGTGGCGGGTTACTTCAAGGCCCGGGGTGTGCAGCTGCCCGAGCCGAATTTTCTGAACCAGGTGAGCCTGGACTTCGGCATTGCGCATGCCGACCAGCACTACCACGTGCCGCTGCTGGTCAGCCCCTGGAGCTATTCGACCTACCGAGGCTCGTAGTGTGAAGCCCCCTGAGTCGCTTCGCGCCTTCCCCCTCAGGGGGACGCCGCCAGCGCGGCGGGGCGGCCCTTGCGCGGCGGCCCTGGCCTAAGCAGCGACAGTTGCCAGGGTCGGTGTGTATCCGCACTACTAGCGCACGGGTAAAACGCCAGCTTCTAAAGCTGCCCTTCGGTCAGCGTATCGAGCTGAAAGTGCCCGCTCTTGTCCCACAGCCAGGTCTCGGTGTAGGTGACCTTGCCCATGCGGGCCGGGACAGGGAAGGGGGCCGCAGCGCGCACCGTGCGCTCGATCTCGGTGACCACCTCGGGGGCATGGCGCGGGGCGCGCATCCAGTGCAGGCGGGTGATCTTGCCCGCGCGGTCGATGTCGAGCTGCAGCACGCCAATGGCATACAGCTGCGGCGGCAGTTTGCCTTTGAAGATGCGTTCGCGGTTCAGGCCATACAGGTGCGTGGCGGCGTCCTGGCGGTAGGCCAGCGGTGTGGCAGCGGCCGACGGGCGCGCAGACCCGGCCGCGGCGGGCACGGGGCCCTTGACGCCGCTGGCATCCGGACCGGTGGAGGGGACGCTGTCGGGCGCGGGGGCTGGCGTGGGCTCTGGCGGGGACTTGCAGGCCGAGACCAGCGCCGCACCCACGGCCATGATGCCTGCCAGCAACCAGTGGCTGCGCTTTCCGGTGGAGCGGGGATAGGGCGTGTCGGGCATGGTGTGAAAGGTTCTTGAGGCTGCGGGCACGATAACCCAGCGGCGAAGGTGGTACGTTACAAAATGACGACGGCTGCAAAGGGGGCTGCAACAGCTGCCTCACCGGAGGGTGAGCCGCTTGCCTGGCCCCGTTTTGCGTCCGTCACGAAAAGGATCGCGGTGACAAATTTGCAAATGCTGCTGGACGGCCTGGAGGCCGCGCCAGCCTGTCTGGTGACCGTGGAGTCTACCCAAGGGTCTGTGCCCCGGGAGCCCGGCGCCTGGATGGCGGTATTTGCCGACCAGCTGGTGGGCACCATCGGCGGCGGGCATCTGGAGCTGCAGGCGATTGCCGAGGCGCGCCGCCGCCTGGCGGGTGGGCCGGTGACGGCGCTTGGGCCGATGCGGTTTGCGCTGGGCCCGGCGCTGGGCCAGTGCTGCGGCGGGGTCGTGCACCTGGGGTTTGAGCTGCTCACGGCGCAAGACGCCCCGGGGCTGGCCCAGCGCCTCACGGCCAAACTGCACCCGGTGGCCCTGTTTGGCGGCGGGCATGTGGGTCACGCGCTGGCCCGCGTGCTGGCGCCACTGCCCTTTGCCCTGACCTGGATCGACAGCCGGGACGGCATCTTCCCGCCCGACCCGCCCGAGGGCGTGGTCTGCGAACACTCGGAGCCGGTGCAATTGGCCGTGCCCCGCCTGGCACCCGGCAGCCGCGTGCTGATCATGAGCTTCAGCCATGCCGAAGACCTGGACGTGGTGGCCGCCTGCCTGCGCCGCCAGCGCGAGCAGGGCGACCTGCCGTTCATCGGGCTGATTGGCAGCCAAACCAAATGGGCCACCTTCAGCAACCGCCTGCATGGGCGCGGGTTCGCGCCCGAGGAGCTGGCGCAGGTGACCTGCCCCATCGGCATTCCCGGCATCGGGGGCAAGGAGCCCGAGGTGATTGCCGTGGCCGTGGCAGCGCAGTTGCTGCAGACGGTGCAGACAACGCCCAAGGCCGGGGAATGAGGGTAATTCCGGCCCCGAATGCCCCAGGTTGGGGCTGGAATCGGGAACAATTCCTGCATACACTTTGACGTACCGGTCGCAGCGGTGCCCCGGCCAGCAACCCACTGGCCAAGGTGCGCGACCTCAATGTCTGCTCAGAGCGCCCGCAGTGGTGAGCAGGTTTGCTGTTGTGGCGCGCACGCGCTACCAAGGTTGAGATATGGAAAGCTACTTTCTCGACTGGGCCAACCTGCTTTTGCGCTGGGTCCATGTCATTACGGCCATCGCCTGGATCGGCTCGTCGTTCTATTTCGTTTTTCTGGACAGCAGCCTCACGCCGCCTGAGGATGAAGACCTCAAGAAACAAGGCGTGAGCGGCGAGCTCTGGGCCGTGCACGGCGGCGGGTTCTACCACCCCGTCAAGTTCGCGGTATCACCGCCGCAGTTGCCCAAACACCTGCACTGGTTCTTCTGGGAGAGCTACAGCACCTGGATCAGCGGGTTTGCGCTGTTCACCGTGTCCTACCTCTACAGCGCCAGCACCTACCTCATCGACAAGTCGCGCATGGACTGGGCGCCCGCCACGGCCATCATGGTGGCGCTGGGCTTCTTTGTGGTGTTCTGGCTGCTATACGACGCCATCTGCCGCATCTTCGGCCAGCGCAAGAACGGCGATGCCATCGTGGGCGCGCTGGTGCTGGTGCTGGTGTGCGTGGCCTCGTGGCTGGCCTGCCACTGGTTTGCGGGCCGTGCGGCCTTCCTGCTGGTGGGGGCGATGATCGCCACATCCATGAGCGCCAACGTATTCTTCTGGATCATCCCCGGTCAGCGCACCGTCATCTGCCAGATCAAGGCCGGCCAGCCCGTGGACCCGATCCACGGCAAACGCGGCAAGCAGCGCAGCGTGCACAACACCTATTTCACGCTGCCCGTGCTGTTTGCCATGCTGAGCAACCACTACAGCTTCACCTGGAGCCACCCGCAAAACTGGCTGGTGCTGATCCTGATGATGTTCGCGGGCGCGGCCATCCGCCAGTTCTTTGTGATGCGCCACGGCTACAAGCTGGGCCGCAACGGCAACCCGCTGCCGTATGCGCTGGTGGGCGTGGCCGTGATCGTGGGCGCCATTGTGTGGATGCGCCCCGCACCGGTGGCCACCCCCGTGGCGAATGCTCCTGTTTCAGGAGCTGCCAGCGCAGATAAAACCGGCGCTAGCGGCCAAAATGACTTCAAGGCCGTGCAGGCGGTGCTGGAACAGCGCTGCTACATGTGCCACGGCGAGCAGGTGCAGATGAAGAACCTGCGGCTTGATTCGCCCGACAGCGTGAAGCAACACGCCCAGGCCATCTACCAGCAGGCCGTGGTGCAAAAGCTCATGCCCATGAACAACGCCACGGGCATTACCGATGCGGAGCGTGCGCTGATTGGGAAGTGGTTTGAGGCAGGGGCCGCAACGGGGCCTTGAATGTGTTGAGTGCCGCAACAATCGGCCAGAAGCAGTCGCTCACAGAATCGCCAAGAAGCGGGCGTGGATCGACTGAGCCTTAGGCTGTTTCGGCGCGCCTCTGATAATCTCCAATACTGATCCGGGGTACCGCTCTTAGAACCTCTGGCCGCGCTCGGTATAGGCGCCTGGCTTGAGAGGTGCTCTGTGCGTGACTCAACCTTTGCTTGGCTTGTACTGGCGGCAAGCGTGCTCGCGGAAGTCGTTGGAACCATTGCACTCCGCTATGCGGATGGCTTCACACGTATTTTCCCTTCCGTCCTTTCAGGGCTTTGTTATTCCGCCGCTATCTGGCTTATGGCAATCGCCGTCCGGCATATGGAAGTCGGACTTACCTATGCGGTATGGGCGGGAAGCGGAACAGCTTTGACGGCGGTGCTCGGAATGCTCTGGTTTGGTGAGTCGGCGAGCTTCCTTCGACTGTCCGGTCTTAGCCTCATTGTTTTGGGCGTCATTGCTTTGAACTTGAGTGCCCGATAAGTCGCCGGACACGCATTTTCAAAGACGGATTCACGCTTCAGCGAGCGGCTACAAAGGGACCGAAGCGGACTTGTTTGCTCTAAGCCGAGCAGCGTCAAGGCCCCAATGCCGTTAAGCCAGAACGCCGTTTTTGCGTCCTGGGTATGCGATCCAAACAAGCCCTACGCAGCCAAAACATCCTGCAACGCCCGCGTGGCAGCCACCGCCCCCAGGCTCGACTCGGTAAACCCGCCATGCAGCACCACCCCGGTTGATGCCTGCTTCGCCTCATGCTTGGCCACGGCAGCCAGGTTGGCCACTTCTTCGGCATGCCGAAAGCGCCCGGGCGTGATGCGCACGGCGCCGATGGCCAGCGTGGTGCACGGAAAGAACCGCTGCACGCCATGCCGGTCCTCGGCATGGATGCCGCCTGCCAGCCGTGCGCTGTCGTCAAACAGCGTGACGGCCTCGCGTGCGAACTCGTCCACGATGTTCTTGCAGCGCTGCAGCCAGTTGCTGCTCTGGAAGATCAGCATGAAGTCGTCCCCGCCCACATGGCCCACAAAGTCGCTGCGTGCGTCGCAGTGTGCCGTGGCCAGGCGCGCCACCAGGCGGATCATCTGGTCGCCGCGCCAGTAGCCGTAGTGGTCGTTGAAGGGCTTGAAGTTGTTCAGGTCCGCATAGCAGGCCACGAACTCGGTGCCGCTTTCCAGCAAGCGCTGGATGTGCAGGCTGATGGGGATGTTGCCTGGCAAAAAGGTGAGCGGATTGGCATGGCGCGCAGCCTCGATGCGGGTCTCTGTCACGGCGCGCACCAGCTGGTCGCCGGTGCCCAGGCCCAGGTAGCGGCCGTTGTCGGTGACGATGTAGCCGTCGCTCAGGTAGCGCTGGTCCTGCGAGGTCAGGATGCCCACGAGCTGGTCCACGTCGCAGTCCAGCTCCACCACACGCGGCGCCAGGTTGGCAAACGCCAGGCAGGACTTGCGGCCATGCACCTCGCGGAAATACGGCGTGGCGTAGTGGTTCATGAACTGCTGGCGGTTGATGAGGGCCACGGGGCGCGACCCGTCCACCACCGCCAGCGCGTGCAGGTCCGTGTGCTGGCGGAACAGGGCGGCCACGGCGTCGTTGTTGGTGGCGGGCGCTGCGGTGGGCGCCTGCACCACCAGCAGGCTGCGCAGGATGCCTGGGCGCGCGGTCTGCCCCAGGTGCGGCAGCACGGCCACGCGGCGGTCGTGCATCACCTCCAGCGCCGCGTCGTCCACCGCCTCGCGCGGCGCCATGGCCGGGCGGCCCAGCAGCCAGCCCTGGCCCAGGGGGATGTCCAGGTCGCGCAGCGCGCGCAGGTCGTCGCGGGTTTCGATGCCTTCGGCGATGAGCTGGGTGCCGAACACGTCGGCAATGCCCTTGATGGCCTGCAGCATCTGCAGGTTCTCGGGATGGTCGCTGATGTCGCGGATGAAGTATTTGTCGATCTTCACGAAGTCGGGCTTCACCTCGGACCACAGCCTGAGGCTGGAGCGGCCATCGCCAAAGTCGTCCAGCGCCAGCCGCGCGCCGCAGGCATGCACAGCCTTGATGGCCTGGCGCAGCTGGGGCATGTCGGTCACGCGTTCGTGCTCGGTGATCTCCAGCACCAGCATGCGGGCGCTCAGGCCCAGGCTGCGCACGGTGTTGCCCAGCTCGGTGGCGCCGATCAGCTGGACGCCATGCACCAGCGCATCGGCGCTGATGTTCACAAACAGCCGGCCCGGCGCGTCGTGCCGGCCCCATTGCTCCATGGCGGTGTAAACGCACAGCAGCTCAAAGTCCTGCAGGATGCCCTCGCGGCGGGCCAGCTCCAGCAGTTTGTCGGGGGTGTGCAGCGGGGTGTTCTGGGGGCCCCGGATCAATGCCTCGTGCGCGTACACCTGGCCCTCGCGCAGGTCGGCCAGGGGCTGGAACACGCAGTACAGCCCGCCCTCGCGCATCAGCCGCGCCAGGGGGCCGGTGCCCTGGCGGGCGGCGGGCGATAGCAGCGCCATCATCGCCTCCAGTCGGCTCCATGGGGTGTTGTGCATGGCTGTTGTGGGTCCCTGAGCAAGGGTGCCGACGATACCGGTGGCGTGTGACAGGCTGGTTACAGCAACGTGACTGGTACGGCCGCTGCACAATGCGCGGCATGCACCCAGAAACCCAGCCAGCCAGCCCCTCCCTGCCGGACTACCGCACCCACCCCCGCGCCTTTTTGAAGGCGCTGTTTGATGCCGCAGTGCACAGCGCACAACCCCTGCACGGCATGCGCCAGTGGCTGCCCCAGCCGCCCAGCCGCGAGAGCGGGGGGCGCACCCTGGTGCTGGGCGCGGGCAAGGCGGGGGGCGCCATGGCCCAGGCACTGGAGGCCCTGTGGTCGCAGGACGCGCCCCTGTCGGGCCTGGTGGTCACCCGCTACGGGCATGTTCCGCCCCGGCCTGCGGGCGTGCCGCAGCGCATCGAGGTGGTGGAGGCCGCGCACCCCGTGCCCGATGCGGCGGGGCTGGCCGCGGCGCAGCGCATTCTGGATCTGACCCAGGGGCTGACGGAGCACGACCTGGTGCTGTGCCTGATCTCGGGCGGGGGCTCGTCCCTGCTGACCTTGCCCTGCGACGGGGTGACGCTGGAAGACAAGCAGCGCATCAACCGCGCCCTGCTCGACAGCGGCGCGCACATTGGTGAGATGAACTGCGTGCGCAAGCACCTCTCGCGCATCAAGGGCGGGCGCCTGGCGGCGGCCTGTGCGCCAGCGCGCGTGGTCACGCTCACCATCAGCGACGTGCCCGGCGACGATCCGTCGGTGATCGCCAGCGGCCCCACCGTGCCGGATGCGACCACCTGCGCCGATGCGCTGGCCATTCTGGCGCGCTATGGCATCGAGGTACCCCCGGCCATCCGAACCGCGCTGGAGGCAGGCCGCCTGGAGACGCCCAAACCCGGCGACGCGCGCTTTGCCGGGCATGCCGTGCATCTGATCGCCACGCCGCAGCAGGCGCTGGAGGCCGCGGTCGCGCTGGCCCGTTCAGCGGGGCTGCCTGCGCATGTGCTGTCGGACGAGATCGAGGGCGAGTCGCGCGAAGTGGGCAAGGTGCATGCGGCGCTGGCCCGCGCGGTGGCGCGGCGCGGCCAGCCGTTTGCGGCGCCGTGTGTGATCCTGTCGGGGGGGGAGACCACCGTCACCGTGCGTCCGCGTGCACCCGGTGTG
>Ga0207976_100200_pt1 | contig 36342 bp, 18 predicted proteins | sample LakWasMe94_HOW11_2_FD_183916 | JGI IMG/M metagenome (GOLD analysis project Ga0207976, IMG submission 183916) | Freshwater sediment methanotrophic microbial communities from Lake Washington under simulated oxygen tension - Sediment Metagenome... | ecosystem: Environmental > Aquatic > Freshwater >... | reverse complement strand
CATGCGCGAGGACCTGCTCGGCCGTTTTGCCCATACCGGGCGCAACTCGTTCGAGGGCGCCCGTACCCAGCGGCTGTATGCGGTGATTGCGAAAACCCGAGTCTGTGATGCGCTGGTGGAGCACCCGCTGATCCTCGGCCTGCTGGACCGGCTCCTGGCGCCCAACTACCTGCTGTCGCAGCTGCAGGCGATCAATATCCTGCCGGGCGAGTGCGCCCAGCACCTGCACTACGACGACGCCTTTTACCCCATGGCGCGCCCGCGGCCGCCCTATGGCGCGGCGACGATCATGGCCCTGGACGACTTCACCCATGACAACGGCGCCACCGTAGTGATTCCCGGCAGCCATCTGTGGGACGGGCGCCTGCCCACCGCCGCCGAACAGGCGTCCGTCATGCCGGTGATCATGCCCCGGGGCTCGGTGGTGTTTTTCCTCGGCACCCTCTGGCACGGCGGCGGCGCCAATCACAGCGGCGCGCCACGCCTGGCGCTGACGGCGCAGTACTGCGAACCCTGGGCGCGCCAGCAGGAGAACTTCATCCTGTCGACCCCGCGCCGGGTCGCCCGGCAATGCAGCGAACACATCCAGCGCATGCTGGGTTACTCGATCCACGCGCCGTTCATGGGCATGGTCAATGGCATGCACCCCAAGCGCATGCTGGAAGAGCCGGATGCCCGGTAAGCAGTGACCGTCCGCGATTTCTTTGAGAGAACCAGGGCATGACCCGAATGCAGCAGAGGGTCATATTGCCTGGCCTGAGTACAAGGCAAGGGCCGCTCCGTGGTGATCCGCGGAGCGCCCGGTGGGGCAGCCTGAAGTGGGCTTGGAAGGTATTGGCGAGCGAGTCGTTACTCGGTTTTCGCCGCCATCAAGGCGTTCAACTCGCCGTAGGTATGGGGTTTCAAGGCATGAGTGTCGAGCTGGCCGCTGTCGAGGAAACTGCGGGCCAGTGTGGCCATGGCGCCATAGAGAAACTCGGCGATGCTCGAACCGGCGCTGAGGCGTCTTACCCCGAGCCGCTCCAGCTCGTCAGGGGCGGGCAAGCCATCCCGGGACAGCAGGTTGACCGGCAGCCGGGTGTCCCGGCACACCGCGGCGATTTCGTGGGCGTCCACCACGCCAGCGGCAAACAGGCCATGGGCTCCGGCATCGGCATACAGCGCGGCACGCTTGAGCAGTTCTTCGAGCCGTTGTTCGACGGGAAACAGGTTTTTCAGGTAGACGTCGCTGCGCACGTTGATGAACAGGTTGACCCCACGCTGGTCCGCCACTTTCCTGGCGACCTCGATCTTGCGAACTAGCAGCTCGGGAGCGCCCAGGCCATCTTCTATGTTGATCCCCACTGCGCCGGCGGCGATGACCGCATCGATCGTCTCGGCGACATGGTCGAGGTGATCGGAATAACCACCCTCGATGTCCACGCTCAGCGGCACGCTGAGAACGCGGGCCATCGAGTGCACCGTTGTCCTGAGCAACTCCAGGGGCAGCTTGTTGCCGTCTTGATAACCATGGGACCAGGCCACCGCCGCGCTGCTGGTCGCCACGGCCTTGCTGCCCAGGCGTTCGACGATACGCGCGCCGCCGGCATCGGTGACGTTGGCCAATACCAGCAGGCCTTGCTGGTGAAGGTTGTGAAAAACGTTATCCAGTGTCGTCATGAAAATCCAGTTCCTTTGAAAGTCATACTTATAGATGACGGCCAACGGCATCGCGGCTATCGGCCCGTTCACTGCGCTGAAGCACTCTACCCAATCCTTGCGTGCCGAGAAAGGCAATCCGGCCTCTCGACAGCGCTATAGCTCGGGCCAGGCTGGAGAGTGTGGTTTTAATGATGCTCATTACAACAAGGAGGGCAGTGGGAAGTGCGGAGTTTATACATGGGTCGATAAAGGCAAGAGTTTCGAGTCATATACTTCGCGAAGTGTGATTGAAGTCTTGATTTGGGTTATGCAAGGAATCTTGCGCAGGGTCTTTTCAATGAACACGGTGTATAAGGCAATGCTTTTGCAGACGATCTTTACCAGGAAGTCGTAATCCCCCGTGACGTTGTAAAGTGCGACGACTTCCGGGCACGAGATAATCTTTTCTTCGAGTTTTCTGGTCACTTCTTCGGTGTGCGAGTCGACGGACAAATGCACGAAGGCAGTGACCTCGAAGCCCAGTGCTTCCTTGTTGAGTATGGCCTGGTAGCCCTGGATGAAGCCTTCTTCTTCAAGGCGCTTGAGGCGACGCCAGCAGGGTGTTTCACTCATGGAAAGAACTTCCGCGAGTTTGGAGGTGGTGGTAAGGCAGTCGGCCTGCATGATGCTCAAGATTTTCAAATCAATTGCATCAAGTGCCATAGAGTTCTTTTTCAAGTCAAAGTCCTTTCCCTGTATATGTTGGCAACTAGAGCCTTCCATGCGCAGCACGATGCCATTGATTTTTATTCGATGCAATTTTTTTCAAAGTAACAGGCAGGCGCCCACCGACAAGCCGGTTAAATGTCACTTGGGCGTTACAAAGTTCCGTCAGAACAACCTTTTAATTCAGGAGGTTGACTGACTGGTCAGGATAAAAAGAGGTGTTAAAACCATGGCTTGATGGATAACCGCCACCGGCGCACAGGGCGGCGCCGGAGCAAGGGTCTTTATCGGTCAGGGTCACGCCTGTGCGCCGCTGGTATCCATGCCATTGGCGGCGGTCCTGGCGTTCTGGCGGTTGGCGGAGCGCACGAGCAGTGGCGTGGCGATACCGGCCAGCGCAAAGACGATGCCCAGGCCGATCCAGCCCGTGGAGCCGCTCTCGACCACGGCAATGGGCAGGATGCCGGGGAAAATGACGGTCATCAGGTTGGCCCCCAGGGCATAGACACTCAGGTAATAGGCACGGTTTTCGGCCGGCGACAGGGAGTACGAGATGCCCCAGGCCCCGGCGCATTGCCACAGTTCGCCAAAGGTCATCACCACACAGGCGAACAGCAGGATGCCGGCCGCGAGATAGGACGGTTGCTCGGCCGTGGTCAAGGCCACCAGCGCGCACGACAGGGCAAGGGTGATGCCGGCGTACAGGTGCTTGCGGGCGGCGTGGATCACTTCATTGCCACGCTTGCTGAACGCCAGTTGCAGGGTGATGGCCATGATGCCGTTGACCACCAGGATGATGCCGATCAGCGCCTTGGGCGCCTGGGTCTTGGTCAGCAACCACAAGGGAATGGCGATGGTCATGACCGCCTGGTGCAGCGACAGGATGCCATTGCACAGTGAGAGCGACAGGAAGTTGAGGTTCTTCAGGGGATGGGTGGGAGGTGTCGGCAACGGACTTTCCACCGGCTCTTTGGCGGCGGCTTGCGGCAGCCGGGCAGTGACCAGCAATACGGCGGAGATAAGAAATGCCACGGCGTTGGCGATCAGCAGGCCGATCACCGCGTCGGGGCTGCTGCTGAAACTGACGACGATGGAGAACACGCCCGCGGCGAGCATGTAGGCGACGTTCCTGACGATCGCCACCTTGGACATGGTCTTGACGTAGGCATCGGCCTTGACCGCCGAGCCCACCAGGGTCTGGATGATTGGCCAGACGGCCTGTTCCACGCAGCCGATGAAGCAGGCGATGAGCAAAAAGGTGTGGAATTCGTTGACGAAGGGGTAGATCAGGAACCCCAGCATGCGCCAGACCTGCAGCACGGCCAGGACGCGCGCGGCGCCAAAACGGTCGGCGAGGCGACCGATTGGAACCGTGCAGATCAGCCCGCACAGACCGGCCAGGGCCAGGCCGATGCCGACCTGGATGTTGCTCAGGCCAACCACCTGGGTATAGAAAAACGTCGCGCCGGCAAGGAAAAGCCCGCGGCCGGCGGCATCGACGAAGGCAATGAGCAACAGCAGAAACGAGGCATGGTTGTCTGAAAGGTGTGCCCTGTTGGAAAAGTTGTTGCGCAAGGACATCAGGCTATTCCTTTGAAGAGAGAATTGGCCCCAGCGCCAGCGTCTGTCAGGTGCCTGACCGATCGGGGCGGGAGGGCGAACGATAAAGCGGAACTGCGCATCGGCCGCGGAAGGCTATCGAGCACAGCCCCCGCGCCGGGACCGGGTGTCAGGCCTGCTGCTGGCGCAGGCTCAACGGGCGCATGTCGGTCCAGACCTCCTTGATGTACGCCAGGCACTCTGCCTGGGTCCCCTGTTTGCCGGCCAGGCGCCAGCCGCCAGGCAGCGGGCGGTCAGCCGCCCAGATGGAGTACTGCTCTTCGTCGTTGGCGACGACCAGGTAGGTGTCGCGATCTTGGGTTTCGGTGGTCATGTTCGAGCTACCTCTGGATTGAAGGTGTAAAGGGGCGATCAATGGCGCGACTCAGGCTTTCCTGACGATCAGCATGTACATCTGGCCATGCAGGTTCGGGAATTTGGCCTTGAAGGCCAGATCCATATCCAGCAGGTTCCTGATCCTGCCAGGGCCTTCCTGCTGCAGGTCGAGTTCATAACCCAGGGATTCGGGGAACAGCCCCAGTGCCCTGATTTCCTCGACGACGAAGCCTTGCGCGGCGGCGATCTCACTGACATCGGCGCGGCTGACGGCGTTCTGGCGCATCAGCTCCTTCTGCTCGTGAGAGTAGATCGAGAGATAGGTCAGGTGTGGGCATTCGATGTCCCATGTCGAGATCACGCAGTAGCCGCCGGGCACCAGGCAGCGATGAATCTCGGACATGACGGTGGGAAAGTCCTGGCGGGGGAAGTGCGCGGCGGTTCCCATCATGCAGGTGATGAGGTCGAACTGGGTGCTTTCGAACGGCAATGCCCTGGCGTCGCCCTGGTGGAAGTGCGGGTTGAGGGCGCCGCTGGTCTTCTGCCGGGCGTATTCGACCGCCATCGGCTCCAGGTCCACCCCAAAGGCCTGGATGCCTTGCTGGGCCAGCAGGGTCGGGTAGCGGCCAGTGGCCGCGCCGATATCCAGACTTTTGCGGAAGGGGCCGTAGTGCTTGAGGCAGTCGAGCATGTTGACCAGCTCCAGCGACTTCTTCGCTTCGTCCTCGGGCACCGAACAGTCATAGCGCATGTAGGCCGCCACGTCGTAATCGAGCTTGGCATCGGCGGCCTTGTCGACGTTGTCCAGGGAGAACTCGGCCAGGACTGACAGCAAGCGCTTGCGGTGTTCGGCCACCGACGCCAGTTCCGTGGTGCGCGGATGCACGGCTCGGTCCTGCGGGCCAAGGTCGAAATCGCGTTGCGAGGCGGGCTTCAGCAAGTCGAGGATCAGGCTGGCGTACCAGTCCTTGTCTTCGCCGCCGGGTGGCGAAGTGATGGGTGAGGGCTGCTGGTTGAGGTTCTTGAGCCGGGCGCAGACGTCGAGATAGTTGGGGCTGAGGGTAAACACCACTTCGTAGTATTTCTGGGCTTCGGCGATAGAGCCCTGTTCCTCGTGAATGCGTCCCAGGGTGTAGATGGTTTTTTTCGCCTCTTCGGTGACGGTCAATTCACGTGCCCGACGGAACGCGGATTTGGCGGCGAAATTCAGGCCGGCCTGCAGAAAGCTTTCTCCGGCCAGGGTGAAACTCTTCAGTTTCATCCGCTCATCCTGGCCGGCCCAAGTGAAATGCCGCGCGGCCTGGTGCCAGTCCTGGTGCCGCTGATAAGCCTGGGCCAGGAGGAAATGGCTGGTGTAGTGTCTGGGGAACAGCTGCACCTCTTCGCTGAGCAGCTTGATGGTGAGTTTCTCCAGGGTGTCCTTGCTCAGGCCCAGGGAGCCTTCATGCAGCCAGTTCACCGCGTATTCGCTCAGGCCCATCTGCCCGAGGCTGGCGAGGGTTTCGGTGACGGCGACCAGTTGCTCCGAGGGATTGGGCAGGCGTTCGGCGGCGAGCTGCAAGGCGCTCATGTGCCCGTTGTAGGCATCATGCGCATGGTTGGCGAGCCATTTGACGGTGCCGTCGGTGCAGCCTGAAACCACCAGCGAGCCGTTTTCCGAAATCGCCGTCGCCCAGACCTCACCATCTACCTGCCGGGACCACAGCTGCTTGCCCTGACGGTTGAGGACGTGGAGGGTGCCGGCGGGCGAGCCAACGACTGCGGTGCCGCCCCTGGAGATCGCCACGCTGGAGATACCCCGCGAGGTGATCACCGCGGTCTGCTGGAGGTGCTCGGGGTGATCGCCATGAACCAGCGCGGCCGCACCATTTTCCAAGGCGACGATACCGGCGTTCGCGTCGTGGGAGAGGGCGCACTTCAATGCCGGGTCTGGCAGTTCGTGGGTGGCCAGATGACGGGCATGCTGGTCCAGCACACAGAGCACGCGGTCCTTGATAGTCAGCACGATGTCGGTGTGGCCCGAATCCGCCAGGTGCCCGATGTTTTCCAGGTGCCGGTCCGCGGCCTGGCTGAGCTGGTAGCGGTTGTCGACACGGCTGACGAGGTGGCGTGTCTGGTTCTTGCAGGTGATGGTCAGGCCCGAGCCATCGGCCGTGAGGCTGACGCTGTAGGCTGCCGAGGCGAGGAACGCGCTGAACAGCTCCTGCCCCTCGGCATCGAACAGATAGACGCTGCCGCTGCCGTCGGCGCCGCGCTGCGTGCCCACCGCGACGTGGCAGCCGGGCGAGATCGCGATGGCGCTGATGTCATCGGCGAAACGCTGGGACCAGCGCAGCTCGTAGTCCTGCGTCAGCACCGTGAGCTGGCGGTTCCTGCAGGCGACGGCGAGCAAGGCGGCGTCAGGCGTGATGGCCAGGCTGACGACGGGAGAACCGAAGTTGCGACTCCAGAGTTCGCTGTAGGGCGTCTCCAGAAACAGCGCGATCGGGTTCGCCACCTGGCTGCTTCCCTGGGGCATCGGCTGGGCGGCTTTCTGGACCCTGGCCTGGGGGTAGATGTCGCTGTTGAAGTTGGTCATGGAATCTCCTTGTCAAACTATCCTGAATGTGCGGACTTTTATTTGAGCAGCTTGTAGATAGCGGGCGTGGCGGCTTCGAGAATGCTGTAGTGGTTGGCCTTCAAGGCATGGGCGGCAAACGCCTGCGCGGACCATCCGCGCCATGCTTCACGGTTGTCCGTACCTTCTTCGGTGTGCAGCAGGGTCAGGGGGCTGTTGACCCGCGATTGCGGCCGGTAGCTGTCCAGGGCCTGTTGGTTGGCCTGGAACACCCGCACTCGTCGGCTTAACTGGCTGTCGTCCAGGCTGTCGGGGATCAGGCCGATCCGCCGCGCCGCGGCGATGGCCTGGGCGTCACAGTCCGGCTGGTCGATGAGCTGGTTCATCTGGCTAGCCGAGAGCGGCAGGTCCACCGCCAGCGAACGGGCCAGGTCTACCAGGTAGGCGCCCAGCGGCCAGGCTTGGGCCTGCCGCGGCTGGCCCGGCGCGGGCGCGTCGAGCAGTATCAGTTGGCGCACCGGCAGGTCGCGCATTTCCAGCTGGCGCGCGATCTCGAAAGCAATAACCCCGCCCAGCGACCAGCCGCCGAGGAAGTAGGGGCCTGCCGGCTGCACCTGAAGCATCTCTTCGAGATAACTCGCGGCCAGATCCTCGAGGGCCTCGACAGGCTGCGAGCCTGCTTCGAGTCCCTTGGCCTGAAAGGCGTGCACGTTGAAATCGTCGGGCAGCAGGTGCGCCAGCTTGATGTAGGGCGAGACCGTGCCGCCGACGGCGTGCACCAGGAACAGATGCCGGCTTGTTCCTTCCCTGAGCTGGATGCGGGTCGAGTCGCACGCGCCGCCGTGCTGGCTGATGTTGCGGATGAAACCGGCCAGGTCCGGCGCCTCGAACACCTGGCGTATGGACGCCGCGAGCCCGAGTTCGCGGTTGACCCGGTCGATCATTTTCATCGCCAGCAGCGAGTGGCCGCCTTTCTCGAAGAAGTTGTCGTGCAGGCCGATGACTGCCTGTTGCAGCGTCGTGCTCCAGATATGCGCCACGCTTTTCTCCAGCGCGGTTTCGGGGCTGAGCCCGGTCGCCGAGGGCTGTTGAAGCGGGGCCGTGGGTTGAGGCAAGCCGCGTCGGTCGAGCTTGCCGTTGGGCATCAATGGCAGTTGATCGAGCACCTGGAACGACAGGTCGGCCATGTGGCTGGGCAGGGCCCGAGCCAGGAAGTCGCGCAATTCGCCAGCGCTCGGTGGCGTGCCGGCGGTGCACACCAGGTAGGCGGCCAGGGTCGGGTGATCAACGTCGGCGTTATTCACGCTGACCACCGCCTGGCTGATCTGCGGGTGGGCGCACAGCTGCGTTTCGATCTCGCCCGGCTCGATCCTGAAACCGCGCAGCTTGATTTGCTGGTCGTTGCGGCCCAGGTATTCGATCTCGCCGTTGGCGCGATAGCGAGCGATATCGCCAGTCATGTACATGCGACTGCCCGGCAGGCCATGGGGATCGGGAATGAAGCGCTCGGCGGTCAGGTCCGGACGGTTCAGGTAACCCCGCGAGAGTTGCACGCCGGCAATGTAGAGGTCGCCGCTGACGCCGATGGCGATAGGTTGCAGCCGGGCATCGAGAATATAGGCGCGGGTGTTCGCCACCGGATGGCCGATCGGCACGGCGTGGCCGGCGGCGTCGGGCCGGCAATGCCAGTGGGTGACATCGATCGCGGCTTCGGTCGGGCCATACAGGTTGTGCAGCTCGGTCGCCGGGTACTTCTTGAAGAAGTCATTCTGCACCGAGGTGGACAGTGCCTCGCCGCTGCTGAAGACCCGGCGCAAGGAACGGCTGTGGCTGGCCTGGGTGTAGGCCATGTAGGCGCTCAGCATTGAGGGCACGAAGTGCGCGGTGGTCACGCCTGCACTATCGATCAGTGCCTCGAGATAACGCGGGTCCTTGTGCCCCTCGGGCCTGGCCACCAGCAACTGGGCGCCGGTGGACAGCGGCCAGAAGAATTCCCAGACCGATACGTCGAAGGAGAACGGGGTCTTCTGCAGGACCTTGTCCGTTGCGTCCAGGGGATAGGTGGCCTGCATCCACAGAATGCGATTGACGATCGCCTGGTGGCTGTTCAACGAACCCTTGGGCTTGCCGGTCGAGCCGGAGGTGTAGATGCAGTAGGCCAGGTTCGCCGGATCCACCGGGCGCCCGGGATTGCTTTGCGGTTGCCGCGCCAGCCGCGCGTCGCCGCTGTCCAGGCAGAGGTTGCGGAGGCCCGGCGGGACACAGCCGCTCAGGGCCTGTTGCGTCAGGACTATAACCGGCACGGCATCCTCGAGCATGTAGGCCACCCGCTCGCCGGGGTAGTGCGGATCGACAGGAACGTAAGCGGCACCGGCCTTGAGGATGCCCAGCAGGCCGATGGTCATCTCCAGGCTGCGCTCCATACAGACCGCGACCAGTTGGTCGGGCCCGACGCCGTGCTCGATCAGGCAGTGTGCCAACTGGTTGGCACTTTCGTTGAGTTGCCGATAGCTCAGATGGCGGTTTTCAAAGGTCAGGGCAATGGCGTCCGGGGTCTTGGCGACTTGTTGCTCGAACAGATGATGCAGGGCCGCCACGGGCGGGAAGTTCACTGCGGTGGCATTCCATTGCTCGAGCATCCGCTGTTTTTCCACCGGGGACAGCAGGTCAAGGCTGGCGACCTTCTGCCCGGCGTCGAGCGCCACGGCGCTGGCTAGGGTCTCGAAGTGGCTGGCCATGCGCTCGATGGTGGTGGCGTCGAAGAGGTCGCGGTTGTATTCCCAACGCATCTGGTAGCCGTGGTCCGAGGGGGTCAGCTCCAGGCTCAGGTCGAACTTGGCCGTGCTCGCGTCGATGTCGAAAGCAGCGATCCGCACTTGCGGCAGCGCCAGGTCCAGGGAGGCGGTGTTCTGCAGCACGAACAGCACCTGGAACAGCGGCGAGCGGCTCATGTCCCGGGGAATGTCCAGGGCCTCGACCACCTTCTCGAAGGGCAGGTCCTGGTGGGCGTAGGCGCCGAGGGTGGTGTTCCTGACCTGCTCGAGCAACTCGCTGAAGGTCGGGTTGTCCTCCAGGCGGGTTCGCAAGGCCAGGGTGTTGACGAACAGGCCGATCAGGGGTTCGACCTCGGCCCGGGTGCGATTGGCTATCGGCGTGCCGACGACGATGTCGTGCTGGCCGCTGTAGCGGTTGAGCAACAGGTTGAACAGGGCCAGCAGGGTCATGAAGGGCGTGGCACCCAGACGCTGGCTCAAGGCATCGATCTGCCTGGACAAGGCCTTGTCCAGGGTGCGGGCGATGACCTGGCCGCGATAGGTCTGGATCGCGGGACGCGGCCGGTCGGTCGGCAGTTCGAGGGTAGTGGGCGCATCAGCCAGGTGCTCGCGCCAGTAGGCGATCTGCGCCTCGAACACCCGCGGGGCCCACTGCCGTTGCCAGGCGGCATAGTCGCTGTACTGGATCTCCAGCGGCGGCAAGGGCGACGGCTGGTCCAGGGCCAAGGCTTGGTAGAGCGCCACCACCTCGCGGGTGAGCACGGCGATCGACCAGCCATCGCCGACGATGTGGTGCAGGGCGAACAGCAACACATACTGTTGCTCGGCGACCCGCAGCAAGGTGACCCGCAACAGCGGGCCCGTCTCCAGGGCAAACAGCTGTTGCGCCTCGGCCTCGGCCTGGGCTCTGGCCGCGCGTAGCGGCTGCGGGTGCTGGCGCAGGTCGCTGTAGCTCAGTTCGCCCAGGGCCCGTGGGTGCACACGGGCCAGCACTTGCCCGTGCTCGTCGAGGCTGAAGGTGGTGCGCAGGGAGGTGTGGCGCTGGATGAGCTCATCCAGGCAGCGCTGCAGCAACGGCACCTGCAGCGCGCCGTTCAGCTCCAGGGCCAGGGCAATGTTGTAGGCGGTGCTGGAAGGTTCCAGGCGGTTGAGAAAGAACAGTCGCTCCTGGGCAAAGGAGGCCGAATGCACGCCCGGGCCGGCGTTGGCCGCGCGGATCGCGGGCGTGGCGGTTGTCGGGCTGGTGCTCAGGCGTGGCAGCAGCCGCTCGATCGTCGGCGCCTCGAACAGTGTGCGCAGGGCCAGGTCGACGTGCAGTTGTTTGCGAATGCGCGAGACCACCTGGGTGGCGAGCAGGGAATGCCCGCCGAGCTCGAAGAAGTCGTCCGTGACCCCGACCCTGGGCAGGTTCAGCACCGCAGCCCAGATCTGCGCGAGCTGGCGTTCGTCGTCGGTGCGGGGGGCGACATAGTGAGCGTCCTGGTCGCCCGCCTCGGGCTGCGGCAGGGAGCGCTTGTCGACCTTGCCACTGGGGGTCAATGGCAAGGACTCGAGGATCATCAAGGCGCTGGGGACCATGTAGTCCGGCAGACTCTGCTTGAGCTGCTCGCGGATTTGCCCAGGGACCAGGGTGCAGCCGTTCTTGGCGACCAGGTAGCCCACCAGCTTTTTCAGCCCCGGGCGATCTTCCCTGACCACCGCGGCCGCGCTGGCCACGCTGTCGAGGGTCATCAGGGCCTGCTCGACCTCGGCCAGCTCGATGCGAAAGCCACGGATCTTGACCTGATGGTCCGAGCGCCCCAGGTACTCGATATTGCCATCGGGCAGGTAGCGCGCGACGTCGCCGGTTTTATACATCCGTGCGCCGTGGATCAGGCTGTGGGGGTTGGGAATGAAGCGCTCGGCGGTGATGTCGGCGCGCTCCCAGTAGCAGCGCGCCAGGTGCGCGCCGGCAATGTAGAGGTCACCCCGGACTCCGACCGGGACAGGTTCCAGGCAGGTATCGAGGACATACATCTGCGAGTTGAACAGCGGCTTGCCGATCGGTGGCAGGGCAGGCCATTGCGAGGCGTCGCCGCTGAGCCGGTAGCCGGTGACGAAGTGCGATTCGGTTGGGCCGTACTGGTTATGCAACAGGGCATCGGGCAACTTCTGGAACAGTTCGACGACTTCCTGGGTGACCTGCAGCTGCTCCCCGCCACAGATGATCTCCTTGAGACACGCCAGTTGCTCGAGGTTGGCGGCGGCATCGGCGATGCCTTGCAGGGCGACAAAGGGAATGAACAGGCGGGCGACCTGCTGCCGTTGAATGAGCTCCAGCAGCAGCACCGGGTCCTTGCGGGTTTCCTCGCTGACCATGACCAGCGTGCCGCCGCTGGCCCAGGCGGAGAAGAACTCGTCGAAGCTGACGTCGAAACTCAAGGGCGAGAATTGCAGCGTGCGGTCGCCCTGGCCCAGGCGCGATTCGGTGAGCTGCCACTGGACCAGGTTGGTCAGCATCTCGTGGGTCAGTGCGGCGCCCTTGGGCTGGCCGGTGGAGCCCGAGGTGTAGATCACGTAGCACAGGCTCAGCAGGTGCTGCGGCCTGGCCGGGTTGCTGGTCGGTTCCTCCCAGGCGCTCGCGCATCGGTCCATGCAGACAAGGGTGTCGCTGCAATCCTCGACCCTGGGCAGCAGGCTGACCTGGGTGACGATCAAGGACGCCCGGGCATCCTGGGCCATGAAACGCAGGCGCTCGGTCGGGTAGCTCGGGTCCATGGGCATGCACACGGCACTGGCCTTGAGAATGCCGAGAATCGCCACCGCGACATGCAGCGAGCGTTCCAGACAGATCCCCACCAGCGTGTCCGGCAGGACCCCGGAGCGTTGCAGGTAATGGGCGAACTGATTAGAGCGCGTTTCCAGCTGACGATACGTCAGAGATTCGTTGCCGAACATCACCGCCGTCAGGTCGGGACACTGCTCGGCCATTTCGGTGAACAGCTGATGCACTGGCAGCGCACGGAACGCCGAGTCCGTCGCGTTCCATTCATGGAGGATCCGCTGTTTTTCAACCGGGGTGATCATGGGCAGCAGCCGGGCCGGTTGCTGCGGCTGCTCCGTGGCCGAGCGGGCCAAGGTCTCGAAGTGGCTGGCCATGCGCTCGATGGTGGCGGCGTCGAAGAGGTCGCAGTTGTACTCCCAGCGCATCTGGTAACCGTGCTCCGACGGAGTCAGCTCCAGGCTCAGGTCGAACTTGGAGGTGGTGGCTTCGACCGCGAAGTGGCTGATGTCCAGGCCGGGCAGGGCGAATGCCTCGGTCGGGGTGTTCTGCAGCACGAACAGTACCTGGAACAGCGGCGAACGGCTCATGTCCCGGGGAATGTCCAGGGCCTCGACCACCTTCTCGAAGGGCAGGTCCTGGTGGGCGTAGGCGCCGAGAGTGGTGTTCCTGACCTGCTCGAGCAACTCGCTGAAGGTCGGGTTGCCCTCCAGGCGGGTGCGCAAGGCTAGGGTGTTGATGAACAGGCCGATCAGGGGTTCGACCTCGGCCCGGGTGCGATTGGCGATCGGTGTGCCGACGACGATGTCGTGCTGGCCGCTGTAGCGGTTGAGCAGCAGGTTGAACAGGGCCAGCAGGGTCATGAATGGCGTCGCGCCCTGGCGCTGGCTCAGACTGTCGATCCGCCCGGACAGGGCTTTGTCCAAGGGGCGGGCGATGACCTGGCCGCGATAGGTCTGGATCGCGGGACGTGGCCGGTCGGTCGGCAGTTCGAGGGTGGTGGGCGCAGCGGCCAGATGTTCGCGCCAATAGGCAACCTGAGTGTCGAACTCGATAGGGGCCTGCCATTGTCGCTGCCAGAAGGCATAGTCGCTGTACTGGATTTCCAGCGGCGCCAGGGGCGACGGTTGATCCAGCATGAAAGCCTGGTACAGCGCCATGAGTTCACGGGTGAGCACGGCGATCGACCAGCCATCGCCGACGATGTGATGCAGGGTGAACAGCAGCACATGCTGCTGCTCGGCCAGTCGCAGCAGGGTCACCTGCAGCAGCGGTCCCTCTTCCAGGGAAAACAGCTGTTGCGCCTCAAGCTGCGCCTGGACCCGGGCCGCCAACAACGGCATCGGATGCTCGCGCAGATCGCTGTACACCAACTCACCCAGGGCCTGGGGGTGGACCAGGGACTGGGCCTTGCCGTCCTCGTCGAGGCTGAAGGTGGTGCGCAGCGACGCGTGGCGCTGGATGAGCTCATCCAGGCAGAGCTGCAGCAACGGCAACTGCAGCGCGCCGTTCAGCTCCAGGGCCAGGGCAATGTTGTAGGCGGTGCTGGCGGGTTCGAAATGGTTGAGGAAGAACAGCCGCTCCTGGGCAAAGGACAGCGGTTGCGGTCTGTCCGGCACCGAATAGGCGATGATCGGCGGCGCCTCGCGGACTGCCTCCGAGCCCAGGTTGTCGATCAGTCGCGCAATGGTCGGTGCCTCGAACAGGCTGCGGACCGAGAGGTCCACCCCGAGAGTCTTACGTAGCCTGGAAACCACCTGGGTCGCGAGTATCGAGTGACCGCCCAGCTCGAAGAAGTTGTCCGTCAGGCCGATGTTTTCGCGTTTCAGCACCTGTTGCCAGATCTCCGCCACGGCCCTTTCCATGGCGGTAACGGGCGGCGCGGTCGTGGCGCCTTGCGGAGTGACGTCGGGCACTGGCAAGCGCTTGCGATCGATTTTCCCGTTGGGGGTCAAGGGCAGTTGTTCGAGCACCACGAAATGGCTCGGCAGCATGTAGTCGGGCAGCGCCTGCGCGAGGTGTTGGCGCAGTTGCGCCGGGTCGGCCGAATAGTCCTTGCCTGTCAGCAGGTAGGCGACGATCTGCTGCTGCCCCGGCAGGTCTTCCCGGACGATCGCCACGGCCTGGCGTACCTCGGGGTGACAGACCAGTTGTGCTTCGATTTCCCCCAGCTCGATACGGAACCCGCGCACCTTGACCTGGTGATCGATGCGCCCAAGGAACTCGATTTCGCCGTTGGCTAGCCAGCGGACCAGGTCCCCGGTCTTGTACAGGCGCTCTCCCGAGCCCGAGCCATAGGGATCGGGCACAAACTTCTGTGCGGTCAGGTCCGGGCGATCGAGATAACCGCGGGTGACGCCTTCTCCGCCGATGTGCAGTTCCCCAGGGCTGCCGATGGCGCACAGGCGGGAGTCTTCATCGAGCACCCGCAGCAGGGTATTGGCGATGGGGTGGCCGATCGAGCCGCTGGCCGAGGTCACGTGGCGGATCGCCGACCAGATGGTGGTTTCGGTGGGGCCGTACATGTTCCACAGTGCAGCGGTGCGTTGCAGCAGCTTGTCCGCCAGTGCCGGCGCCAGCGCCTCGCCACCGCACAGCGCCTTGAGCGCCAGGGTGCTGGGCCAGCCGGCCTCGAGCATCAGCCAGTAGGTGGAGGGCGTGGCCTGGATGATCGTCGCGTCGTGGGCCATGGCCAGCTTGATCAGGGCCTGGCCGTCCGCGGCGGCGTCCCGTTCGGCGAGGATGCTGCTGGCGCCATTGACCAGCGGCAGGAACAGCTCAAGGACGCTGATATCGAACGAAATCGAGGTCACCGCCAGCAACCGGTCTTGGGCACTGATACCTGGCTCCGCGGTCATCGAATGCAGGAAGTTGACGACCGCCCGGTGCGGAACCTGGACGCCCTTCGGCAGCCCGGTGGAGCCCGAGGTGTAAATCACATACGCGTTGTTCAGGGCCGCGACGGGGTGGCGGGTGTCGTCGGCGTCAGCCTCGGGGGCGCCGTCATCGAGGCTGACTACACGCACGGCCTGGTTGCCGAACGCCTCGGCATGCCGCCGCTCGGTGAGCAGCACCCGCGAGCGCGAGTCCTGGAGCATGTGCAGCAGGCGTGCATGAGGGTAGGCGGGGTCCATCGGCACATAGCCGGCACCGGCCATCCAGGTGCCGAGCAATGCCGCCACCATGCTTATCGAGCGATCGAGGCAGACGGCCACGCAGGTGTCCGGCCCCACGCCCAGGGCCACCAGGCGCGCGGCGATGGCCCGGGCTTGACGCTCGAGCTGACGGTAGCTGACCTGCTGAGCGCCGCAGATGATGGCAGTGGCCTCGGGGGTGCGCCGCGCCTGTGCCAGGAACAGGTCATGCACGCATTGATCGGCGCACAACGGCTGGCCGCCGCCTGGCAATGGCGCCAGGCGCAACTGTCGCTCTTGCTCCGGCAACAGCTCGAGGTCGCCCAGCGCGGCGTTCGCGTCGGCGACGATCGACTCCAGCAACACGCGAAAGTAGCCGCTCAGGCGTTCGATGCTGTCCTGGTCGTACAGCGCGGTGCGGTATTCGAAGAAACCTCCCAGAACGCCCTGGCGGGTGTTCATTTCCAGCGACAGGTCGAACTTGGCGAAGCGGCTGTTCTGCGGCAGCTCGCTGGAGGTGGTGCCGCTGAGCCGCAGGGCTTCGGCGACGTCCTGGTTGAAGAAGGAAAACATCACCTGGAAGATCGGTGAATGGTTGAGATCGCGGGCCGGGCGCAACGCCTCCACCAGTCGTTCGAACGGCACGTCCTGGTTCTGGTCCGAATCGAGCAGGGTCGACTGGGCCTGTTGCAGGTAGGCGGCAAAGGGCTGCCGGGCGTCCAGGCGGCTGCGCAGTACCAAGGTATTGACGAAGAAGCCGATCAGCGCCTGGAGCTCCGCGCGATTACGATTGGCGACCGGGTAACCCATGCTGATGTCGGGTTGCTTGCCCAGACGGAACAGCAGGGTGTTGAAGGCGCAGATCAAGGTGGTGAAAAGAGTGGCGTGGTGCCGCTGGCTGAGCTGCTGGAGTTGTGCGCCCAGCTCGGTGGGCAGGGTGAAATAGACCCGGTTGCCGGCATGGTCGAGCCGAGGCGGGCGTGGCCGGTCGGTGGGCAGTTCGAGCACCGCCGGGGCATCCTTGAGCTGGTTTTCCCAGTATTCCAGCTGCGCCTGCAGCACCTCGCCCTGTAGCCATTCCCGCTGCCACACGGCGTAGTCGGCATAGTGCACCTCAAGCTCCGGCAAGCTGGCCGTGGTGGCGTGCAGTTCGGCGTTGTAGAGGCTGCTCAGTTCGCTCAGCAGCAGGCTCATGGACCAGCCGTCGGCGACGATGTGGTGCAGGGTCAGCAGCAGAATGTGTTCCGTGGCCCGGACCTTGATGGCCGTGGCGCGGATCAGCGGGGCGAGGTTCAGGTCGAAGGGGCTGGCCGCTTCGGCATCGATGAATTGCTGCAGCGTGAGGCCTTGTTCCAGCAGTTCGGCCAGCTCGACCTGGCGGATCCGTAGCGGTGCCTGGCCGGCAATGACTTGCACCGGCAGGTCCTGGTCCACGGCGAAACAGGTGCGCAGCGCTTCGTGGCGCTGGACGATGGCATTGAGGCTGCGCTCGAGGATATCGAGGCGCAGCGCTCCTTCGATCCGACAGGCCGCCGCAATGTTGTACAGCCCCGTGCCGGGCTCATATTGCTCGAGAAACCACAGACGTTGTTGAGCGAAGGAAGTACTGAACTGATCTGACGACATGACTCACACTCTTATCTGGTTCCCTGTGCAGGCCGTTCCCGTGAGCGACAAGCATCGAGAGCGTCCGGGCCTGGACAGGGGCACTAAGGCTTAGTTGTTTGTGGGGCCGACCCAGGGGCGGCAACGCCTGGGCCGGATCGCGAATCGGACGCTCACTCGACGCTCTGGTTACGCGCCAGGCGCCTGATCGGCGGCGCGGCGCGTGGCGCTCGCCCCACCTGGTCGATATGGGCCGCCATGGCCGCGATCGTCGGTGACTCGAACATCAGTTTCAGCGGTGGGCTGACGGAAAACAGTTCCTGGGTCCTCGCGAGAATCTGCGTGGCCAGCAACGAGTGCCCGCCCAACTCGAAGAAGCTGTCGTTGACCCCGATCCGCGGGTGCTTCAGGGCTTCTTGCCAGATCTCGACCAGGGTCTTCTCGGTGGCGGTGGCTGGCGCCAGATAGGGCTCGGCAGGTGCGTTGGCGTAATGCCCGGTGGCGGGCAGCGCCTGGCGGTCGATCTTGCCGTTGGCATTCAGGGGCAGGGCGTCGAGCCGCACGAAGAAGCTGGGCAGCATGTAGTCGGGCAGGCTCTTGCCCAGCTGTTGGCGCAGCTGCGCGTTGTTGATGTCGGGCGCGCTGCTGGTGATAAAGGCCACCAGGCACGGGTCGCCCAGGGCATCGGTGCGCGGCACGACGACGGCTTCACGTACGGACGGGCAGTGCAGCAAGGCATTTTCGATTTCGCCCAGCTCGATCCGGAAACCGCGGATCTTGATCTGATGATCGATGCGCCCCAGGTACTGGATATCGCCAGACGACAGGTAGCGCCCGCGGTCGCCGGTGAGGTACATCCGGCGGCCGTCCCGGTCGTAAGGGTCGGGGATGAAGCGTTCGGCGGTGAGGTCGGGACGCCCCAGGTAGCCGCGCGCGAGCTGGACCCCGGCAATGTAGAGATTGCCGATGACGCCGACCGGCACAGGTTGCAGGGCGTCATCCAGGATGTACATGCGGGTGTTGGCCACGGGCCGGCCGATCGGCACCAGCGGGTGGCGGTAGCCGGGCAGGCACTCCCAGTGGGTGACATCCACCGCCGCTTCGGTCGGGCCATAGAGGTTGTACAGCCGGGTCCGCGGATAGTCTTCGAGGAACTGGTTCGCCACCGCCACCGGCAACGCCTCGCCGCTGCTGAAGACCTGGCGCAAGGAATGGCTGGCCAGCGGCTTCACGGACTTGAGGAAGGCTTGCAGCATCGAGGGCACGAAGTGCGCCGTGGTCACGCCGTGCTGCTCGATGATGCCTTGCAGGTAGGCCGGGTCCTTGTGCCCTTCGGGCTTGCAGATAATCAGCCGGGCACCATGGAGCAGGGTCCAGAAGAACTCCCAGACCGACACATCGAAGGAAAAGGGCGTCTTCTGCAGGACCCGGTCAGTGACCGACAGGCTGTACTGCTCCTGCATCCACAGCAAGCGGTTGACCACCGCGCCATGGGCGTTCATCGCGCCCTTGGGGCGCCCGGTGGAGCCGGAGGTGTAGATGCAGTACGCCAGGCAGCGGGCATCGCCGATGTCCAGGTTGGCCGTCGAATACCGGGCGATCGCCGGCTGTGCGGCATCCAGCCAGAAGGTAGGCACCGAGTGTTGTGGCAGGCAATGCCGCAGCTCTTGCTGGGATATCAGCACCACCGGGCTGGAGTCTTCCAGCATGTAGGCCAGGCGGTCGGCCGGGTAACACGGATCGAGGGGAACATAGGCGCCGCCGGCCTTGAGGATAGCCAGCAGGGCGACGACCATCTGTGGGCTGCGTTCCAGGCACAGCGCCACCCGCGAGTCGGGCATGACCCCGAGAGCGATCAACTGGCGGGCCAGCTGGTTGGCCCTGGCGTTGAGCTGCGCGTAGCTCAACTGCTGTTCTTCGAATACCAGCGCGACGGCGTCGGGGCTGCGTTCGACCTGTTGCTGGAACAGCTGGTGCAGGGTCTGCCGCGCAGGGAAGTCGCGCTGGGTGTCGTTCCATTGGCTGATCAGTTGCCGTTGCTCGGCGTCTGCCAGCAAGGCCAGGTTCCTGACCGGCAGCCGGGGCTGGGCGGTGGCGCTGGTGAGCAGCGTTAGGAAGTGGCGCATCATGCGCTCGATACCCGATGGGCTGTAGAGCCCTTTGTTGTATTCGAAGGCGATTTCCAGGCTGTCGCCTGCTGCCTGTACCTCCACCTTCAGCTCGAACGCCGCGTGGTTGATCGTGCTCGGGTGATGCCCGGCGATAGCGATGGAGCCCCTTTCCCCGCGTGCCAAAGGCTGTTGCGGCTCGGCCAGTTCATTGTGGAAATTCATCACCACCTGGGCGAAAGGCGTGCCCGTGGCCTGCCTCGACGGCACCAGGTGCTTGAGGACCAGTTCAAAGGGAATCTGCCGGTCGTAGGTGTCCAGCAACTGGTAGGCGGTGCTGTCGAGCAAGGCGGCGAAACACTCGTCGCCGCTGATCCGGCTGCGCAACGGAACCACGTTGATGAAGTTGCCGACCAGGCCTTCGGTGCCCTGCGGACGGTTCGCCGACATCACGCCGATACAGAAGTCGTCCTGGCCGCTCATGCGATGCAGCAGCACATTCATGGCGCTGACCATGACCATGAACAGTGTGGCGTTATGTTCGCGGGCGAAGGTTTCCAGCTGGTGCACGACCGGCTGCGGCACCTCCATCTTGCGCACATCGCCTGCCTGGGCATGGTTCTCGTGGCGTGCGAAGTCGGTCTGCAGGTCCAGCGCCCGCGGGGCGCCTTCCAGGTAGGTACGCCAGAACGTCAGTTGCTCCTCGAGCCACGGGCCCGCCAGGTGCCGTTGTTCCCAGACCGTGTAGTCGGCGTATTCGATGGCAAGCGGCGCCAGCGGAGACGGGCGACCCTGTACCAGTGCCTCGTACAGCGCGGAAAATTCGTTCAGCAGCACCTTGCTCGACCAGCCATCGCAAATGATGTGGTGCAAGGTCAGCAGCAGGACGTGGCGCTGTGGCGCGCTTTGCAGCAACCGGGCACGAATCAGCGGTCCTTGCGCCAGGTTGAACGGCTGATAGGCCTCGTCGCGTATCGCCGCGGTGATTTGCGCCGCTGCGGCATCCCCGTATTGGCTGAAATCGACCCGGCTCACCGGGACGTCCAGTCGTGCCAGGATGTTCTGCCGGAGTAGGCCGCCCGTGCTCTCGAACCGGGTACGCAGCGGCGCGTGGCGCGCGACCAGCAGGTTGAGTACCTGTTGGACGGTCGCGCCGTCCAGCGGACCGTCGATGGTCAAGGCCAGGGGCAGGGAATAGAAGGGATTGTCCGGCTGATACTGGTCGAGAAACCAAAAACGTTGCTGGGCATAGGACAACGGCAAGGCGTCGTTGCCGGCCGCCCGGGTGATGGCTGGCAGCGCCGGCCCCGCCTGGCTTTTCGCGGTGGCAATGGCGCCGGCCAGCGCGCGGAGGCTGGGCGAGTGGAAGAGGGTGCTCAGCGGCAGCTCGACGTCAAACAGCCTGCGCACTTCCATCATCATCTGCGTGGCCAGCAGCGAATGCCCGCCCAGCAGAAAGAAACTGTCGCTATTGGAAATGTCCTGTCGATCCAGCGTGGCCTGCCAGACGGGCAACAGCCGCTCCTCGATGTCGCCATGGCTGGAAGTGTCCGGGGCGTCCGGCTCTTGCGCCTGGTGTTCACGGGTCCAGGCCCAGAGGGTCTTTATTTCGGTGGCCTGGAACAGTTGCCGGCAGCGTGAGCGCTGGATCTTGCCACTGGATGTCCTGGGAATCGCGCCGGTCTTGACCAGCAACAGCGCCGAAAGGTCGAAGATTTCATGGCGTTCGGCCAACTCCGCCTGCAAGCGGGCAACCAGGGTCGCGGTGTCGGCCTGTTGCCGTGCCTCCAGCTCCTGCACCACCACCAGTTGGCTGGTCTCGCCATCCTCGATGGCGAAGGCCGCGCAACCGTTGGCCCGGAACGCCGGGTCCATGGCCTCGACCGTCATCTCGACATCCTGGGGGTAGATATTGCGGCCGCTGAAAATCATGACTTCCTTGAGCCGGCCGGTGATGTAGAGGTCGCCGTCACTGAGGAAACCGAGGTCGCCGGTACGGAACCAAGGGTGTTCGTCATCCTCGGCGCGGGCCTGGAACACGCGGCTTTCCTCTTCGCGTTGCCAGTAGCCGCGGGCGGTCGACGGACCGCTTATCCAGACCTCGCCCACCTGTTCCGGAGCAAGCCGGCGCGCGCTTTCCGGGTGGAAGATGCCGACCCGGTGGGAGCCGGTGAATTCGCTGCCGGTGGCCACGGTCTCCACCGCGTCCGCGGCGTGCAGCTGGGGTTTGACCTCGCCGCTTTCCAGGGCGCTTTTGCTGATGCTGCGAATTTTCGCCAGGTGCCCGGCGGCGGTCTTCATGTTGGCGGTCACCAGCAACACCGACTCTGCCATGCCGTAGGCCGGAACCATCGCTTGCGGTTGCAGGCCACAGGGGGCAAACGCCTCGACGAACGACCTCAAGGTTGCCGGCCGGATACGTTCGGCACCGTTGACCGCGATTTCCAGGGAACTGAGGTCAAGGGTGCGTTTCTGTTCGTCGCTGACCCGCTGTACGCAGAGTTGGAAAGCGAAGTTGGGGCCGCCGGTGATCCGCGCGCGATAGTCGCAGATCAGCTTGAGCCAGCGGTAGGGACGCATGACAAAGGCCGAGGGCGGGAACTGCACGCAATGGCTGGCCATGTAGACCGGGAGGATGATCGCGCCGATCAGGCCAAAGTCGTGATGGGCCGGTAGCCATGAGACGAAGACGTCCTGCTCGCGTATCCCATAGGTCTGCCGCGACAGCTCCACATTCGCCAGCAGGTTGGCGTGGCTGACCATCACGCCTTTCGGTGCGCCGGTTGATCCCGAGGTGTATTGCAGGAAAACGATGTCGCTCCCGCCGGTCGGTGGGCAGTGCCACTGGGCGCTCGCGTCCATGAGGGTGTCGCTGGCCAGCCAGGTCAGGTCTTGCAGCAACTGGCCCGTCTCGCTGACGGCGGCCATGCGCTCGAGCCCGCCCAATACGCTGGCGATCGTCAAGGCCAGGGCCGGCTGTGAGTCGACCGCCAGCAGATGGAGCCGAGGCAGTGTCTTGGCATTGGCTGGTGACAGCGCCGGCACCGCGATGACGCCGGCGTAGACACAGGCATAAAAGGCAACGATGTAATCCACGCACGGCGGGTACACCAGCAGTACCCGGTCGCCGGGCTGGGTATGACGTTGCAGGTGCGCCGCCAGGCTACGGGCTTGCTGATCGAGTTGGGCGAAGGTCAGGGTCTGGCTGACCGATTCGCCGTCATCCAGGTAGCTGAACGCCAGCTGCCCGGCGCTGCCCGAATCAGGCGCGGCTCTGTGGCGGACAACATCGAGGAAAGTATCGAAGGGTTGCATCGTTGACTTATTCATTTTCCGGCTCTGAAGAATTCGCGGTGTCGTTGACGAAGGCCTGGCCCTGGCCGAAGGCGGACGCCCATGGGGCACTATGGACGTGGGCGATTTCAGCTAGGCATGGCACCAGGTCTGCTGGGGCGGAACCTGTATTCAGGAAGAAACATCGGCCGCGTGCTCTTTCCTGAGCTCGGCTGATCGTTCCGGAAACATCAAGGGCGAATTGATGTAGTGCGAATAAGGCACGGTGTGGCGGTCAGTGGGTAACTCTTTGGTCAACTCGGGAAGTTTCAACCAGTGCATTCCCGGCTTGTAGTGATGCTCTTGGTGATACCCCAGGTTGAAGGTCAGCAAGTTATAGAACTTTCCATAACAACTGACAGAGTCACGTTTCGGGTCGTAGGGATCGGTGGCGCCCCAGTGCTGGAAATAGTTCTCTCCCTGGCGCAGGTTGTCGATGAGGTAAGTCACCGGGATGAAATAAAAGAAGAAGAACTTCCAGTCGATCAGGCAAAGTACCAGTCGAAACAGGAACCACGCGCCCAGGTCGAACTTCGCGGCTTTAAGTTTCGAGGGTTCCAGAAGTTTCTTTAATGCGCGGGTTGCCAACTCCGGGTCGTCAGGCGAAGCCAGGACCGCGACGCGTTCTATTGGCCAGTACTTAAGCAGGATCAATAGGGTGAAGTACTTCAGCCCCAGGGACTCGAAGATGAACAGGCCGAAGCTGATGAGCTGTTTGCCGATCGGGCGCTTGAGGCCGAGGATCACCAGAATGGATTTGTCGTTCCACGACTGATGAGTGACGTGGTGGATGCCATGGCCAATGTTGTACGGGGTTTTCGGCGCCTCCGTCATGGAAAAGCCCATCCGCACCAGGGTATTCATCCAGCGGATGCGAAAGAACGGAGTGTGGTAGTGATTGTGGTTGGCGCCCGCGTTCTGCAGGGACAAGGCAAACAGGACCGGGATCATGCCCAGCAGGGCAATGAAGGAAAGGGATTGATAGTTATAGGCCAGTATTAAGTAAACACCGATCTGGAAAGGGATCACCAGGCAACATGCAATATCCCAGCGCGAATACCTGAATATCTTACTCTGAAGCATACCCACTCCTTGTGTGACGCACTTGCGCATGATGGCGTTGCCCCGAAATCGCCCGCTGTTTGTGCTGCGAACATGATTGAGGGGAGGCGGCAGTCTGCGAAGGATTGTTCCATTCAGGCGCGACAGCAGCTTCGATCTGCCGAACCCTTTGTTTTTATTAGGTCATCGATAAGAGAACTCTTGTCGGTGACAGATTTTGTGGATCTATTATCGGATTACTCGGGAGAGATTTTTTGCTTTTTTCGAGGTTGAACCAGGAGTTTTAGGAGGATTTTTTCTTTTTCGGTTGGCTAATGGGAGAAAAAATCCGGCTCTTGCGTCCCGCCCAGTCCTGGCGGGGAGTTGCCTCGGCAAGCCTTGTCGCACTGCGCCAGCGGAAGGTTTTTTTTGTGCTACGCAGGGAAAAGCTTTTCCCTTAGCCTTGGCGCCGCTGATATCAGGAACCAATGGATTTTCGAGCGATGGGGCTGCTCGACGGTCAAGTGTGCACATGTCGGACAGAGGCTTTTTCAATGGATGATTTTTATGCCGGATTTTGATGCGCTGAGTATTCCAGAGATGGCCCGGGCTATTCGTGAGGGCGAAACAACCAGCCGACAACTCGTCGAGTTTTACCTGTGCCGCATCGCGCAAAACAATGGGCTGATCAACGCCGTGGTCCAGCAATCGGACACGGCCCAGTTGCTCGAACAGGCGGACGAGGCGGACAGGCAAGTTGTGGCCAAAGGCGCGCTGGGGCCGCTGCACGGCGTGCCGATCACCATCAAGGATGTCTGCCATGTCGAAGGCTTCAAGATGTCATGCGGCATGCCGGAATGGCATGGCCAGGCGAGCCCGTTCGACGCCACCGTGGTGCGCCGCCTGCGCGAGGCCGGCGCGCTGATCCTCGGCATCACCAATGTGCCCGAGTTGTGCATGTCCTTTGAAACGGAAAACTTCCTGTATGGGCGCACCCACAATCCCTTCGACCTTTCGCGCACCCCCGGAGGCAGCAGCGGTGGGGAGGCGGCCGCTATCGCCGCCGGTTGCAGCCCGGGTGGGCTGGGCTCGGACGCCGGCGGCAGCCTGCGCATCCCGGCGCATTTCAACGGGATTTGCGGGTTCAAGCTGACCCAGGGCCGCGTACCGTTGACCGGCCAGTACCCGCTGGAGCGCACGGGGCTGATCCACATGACGTCGGCCTACGGGGTCATGGGCCGTCATGTCGATGACATCGAGACCCTGGGATACCTGATCGCCGGGGCGGATGGACATGACCCGGACACCGTCGATGTGCCGTTCGAGGATCACCTGGATATCCGCCAGGCCAGGGTCGCGCTGTTTCACGAACTGCCGGGCGTCACGGTCCGGGCATCGGTACTCGCCGCCCTGCAACGGGTCGCAGCGCTGCTGGAGCCCATGGTCCGGAGCATGAGCCGGGCCTGTCCGGAGGGCATGGACCTGGCCTGCGACAGCCTGTGGAATATTTTCCTGTCCGGCGGCGACGGCGGCCGGGCCTGGGACAAGTTTCTGCCCACACTCGGGCGCGATGAGTTCTCGACCTGCCTGCAAGGCCTGGTGCAGGCGAGCCGGACGACCGAGTTAAGTGTCGATCAGTTCAAAGGCAACCTTGCCTACATCAACACCTTTCGCCGGGGCTTGAGCCGCTTTTTCAGGGAGCATGACCTGCTGATCTGCCCGGTATTCCCTGATGTGGCATTCAAGCCGGGCGAGTCGCTGGATGACCGTTCGCGTTATGCCTATGTGTTTCCCTTCAGCCTGTCCGGTTCGCCCGTGGTGGTACTGCCGGTCGCTTTCGACCCGGAGCTGGGCCTGCCGATCGGCATCCAGATCATCGGCCCCCACTGGAAGGAGCAGCGTCTCCTGGCGCTGGCCAAGGCACTCGAGAGCCAACTGTCGGGATGGCAACGCGCGATCCCTTGCGAGGTGGCGGGGGAGCAGCCTGGCCAGCGGAGGGTTGAAGCGTCGTCGCAGTAATTCCTGCTCTGTTAGTCGGCGCCGGCATTTCGTCCAGGGATGCCTTCGCGCTACCTCTGGACGATGGCGAAGCTATTTTGGAGGACCAACTATTACCCGTCCGGGGCGTGGCTCATAAGCTGGGTTCGTGGATCACAGGCCAATTGTTCGAGGCCTGATCAGCGTTTCTGAACCTGGAAGAGAAGCTTACGAAATGAAAAGACTGCACAAGAAAATCGCCCTGGTCACCGGCTCGTCCAAGGGCATCGGCGCCGCCATTGCCAAGCAACTGGCCAAGGACGGCGCCACGGTGATCGTCAACTACAGCCGCGGCCGCGAGGAGGCCGACCGGGTGGTCGAAGAGATCCTGCAGGCGGGCGGCCGCGCCCATGCCGTCCAGGCGAATGTCGCCAATGCCCTGGAAGTGAAGGCGCTGTTCAAGGCCATCGTCCATGAGCATGGTCATCTCGATATCCTGGTGAACAACGCCGGTGTCTATTCCACCGCGGCCCTGGCCGAGATCGAAGAACAGGAGTTCCACCGCCAGTTCAACCTCAATGTCCTGGGCCTGATCCAGTGCACCCGCGAAGCGGTCGGCGTGTTCAACCCCGAGGGCGGCAGCATCGTCAATATCAGCTCCAGCGTCACCTCGTTCACCCCGGCCAACTCGACGGTCTACACCGCCTCCAAAGGCGCGGTGGACGCCATCACCCGGACCCTGGCCAACGAACTGGGGTCGAAGAACATCCGCGTCAACTCGGTCAACCCCGGACTGGTGGTCACCGAAGGCGTGCATGCCAGCGGCTTCTTCGAAGACGCCTTCCGCCAGAAGATCGAAGCCATCACGCCCCTGGGACGTATCGGCAAACCCGAGGACATCGCCCCCGCGGTGGCGTTCCTCGCGTCCAGTGACGCCGGATGGATCACCGGCGAGATCCTGGTGATCGGTGGCGGGCTGCACTAATGCCTTGAGGTCGGCCTTGAGATCAGCCTTGGCGTCAGCCCCGACCTAAGCCTCGACGGCGGCCGACTGCTCGCGCTGGTACTGGCGCGGCGAGTGCGACATGACCCGCTTGAAGGCGGTGCTGAAGGCGCTCTCCGATTCATAGCCCAGGGAAAAGGCGATGGACGCCACCGAGTCGTCGGAGTTTCTCAGGCGATCGCCGGCCAGCAGCATGCGCCAGTGGGTCAGGTATTCCATTGGCGCGGCGCCGACTATCTGCTTGAAGCGCAGGGCAAAGGCCGAGCGCGACATGGCCGCCAGCCGCGCCAGTTCCTCGACTGTCCAGCGTTGCGCCGGGGCGGCGTGCATGGCGCTCAGGGCGGCGCTGAGGTTGCGGTCCGCCAGGCCGAAAAACCAGCCCATGCCCTCGCTGGCCAGGCTGTCAGGTTCCAGGGCAGCCAGGTGAGCCCGCAGCACCTCGACCAGCATGATGTGCGCCAGATGCTCGTTCATCAGCGAGCGGCCGGGGCGCTGTTGTTGCAGCTCGGCGGTAAAGCGTTCCAGCGCCCAGCGCAGGATCGACGCCTGGGGCGAGCTGCCCTGCACATGCACCAGCGAGGGCAGGGCACTGAGCAGGAATTGGGTGGGGACGCCGCTGAAGTCGAAGCGCCCGCCAACCAGCTGCACATCGTCGCCGCCGTAATCGAGGGTGATTTCGTCCGGCGCCGGGGTTTGAAACAGCCCTTCGGAATCCATCGCCGGCAGCGCCAGGTCGCTGGACAAGGTAAAGGGCACGCCGCGGGTCATCAGGAAGCAGTCGCCTTGCTGGAGCAGTTGCGGCGTTGGCTCGCCACTGACCCTCACCCAGCAACTGCCCTTGACCACGGCCGTGAACTTGATGCCGGCCCGGCTGGGAAAGTCGAAGGCCCAGTCACCGCCCAGCTTCAAGGCCGCCGAATGGTAGTTACGGATTCTCAACAGCGAAAGGACACCGGAAAGCGGATCCATGGGGCACCTTTTTGGACGATTGGCAAAATTAAGCCGACTTTAGCATGCCGATAGTCCTGGAATGGGGCTGCCAGGAGGAAATCCTCGGTCCTGGGTTGTCGCTGATCGTCATTGCCCGTGGCCCTCAAGGAACACGTCGCTGATCACCCCGAACACGGTGCTCTTCAGGGCATTATCCAGTTCCACCCAGGCCAGGCCGGTGGTCGCCTGGTAGTCCCCGAGTTCCAGGGGGCGAGCGACCACGTTGGCGGGTAACGCGCGCCCGGCGTGGGCGGGCAGCAAGCCAATGCCGAGCCCGGCGGACACCAGGGCGAGCATGGTGGTGAACTCGCCCAGTTCCGCGGCGACTTCCAGTTGCGCGCCCTGGCGGTTCAGCTCTTGCATCAGTTGATCGTGAAAGCCCGGGGCGTAGCGCCTGGCCAGGATCAACACCGGCAGTCGCGCCAGCGCCGCCGGTTGCAGGGTTGCGCTCGAGACCAACGGATGATCGTCGGGGAGCGCAACCATGAAACTCTCCCGCAGCACCTCCCGGGTCTGGATGCCGGGAATGATCGCCGGTAGGCGCATCAGGCCGAAATCCAGCTGGCCGTTTTTCAGCGCCGCGGCCTGGTCCGGCCCCGGCATGTCCTTGAGTTCCAGCTCGATGCGCGGGAAACGCTCATGCAGGGCGCGGATCAGCGCCGGCAGGAACTCCGGCAGTACCGAAGACACGAAGCCCAGGCGCACCCGGCCGATCTCCCCACGTCCCGAAGCCCTGGCCACGTCCATCGCATGGGCCGCCTGGTGCAGGGTCGCGCGGGCCTCGGGCAGGAAGATCGCTCCGACCTCGGTCAGCGCCACGGCGTGGCGGTTGCGCTCGAACAGGCGCACGCCCAATTCCTCCTCCAGCAGCTTGATCTGCATGCTCAAGGCCGGCTGGACGATAGCCAGCCGTTGCGCCGCGCGGCCGAAATGCAGTTCCTGTGCCAGGGTCACGAACGAGCGCAGGTGTTTGATTTCCATCGACCGACTCCAGGGTTGAAACGCTTCGAGATGGTAATCACGAAGATTGATTACCAGATCAGTAATGACGATTGGACAGTGCCCGCCAGCTGCGCTGAAGTGCCCGCAAGGCCCATTCAAAAAACAGCGGCCGTCTCGCGGAGGAAAGCATGTCATTCAATCCCAGTAGTTTCCAGCTGGATGGGAGAAGGGCCCTGATCACCGGTTCAGGCAAGGGCATTGGCCTGGAACTGGCTCGGGGCCTGGGCGCCGCCGGCGCCAAGGTGGTGATCAACGATCGTAATAGGGACAAGGCCCAGGCCGTTGCCCGGCAGTTGCGCGACGAGGGCATCGGCGCGGAGATCGCGGTGTTCGACGTCACCGATCGCGCCGGGCTGTTCGAGGCCATCGACACCTTCGAGACGCGGGTCGGCGCCATCGACATCCTGGTGAACAACGCCGGCATCCAGCGACGCGCACCGCTGGAGGATTTTGCCGCCGACGACTGGCACGCCCTGATGCGGGTCAACCTGGACGGGGTGTTCCATGTGTCCCAGGCCGTGGCGCGGCACATGATCGGCCGGCGCCGCGGCAAGATCATCAACATCTGCTCGGTGCAGAGCCAACTGGCCCGGCCGAGCATCGCCCCCTACGCGGCGTCCAAGGGCGCGGTGAAGATGCTTACCCAAGGCATGTGCGCCGAATGGGCGCGCCATGGCATCCAGGCCAACGGCCTGGCCCCGGGCTATTTCGCGACCGAGATGAACCGGGCGCTGATCGACGATCAGGCATTTTCCCAATGGCTGTGCAAACGCACGCCGGCGGGGCGCTGGGGGCGGGTCGAGGAGCTGTGCGGCAGCGCGGTGTTCCTGGCCTCGGCGGCCTCGGACTTCATCAATGGCCAGACAATCTTTGTCGACGGAGGACTGACCAGCGTCGTTTGAGCAGTACCCGTACCTGGAAAACAACAACAAACAGGGGACACCCATGAGCCATCTCGAAGAACCGGCACTGCCGCCGCACACCCGCGACCCGGCGGGACATCCGTCAACGACCGCCACGGCCTTCGCACCCAAGCGCTGGCTGTACCTGATCCCGCTGATCTTCATCACCTACAGCCTGGCCTATCTGGACCGGGCCAACTATGGCTTCGCCAGCGCGGCGGGCATCGAGCAGGACCTGGGCATCAGCAAGAGCACCTCGTCACTGATCGGCGCCTTGTTCTTCCTTGGCTACTTTTTCTTCCAGGTGCCCGGCGCCATCTACGCGCAACGCTACAGCGTGCGCAAACTGGTGTTCGGCAGCCTGATCCTGTGGGGCTTGTGTGCGATGGCCACCGGCCTGGTGACCAATATCCCGATGCTGATGGTGATCAGGGTGTCGCTGGGCATAGTCGAGGCCGCGGTGATGCCGGCGATGCTGATCTTCATCAGCAACTGGTTCACCCGCCAGGAGCGCTCGCGGGCCAATACCTTCCTGGTGCTGGGCAACCCGATCACGGTGCTGTGGATGTCGGTGGTCTCGGGCTATCTGATTCAGGCCTGGGGCTGGCGCGAGATGTTTGTCATCGAAGGCGCGCCGGCGGTGCTGTGGGCGTTTGTCTGGTGGCGCCTGGCGCGGGACAAGCCCGAGCAGGTCGACTGGCTGAGCCGGCAGGAAAAAAACCGCTTGGCCGCCACCCTTGCCGAGGAACAGCAGGGCCTCAAGGCGGTGCGCAACTATCGCCAGGCCTTCACCAGCCCGGTGGTGATCCAGCTCTGTGCCGTGCATGCCTTATGGAGCATCGGCGTCTACGGTTTCATCATGTGGCTGCCGACCATCATCAAGCAGGCGGCTGCCACGGATATCGTCACGGTCGGCTGGCTGAGCGCGGTGCCTTATGTGGCTGCCGTCGCCGCCATGCTCGTGGTGTCCTGGGCATCGGACCGCTCCGGGCGGCGCCAATCGCTGGTCTGGCCGCTGCTCGGATTGGGCGCGCTGGCGTTCTTCTGCTCGTACTTGCTGGGGCCTTCGCACTTCTGGCTGTCGTTCGCCTTGCTGACCGTCGCCGGCGCCGCGCTCTACGCGCCCTATGGACCGTTTTTCGCGCTGATCCCGGAAGTGCTTCCGGCCAATGTGTTCGGCGGGGCGATTGGCCTGATCAACGCCTGCGGCGCGCTGGGCGCCTTCGTCGGTTCGTGGATCGTCGGCTACCTGATCGGTCTCACCGGCAATCCCGGGGCGGCCTATGTGTTCATGACCCTCGGCGTGCTGTCTTCGGCGCTGCTGATGGCGGTAGTGAAGGTCAGGCGTTGAAGGCTCGCGGGTATGCGGGCGCGGGCCGGACTCACCGCCCGTGCCGGTGGTTGCCGGGCAGGCGCGCGCCGCTGCCGGCCAGCGCGTCCGGGACGACTCAGCGAGCGCCAAAACGAGTACGGCGAGCCAAGGCGAACAAGCCCAGGCCAATGACCAGGAACAGCCCCAGCGCGACGTTGCTGGCAGTGACGATGCCGCAGGCATCCACCAGCAGCCCCAAGGGCACGGGGGTGGCGTTGAACAGGTAGACGGTGGCGTAGAAGTAGGCAATCAATTTGCCGTGGCTGTGCCGGGGCGCCAGCTGGTTGACCAGGCGGGCATTGCCGACGAACAGCGCGCCATAGGCATAACCGCCGATCGCCAGCCCCAGCAGGGCGAGGTACAGGGCCTGGCTGTAGCAAGCCAGGAGCAGGATCAGCAGTGTCAGGCATTGGCCCAGCCAGCCGCTGAGCAGCGCCTGGCGGGCGTCCATGCGCTGGCAGTAGAGCTGGCTCAGGCCGGCGATCAGCAGGTAGGCGCAGATCACATATCCAAAGACCCCGCGGTCCTCCAGGCCAAACACCTGCTGCGCCACCTGGGGGCCGATCACGAACACGCAGGCGGCGAACGACCAACTGAAGAACACACTCCAGGCGCAGAGGTGAAAGGGCAGGCCGATGCCACGCAAGGCTTGCCTGAGGCTGGCCGGGCGGGTGTTTTCCGGAGTGGGCGCTGTCGCATCGCTGGCCGCTCGGGATGGCCAGAGGATCAGGGTCGCGACCGCCGACGCCAGGCCGAGCGCGGCGATCAGCCAGAAAGGCGATGCCAGGGGACGCAGCTCCAGCTGCAACGCCGCGCCGCTGACCAGCGGCCCCAGGGCCAGGCCCGAGACCATTGCCAGGGTCGCCACCAGGGCCGGCAACTTGTCGTTGTGCCCCGGGTTGAAACGCACCAGCGCCACATTCACCGCCGCGGTCATCACCCCCGAGCCGAGACCGGCCAGCAATCGCGCCGCGCACAGCGGGCCCAGGGACGTGCCGTGGGCAAAGGCCACGGCACCGACCAGCACCAGCAGGCTGGCGGGGACGAATAGCCGGCGCAGGTCGCTGACGTTGCCGGCGATCCGCGCCATGGCCACCAGGGCGACCAGCACACCGATGCCGTAGGCGCCGAAAATCAGCGTCAGGTCCAGCGCGCTCAGGTCGAACTGCTCTTTGTAGAAGGGGTAGAGCGGGGTCGGAGCACTGCTGTTCATCAGGGGCACCATCAAGGACAGCGCCAGGCAAAACAAAAAGCAGCTCGAACGCCGTCCACCGGCAAGCGTGGGTGCGGGCATAAGGTATCGGGTCCGTTGGGTATCGAGGTGAGCGTCAGGGCGCCGGTTCAGGGCTGACAGGCTGCGGCGAACCGGCCAGCCAATGATATCGAGCAGGCTGGCCGGCACCATGCGCGAAACCCCGGAGTTTGTTGGCCGGCGTCCAGGGCTGGGGCTGGTGTGAGGACAGGGAGTGGCTTAACGAGCGCAGCGCTGGCGAATCACCTGCGCCGCTTCATCCGCGAGGATCTGGTAGAGCACCGGGGAGGGGTGAAAGCCGTCGCCGGCCATCAGGTTGGCGGCCGGCTGGAAGCGGGTCGCCAGCAATGTGCAGTGCTCCAGGCCGTCCAGCAGCTCGACCAGCAGGCTATTGAAGCGCCGGGCCCTGAGGCCCAGGTACCAGCGCAGCGGCTGGGGCAGGGCGGGGAACAGGTGCATGGGCGGCACGGGCAGGAAGAGGATGTGCCGGGCCTCGAAGCGCCCACTCAAGAGTTCGATCAGGCGCGAGATCCGCGCCTGCCATTCGGCCGCGGCGATGGTGCCGGTGACATCGTTGACGCCGATGGACACCAGGGCCACATCGAAGGGCTCGGCCGGGCCGTCCTGCAACAGCTGGAACAACTGCCGAGAGTCCAGCCCGGACTGCGCTCGCAACTGCCATGACAGCCGGAAGTCGCCGGCCAGTCCGGCCACCAGCCGGCCGGCCATCGCCTCGTCCTGGGTGCCGGCGCCGACACCCGCCGCCGCGGAGTCGCCGAGGATCAACAGGCGCAGGGCCGGCCCGTTGGTGGCGTCGGCATGTCCGCCTTGGCGCGGGCCCTCGGCCTCCGGCAACTTGGGGGTGACCCAGCGGGTGTAAAGCCCCTGGGCGAGTAACAGCGGCCCCAGGGCCACCTTGGCGAACACGTCAGTCATGGGCAGCTACGCTCGCGGTCAAAAAAGGGCGACGCCTGGAGCAGGAACCCGGCGTCGCGACGAAGCCCGGCGCCCGCGGCATTGCCTCTGCCGCGGGGCACCTCAGAAGGCGTATTGCAGACGAGTGTAGTAGTAACCGCCGGTGAAGCCGAAGGGCGAATAACTGCCCCAGTTGTCGCCGAACGACGAGTTGCTGACGCCGATATGGTCGGGGTACTTGTCGAACAGGTTCTGCGCGCCCACCGCCACCGTCAGCTGTTTGTTAAGCGCATAGGCCACGTCCAGGTCGGTGATCCACTTGGCCGAGTACTCGCGGTCCAGGTCCGGGTTGCTCGAACTGTTGACCTCGGTGTAGGTGCCGTAGCGGGTCAGCCGCAGGTTGACGTTGAAGTCGCGGATCGCCCAGTCGGCGGAGAAGATCATCTTGCTGCTGGGGGAGGTCTTGGTGAGCAGCGCCCGCGACTGGCGCCCGAGCAGCTGGAAGTTGCTGCCCAGGGCGCTCAGTTGCGCGGGGGTGTCGCTGACGCTGAGGATTTGCGTGTGGTTGTAGTTCAGCGCCGCGGTCCATTTCACCGAGCCGTAGCTGGCCAGGTTCTGCCGGTAGTTGCCCACCACATCGACCCCGGAGGTGCGGGTGTTGGCGCCGTTGGTGAAGTACTGCGCGCCAGCGGTGGCGGGCACGCCGATGCTGTCGAGCAGGGCGGCCACGCCCGGGCCCTGGAAGCGCTCGCTGAGCACCAGGCGGTCGCGCAGGTTGATCACGTAGCCGTCCACCGTCAGGCTCAGGTCTTCGCTGGGGGTCAGGGCAAACCCCAGGCTGAAGTTGGTCGAGCGCTCCGGTTTCAGGGACTGCGCCCCCAGCGCCTGGGCGCCGGCCGAATCCACCGGCAGGATCACATAGTTGTAGGACTGGTAGACGCCATTGATGGTGTCGAAGCCGGTCGAGCGGGCGGTGAAGATCTGGTTGGCCAGGGACGGCGCGCGAAAGCCGTTACTGAGGGTGCCGCGCAGCGCAAACACCGGGTTGAACTCATAGCGGGTGCTGAGCTTGCCGCTGCGGGTGGCGCCCACGCCTTCGTTGTAGTGCTCGTAGCGCGCGGCGAGGCCCACATACCACTGCTCCACGGGGTAGAAACCCAGGTCGATGTAGCTGGCGACGCTGTTGCGGCTGATCTTCTGCTCATCCTCGGGGCTGATGCCATTGGTCACCTGGGCCCCCGGATCGGGGCGTTGCCCGGCGCGCGGATGGCCGGCGGGAAACACATAGCCGCCATCGATATAGGAGGCTTCGGAGCCGGCGCGGGTCTCGTAGCTTTCGCGCCGATGCTCGAAGCCGAAGGCCAGGTCCAGCGGCTTGGCCAGGCCGATCTCGTAGCTGTGCTTCAGGTCCAGGTTGCTGGTCAGCTGGTCGGCGATGTAGATGCCGGAGGTGAACTTGTTCGGGGTGTTTTCCCCCAGGGACGGGTTCTGGTTGTCGTAGGTGCGCTGCTTGGCGTAGTTGCGCCCGTAGGTGCTGCTCAGGTCCCAGGCCCAGCCGCCGAAGTCCCCGCCCTTGGCGCCGAACGCCGACTGGAAGTCGGTTTCGTTGACCAGCCAGTAGGGGCTGTAGCCGTTGGGGTAGCCATTGGGGCCGGTGGTGATGGTGTTGCGGCCGTTGGGCAGGCGGAAGTTCTGCCCGTCGTTGTTCTCCCGGGTGGCCAGGGTGGAGAACGAATACAGGGTGACGGCGTCGTTCAGCGGCAGGTCGAGGTTGTAGCCGACATCGGCCAGCTGGCTGCGGGGCAGGCCGTAGCCCTTGTAGGTGTGGTGGCTGGCGTCGGCCTCGCGCGGGTCGGGCGAGCCGTCGGCCAGCGGGTAGTAATGGCTGCTGTAGCCGTTGCTGCCGGCCTTGTTGTCGCGTTCCTGGTAACGGGTGTCGAGGGAGACATTCAGCACCCCGGCCTCGCCGACCTGGAAGCCGTAGTTGAGCGCCTCCTGGGCGGTGCCGCGCTTGCCGTCGTAGCCCTGGCCGAGGGTGGTGTCGGAACTGCCGCCGGTGGTCTGCTTGAGGATGATATTGATCACCCCGGAAATCGCGTCCGAGCCGTACTGCGCCGCGGCGCCGTCGCGCAGCACCTCGATATGGTCGATGGACGCCACCGGAATCAGGTCGAGGTCGCTGGGCGCCGCGCCGCTGTTGATGCCGTTGATGTTCAAGGTGGCGCTGGTGTGCCGGCGCTTGCCGTTGACCAGCACCAGCACATGGGACGCGGTGAGCCCGCGCAGGGTGGCCGAGCGCACCACGCCGCTGGCGTCCCAGCCGGCGCGGTCGGGCAGGTTGAAGGACGGGATGAACTTGCTCAGCGCTTCCAGCAGGCTGGGTTTGCCCACCGCGCGCAGTTGTTCGCCGGTGACCACGTCGATCGGCGTCGGGCTGGTTGTCACGGTGCGTTCGGCGGTGCCACGGTTGCCCGTGACCACCACCGTGTCGAGGGTTGGCGAGGCGCTTTCGGCGGCCGCCAGGTTGAACGAAGCCAGGCCGCAGGCAATCGACAGCGGCAGCAGTAACGGGCGAAACGCAGGCACGGCGTGTTGGACGGTTGAGCTGGGCATGAGAATGAAGCTCCTGAATGTCGGCTTGGATCCGTGTCACTTCTTGCGAGCGGCGACGGCTTCGATTTCCACCAGGCCGCCGGGCAGCGGCAGGGCGACCACTTGCACCGCGGTGCGCGCCGGCTTGTGCGGCTGCTCGGCGCTGCCGAAGAACGGCGTATAACCTTGCTGCAACCCGGCGAAATCCAGCTTGCCGCCCTTGGCCGGGTCGCCCACCAGGAACACCCGCAGTTGGATCACGTCCCCCAGGTCGAGGCCCTGGCTGTGCAGCACGCCCTTGAGCTTGTTGAGAATCGAGGTGGTCTGGGTCGCGGTGTCGCCGTAGGCGGCAAAGGAATCCTTCGGCGCTTGCGGGTCGTGCAGATCAGCGAGCAGGCCGCTGACGAACAGCAGCTCGGTCTGCGCCGGCACCGCCACCGCCAGGGAAATCGGAAAGTTGGAATTGGGCAGGGCGATGCGCTTGATTTCGTCGGCGTGGCTGGCGAATGCGGTGGCGGTCATGAGCAGTCCTGCGAGCAGAGTGGTGGTTTTCATCAGTCGGTCCTTCTGTCTTGGGGGAAATCAGTGGGGAAAATCAGGCGGCCACGCCCGGTTGCTGGCGTTCGGCATGGCGGCCGATCAAGGTCACGATGCGTCGCGCCGAATCGGCGGCGCTGTTCTGCCAGATGCCGACGCCGCCATGGGCCAGGGCGTCGCTGGCCAGGTAGGTGCGGCCCTGGGGC
>Ga0207976_100199_pt1 | contig 36671 bp, 33 predicted proteins | sample LakWasMe94_HOW11_2_FD_183916 | JGI IMG/M metagenome (GOLD analysis project Ga0207976, IMG submission 183916) | Freshwater sediment methanotrophic microbial communities from Lake Washington under simulated oxygen tension - Sediment Metagenome... | ecosystem: Environmental > Aquatic > Freshwater >... | reverse complement strand
CAAGGAGCGGGTGATCGCCGAAGGCTTGCAGGACCAGGTGGAACTGCAGTTGCTGGACTACCGCGACCTGCCCCAGGACGGCCGCTTCGACAAGGTGGTGAGCGTCGGCATGTTCGAGCATGTGGGCCACGCCAACCTGGCGCAGTACTGCAAGACGCTATTTGGCGCGGTGCGTGAAGGCGGTCTGGTGATGAACCACGGGATCACCGCCAAGCACATCGACGGACGCCCTGTGGGCCGCGGCGCCGGCGACTTCATCGAGAAGTACGTGTTCCCCAACGGCGAGCTGCCGCACCTGTCGATGATTTCGGCCGAGATCAGCGAAGCGGGGCTGGAGATCGTCGACGTGGAAAGCCTGCGCCTGCATTACGCGCGCACCCTGGACCACTGGAGCGAGCGCCTGGAAGACAACCTGGAAGCCGCCTCGCGGCTGGTGCCGGAACAGGTCCTGCGTATCTGGCGCCTGTATCTGGCCGGCTGCGCTTATGCCTTCGCCCGTGGCTGGATCAACCTGCACCAGATTCTCGCGGTCAAGGCTCACGCCGATGGCAGTCATGAACTGCCCTGGACTCGCGACGACCTGTATTACTCGTGAGCTACCAGGGGTCTGTACGAAAAGTCGGCGAGCGAAGGTCAGGCAAGGCAAAAACAGGCGAGGAAGCGGAGTGTAGGGGCCTACATGAGCATTCCGAGCCTGTTTTTAACGCAGCATGGCCGAGCGCAGCCACTTTGCGTGCAGAGCCTAAAGGATCGGTGAAATAAGCCGGGCTACCCGCATGCCAAGCTGTTGCAGGCGGTGGGTTTCCCGGCTTTCTTCTTTGGCGATTTCGCGCGAGCGCTCGAAGTCGAGGTTGAGCATCTGTTCCACCTCGCTGGCGAAGGCTTCGTCCACCGTCAGCAACATCACCTCGAAATTCAGACGGAACGAGCGGTTGTCCAGGTTGGCGCTGCCGATCGCGCTGATTTCGCTGTCGATCAGCACCACTTTCTGGTGCAGGAAACCCGGCTGATAACGGAACACTCGCACGCCGGCGCGTACTGCTTCGAAGGCGTACAGGCTGGACGCCGCGTAGACGATCCGATGGTCCGCGCGCGACGGCAGCAGGATTCGCACGTCCACCCCGCGCAGGGCGGCCAGGCGCAAGGCGGAAAACACTGCTTCGTCGGGGACGAAATAGGGGCTGGTGATCCATATTCGTTCGTTCGCCGCGTGGATGGCTTCGACGAAGAACAGCGAGCAGGTTTCATAAGGGTCCGCCGGGCCGCTGGCCAGCACCTGGCACAGCACGCCGTCGTCGGGGTAGGTGTCGGGCAGGATCAGCGGCGGCAATTGCCGCGAGGCCCAGAACCAGTCTTCGGCGAAAGACTCCTGCAGGCAGGCCACCACCGGGCCACTGACGGACACATGAGTGTCGCGCCAAGGCGACAGGGGCGGTTTTTTACCCAGGTACTCGTCGCCGACGTTATGTCCGCCGACAAACCCCAACAGACCATCCACCACCACAATCTTGCGGTGGTTGCGGAAGTTGATCTGGAAGCGGTTGAGCCAGCCACTGCGGGTGGCGAAGGCATGCACCTGGATGCCGGCATCGCGCAGTGGCTGCACATAGGAGTGGGGCAGGGAATGGCTGCCGATGCGGTCGTAGAGCAGGTGGATCGCCACGCCTTCGCCAGCCTTTTTCAGCAGCAGGCTTTGCAGGCGCCGGCCAAGGTCGTCGTCATGGATGATGAAGAACTGGATCAGCACCGTCGTGCGCGCGCGCTCGATGGCGGCGAAAATTGCGGCGAAGGTGGCATCGCCGTTGACCAGCAGCCGTACATGGTTGCTGGCCAGGCAAGGCATGCGCCCCAGTTTGGGCATGGCCCGCAGCGAGGTGTAGGCGGCCGAGGCGCGGGCGCTCAGGGCTTCCTCGATCCAGGGGCGCCAGTTCAGCTCGTTGATCGCCTTGCGCATTTCCAGGTTGGCCTGGCGCCGGGCCTTGATATAGGCGTCGAAGGTGCTGCGGCCGAATACCAGATAGGGAACAAGGGTCAGGTACGGCATGAACAGCAGCGACAGGGCCCAGGCAATGGCGCCTTGGGCGGTCCTGACGGTCAACACCGCGTGGATGGCGGCGATCAGGCCGAGAAAGTGCAACGTGGCAATCAGATAGCCAAAAATATGTGGGCCAAAATAATCCATGGGGCTGCCTTGCTCCTGAAGATTCAATGCCTAACAGACCATGTTCGAGCATGATTGTCGCTAATTAATTCGCCATGCAACGCCGCTGCATTTTTGGCGTCTAACGGGCCACTACTGTCTAGGAGTCATTCGATGAAGCTTCGTCTACTGGGTTTGGCCATGGCTGCCGTTGTCTCGCTTCCGCTGGCCGCGCAGGCCCAGATGCTGCAACCGGGCCTGTGGGAACTGACCACCAGCAACATGAAAGTCGATGACCAGAGCCTGCCGGATCTGTCGTTGATTCTCGGCCAGTTGCAACAACAGCTGACCCCCGAGCAACGGGCGCAGCTGGAGAAGCAGGGCGTGACCATGGGCGGCAAGGGCATCCGCGTGTGCCTGACGCCGGAGCAGGTGAAGTCCGACACCATCCCGCTGCAGGACCCGCAATCGGGCTGCCGCCAGGAGGTCACCGACCGCACCTCGAACCAGTGGAAATTCCGCTTCAGCTGCCCGAAAGCCCAGGGCTCGGGCGTGGCGAAATTCCTCAGCGACCGTGAGTTCACCACCAACGTCAGCGGCACCTTCAATGCCACCGGCTTCCAGCAGAAGGGCAGCATGGACACCCGCGCGGTGTGGTTGGGACAGGATTGCGGGACGGTCAAACCAAGGGCCTAAAAGCATCGCGGGCAAGTCGGATCGCCGCCCGCTCGCTCCTACAGGTACAGGGCTGCGGGCGTTCATACCTTTTATGAGCGCCCGTAGCCTTGTAAGAGCGAGGCTTGCCCGCGATAGCGCCCGCCCAGGCGCTACTGCTACAAGGCCGAGCGCATCCGCTCGGCCACCTCGCTCACCGCCCACCGCCCCAGATCCTCGCCATGGCGGCTGCGCAAGCTGACAAATCCCCCGTCCTTTTCCTTCTCGCCCACCACCAGCAGGTACGGCACCTTTTGCAGGCTGTGCTCGCGGATCTTGTAGCTGATCTTCTCGTTGCGCAGGTCGGCGCCGATCCGCAGGCCCTGGCGCTGCAGGGTGTCGGCCACCGAGCGGGCGTAGTCCGCCTGGCCTTCGCTGATGGTGATCACCACCGCTTGCCGCGGCGCCAGCCAGCACGGCAGGGCGCCGCTGTAATGCTCGATGAGGATGCCGATAAAACGTTCCAGGGAGCCGAACAGCGCGCGATGCAGCATCACCGGACGCTGGCGTTCGCCGTGCTCGTCGATGTAGCTGATATCGAAACGTTCCGGCAGGTTGAGGTCGACCTGCAAGGTGCCGCATTGCCAGTCGCGGCCGATGGCGTCGCGCAGCACGAATTCCAGTTTCGGACCGTAGAACGCGCCTTCGCCAGGGTTGATCCGGTGGTCGATCGCCATGGTTTCCAGGGCGCCGGACAAGGCACCTTCCAGCTGGTCCCACAGCGCGTCGCTGCCGATGCGATGGGCCGGCCGGGTGGAGAGCTTGACCGCGACGTCGTGGAAACCGAAGTCGCGATAGATGTCGAACACCAGCGCGATGGTGCTTTCGCACTCCGCCTGCATCTGCGCCGAGGTACAGAAGATGTGCGCGTCGTCCTGGGTGAAGTGACGCACCCGCAGCAACCCGTGCAACGCGCCGGAAGGTTCGTAGCGATGCACCTTGCCGAACTCGGCGATGCGCAGCGGCAGGTCGCGGTAGCTTTTCAGGCCACGGCTGAAGATCGACACCGCGCCGGGGCAGTTCATCGGCTTGAGGGCGAACACCCGCTGGTCCTCGGTGGTGGTGCTGAACATGTGGTCGCGGTAGTTCTGCCAGTGCCCGGAGGTTTCCCAGAGGCTGCGGTCCATCACGTCCGGGGTGTTCACCTCCTGATAGCCGGCCTGGTCCTGGCGCCGGCGCATGTAGCCGATCAGTTGCTGGAACAGGGTCCAGCCCTTGGCGTGCCAGAACACCGAGCCCGGCGCGCAGTCGTCGAAGTGGAACAGGTCCAGTTGCTGCCCTAGCTTGCGGTGGTCGCGCTTGCCGGCTTCTTCCAGGCGGGTCAGGTAGTCCCTGAGGTCTTTCGGCGTGGCCCAGCAGGTGCCGTAGATCCGTTGCAGCGGTGCGTTCTTGGCATCGCCGCGCCAGTAGGCGCCGGCGACCTTGGTCAGCTTGAACGCCTGGAGGATTCCAGTGAACGGCACGTGCGGGCCCCGGCACAGATCTTCGAAATCGCCCTGGCGATACAGCGACAGCACCTGGTCTTGCGGGATGTCGCGGATCAGTTCGGTCTTGTAGTGCTCGCCGAGGTTGCCGAAGTACTCCAGGGCGTCGTCACGGGACAGCTCGCGCCGGCGTACCGCATGGTTGGTCGCGGCCATGCGGGTCATGCGGGTTTCGATGCGCTGCAGGTCGTCGGGGGTGAAGGGCCGTTCGTAGGCGAAGTCGTAAAAGAAGCCGTCCTCGATCACCGGGCCGATGGTGACCTGGGCCGAGGGGTACAACTCCTTCACCGCCATGGCCAGCAGATGCGCGCAGGAGTGACGCAGGATCTCCAGGCCCTCGGGCTCGCGGGCGGTGACGATGCTGACCCGGGCATCGCCTTCGAGCATAAAGGAGCAATCCACCAGTTGATCGTTCACCCGGCCGGCGACGGCCGCCCTGGCCAGGCCGAGGCCGATGCTTGCGGCTACCTCGTACACGGAAAGCGGCTGGTCGTACTCACGTTGTGAGCCGTCGGGCAGGGTGATGTGAATCATCGGGTGTTCCTTGGTGTTTCAGGGGGGATTCGGGGAAAGGGGTCAGCGGGTAAAGCGCAGCGGCAAACCCTGGCAGTTGTCGTACAGGCGCCCGGCGTGCCAGGCCAGTTGCCCCGACACCAGGGTGGTGGCGACGCTGTGGCGAAAACGCTGTTCGGCGAAGGGTGTCCAGCCGCATTGGGCAAGGATCGGCTGCTGGGCCACGGCGAGGCCTTCGGGCTCGGGCCTGATCAGCACCAGGTCGGCCCAGTAACCTTCGCGCAGGTAGCCACGGTCGGGAATGGCGAACAGGTCGGCGACCCGGTGGCTGGTTTTCTCCACCAGGGTGGTGATGGGCAGCACGCCGTCGGCCACCAGTTCCAGCAGGGCGGGCAGGGCGTGTTGCACCAGCGGCAGCCCGGCAGGCGCCTGGCGGTAGGGCAGTTGTTTCTGCGCCCAGGTATGCGGTGCGTGATCGCTGCCGATCACATCCAGGCGGTTGCCGAGCAGGGCCTGGCGCAGGGCGTCGCGATCGGCGCGAGTCTTGATCGCCGGGTTGCATTTGATCAGGTGCCCGAGGCGCGCGTAGTCACGGTCATCGAACAGCAGATGGTGCAGGCAGACCTCGGCGGTGATGCGTTTTTGCGCCAGCGGCTTGTCTTCGAACAACGCCAGCTCGCGGGCAGTGGTCAGGTGCAAGACATGCAGGCGAGTGCCATGCCGCTTGGCCAGATCCACGGCCAGCGACGAGGAGTGGTAGCAGGCTTCGGCATCGCGGATCAGGGAGTGGGCCACGGCGGGAATCGCTTCGCCGAAACGCTCCTGCATGCGCCGCTCGTTGGCCTGGATGCTCGGCGTGTGTTCGCAGTGCGCCAGGAGAATGGTCGGCACCTCGGCGAACAATCGCTCCAGGACCTGCGGATCGTCCACCAGCATGTTGCCGGTGGAGGCGCCCATGAACACCTTGACTCCGGCCACCTGGCAGGGGTCGAGGGCGGCGACTGTGTCGAGGTTGTCGCGGCTGACGCCGAAGTGAAAGCCGTAGTTGGCCACCGAGTGGATGGCCGCGCGGCGTTTCTTGTCTTCCAGCGCGGCCAGGGTCAGGGTCGCGGGCTGGGTGTTGGGCATGTCCATGAAACTGGTGATGCCACCTGCCACGGCCGCCCGCGACTCGCTGTAGAAGCTGCCTTTTTCCGGCGCGCCGGGATCGCGGAAATGCACCTGGTCGTCGATCATTCCCGGCACCAGCCACTGGCCCCGGGCATCGATCTCGGTGCGGGCATTCTCGCCTTCAATGCTGCTGGCGATCTTCACGATGCGCCCATGGTCCACCAGCAGGTCGGCGTCGAACTCGCGTCCTTCATTGACCAGCCGGGCATTGCGAATCAGCACGCTGCTCATGTTCAGAACTCGTTCTGCAGGGCTTTGTAACCGCGCACCAGATCGACGTTGGTGCGCGCCACGTCTTCGGAAAACTCCGACGCGCTGACGCTGACCGGCGGGAACTGCGAGAGGTCGGTATTGGGCCCGATGCGGGTGGTGGAGGGCACGTAGAAGCCTTGCGGCAGGTCGCGGCCATCGACCACCGAGTTGTGCCGCACCACGCTGCCGTTGCCGACCGCGCAGTTGAACAGCACGCTGTTGAAGCCGATGAATACCCGGTCGCCGACCGTGCACGGGCCATGGACGATGGAGCGGTGGGCGATGGAGGTGAACTCGCCGACGGTCACCGCAGCGCCGGATTTGGAGTGGATCACCACGCCGTCCTGGATGTTCGAATTGGCGCCGATGATGATCGGGTCCATGGCGCCATGCTCGTTGACTTCGTCGGCGCGGATCACCGCGTAGGGGCCGACGAAGACGTTCTCGCCGATCACCACCTTGCCGCAGATGATGGCGGTCTTGTCGACGTAGGCCGACTCGGCGATGACCGGCAGATCGCCGGAAGGGTTCTTGCGAATCATGCTGGGGTTTCCTGTAGCGGTGTGCTGATGACCTGCACCGCGCCGTCACGAATGGCGTTGTAAAAACAGTTGGGGCGCCCGGTGTGGCAGGCCGGGCCTTGCTGATCCACCAGCAGCAGGACGGCGTCGCCGTCGCAGTCCAGGCGTGCTTCGAGCAGACGCTGGCGATGCCCTGAGCTTTCGCCCTTGCGCCACAGTTGCCGGCGCGAGCGCGACCAGTAGCAGACCTCGCCGCTGGCCAAGGTCTCGGCCAGCGCCTTGCGGTTCATCCAGGCCAGCATCAGCACCTCGCCGGTGTCGTGCTGTTGGGCGATGGCGGCGATCAGGCCGTCGGCGTTCCACGGCAGGGCATCGAGTACGCCGGTGAGCGGCCAACGGCTGCCCAGGGGCGCGCTTTCCAGGTCGAGCATCGACAGCGGTGGGCGCTTGTTCATGGCTGGCTCAGGGCGTCGTACAGGGTGTTCAGGTTGTATTCGAACAGCCCGGTGAAGGTGCTGGCCGGGCCCTGGGCGGCGAGGGCGTCGGAGTACAGGGTGCCGCCAATCTGGGCGCCGCTTTCGTCGGCGATCTGCTTGAGCAGGCGCGCGTCCTTGATGTTCTCCATGAACACCGCCTTGACCTTGGCGTTGCGGATCTGGGTGATCAGCGCCGCGACTTCGGCGGCCGAGGGTTCGCGTTCGGTGGACAGGCCTTGCGGGGCCATGAAGTCGATGCCGTAGGCCTGGCCCAGGTAACCGAAGGCATCGTGGGAGGTGACGATCTTGCGATTGCCCGGCGGCAGCGCGCCGAACTTGGCCTTGGCCTCGGCCAGCAGCGCGTAGATCCGTTTCAGGTAGGCCTGGCTGTTGCGTTCGTAATCAGCTTTGTTCGCCGGGTCGGCAGCCACCAGCGCCTTGGTGATGTTGCTCACATAGAGTTCGGCGTTCGCCAGATTGTGCCAGGCGTGCGGGTCGGGAATGGTCTCGCCGTCCTCCTCCAGCGAGCGCGGGATCACCCCGCGACTGGCGCTGATCACCGGGGCCTGGGTGCCGGTACTGGCCACCAGGCGATCCAGCCAGGGCTCGAAACCCAGGCCGTTCTTGATGATCAGCCGGGCCTTGAGCAGGGCCTTGGCATCGTCCGGTGTCGGCTCGTAGGTGTGGGCGTCGGCATCCGGGCCGACCATGTCGGTGATCTGGATGTGCTCGCCGCCGACCTGTCGGGTGATGTCGGCGAGGATGCTGAAGCTGGTGACCACGGCGAGTTTGTCCGCGGCCTGGGCGGGTGACAGCGACAACGGCAGCAACAGACTGAAGAGCACGAGTAGGGCGCGCATCGGGGAACACCTCATGGGGATGTGAGCAAAGGCGGGCGGCGCAGCAGACCGTGCACCGGACCGAACACCACGGACAGCAGGTACAGGCCGCCCGCCACCAGGACGATGGCCGGGCCGCTGGGCAGCGAGTAGTGGAACGACAGCAACAGGCCGAGCCACACCGAGAGGCAGCCGAGCACCGCGGCAATGCCGATCAGCACCGGCAGGCGGCGACTCCAGAAGCGCGAGGCGGCGGCCGGCAGCATCATCAGGCCGACCACCATCAAGGCGCCGATGGCCTGGAAACCGATCACCAGGTTCAGCACCACCAGGGTCAGGAACAGGCCGTGGGCTAGGGGGCCGAGGCGGCTGACGCTGTTGAGAAACAGCGGGTCGAGGGTGTCCAGCAGCAGGGCTTTGTAGATCAGCGCCATGGCCACCAGGCTGAATCCGGAGACCCAGAGCATGCCATCGAGGGTCGGTCCATCCACCGCCAGGGCCGAGCCGAACAACAGGTGCAGCAGGTCCAGGCGCTTGCCGGCGAGGCCGAGAATCAGCACTCCGCTGGCCAGGGAAATCGGGTAGATCGCGGCCAGGCTGGCGTCCTCGCGCAAGCCGGTGCGCCGGGTAATCCAGGCGGCCAGGCCGGCCATGCCCAGGCCGGCACCGAGGCCGCCGAGGGTCAGCGCCGGCAGGCTCAGCCCGGCGAACCAGAAGCCCAGCGCCGCGCCGGGAAGGATGCCGTGGGCCACGGCGTCGCCGATCAGGCTCATGCGCCGCAGGATCAGAAACACCCCCAGCGGCGCGGTGCTGCACGCCAGCACCAGGCCGCCGAGCAAGGCTCGGCGCATGAACACGAACTCGTGGAAGGGTTGCCAGAGTTGGGCGGCGACGAGCATCAGGCCACCTGCATTTGAGGAGGCTGGACGATCAGTTCGTGGCTGCTGCCGAACAGGCAACCGCTGGCCTTGATCAGCAGGGTCTGGGGGATGTGTTGGCGCACGGCGGTGAGGTCATGACAGACCAGGATTTGCGTGCGGCCTTGCTGCTGCCAGCTGTGGATGTGTTTCCACAGCAGGGCCTGGCCCAGTTCGTCCAAGGCGGCGTGGGGTTCGTCCAGCAGCAACAGCGGCGCATCGGCGAGGCTCAGGCGGGCGAGCAGGGCGCGTTGCAATTCACCGCCGGACAAGGCCATCAACGGGCGTTGTTCCAGGCCGTTCAGGCACCAGTCTTCGAGCACCTGCTGCAAGCGTTCGGCCCGCTGTTGCGAGCTTTGCCGATCGCCCCAGAAACCGGCGGCTACCAGCTCTTGCAGGGTGATGGGGAATTGCCGGTCCAGGTATTGCTGCTGCGGCAGAAAGGACAGGCCGCCACGGCGGGGAACCTGCAATGTGATCTTCCCGGCCAAGGGCTTTTGCAGGCCGGCAATGACCTTCAGCAGGCTGCTTTTGCCCGAGCCGTTGGCGCCGATGATGGCGGTCAGGCTGCCCGGTTTCAGCTCGAGGTCGAGGGCTGGCGTCAGCGGTTGGCCGGGTGCGCCCCAACGCAGCGATTGCAGGCTGATCATGCGGCCTCCCAGTTCCAGCGGCTTTCCGCTACGGCGTCGTGGGCGTGCAGGCTTTCGGCATGAACCACGCGCAGCTGGAAGGCGCGGATGCCGGGCGAGCGTTGCAAGGCCAGGTTCAGGCGGCGCGCGGCGTCTTCGCAGAACATCAGGTTCTGTCCGTTGGCCAGGGCGAAGGCTTGCTCGTCGGCGCGTTTCACCGCGGTTTGTACCGCGGTACCTAGGGCGGCTTCGGCGTCGTTGATCGCTGCCATCAGTGGCAACTCATCGAGAAAGTCGTCCAGGCGTAGCTGCAATTGCGCACTGCTGCGCTGGCTGTGAGGAGTGGCGACTATGCCTTTCGAGGAGCCGAGCCAGGTCAGGATGTCTTCGTGTTGCAGTGGCCGGTTGGCGAAGTCATCGATGAATTGCTGCTGAATCAGCTGCCTGGAAAGCGCGGCGGAACAGGGGCACGTAGAGGAATAAGGCACCTCTATTTTTAGTTCCACGTGGAACATTGCGTTTTTCAGGCGCGCTTCGATGCTCACCGGATAGGTTTTCCAGCCGGCCAACGGGCTGATCAAGGCCGGGCGTTTCAGCAGCAGATCGGCATGAATTCGCAGGTAGGCGCTGCTGGACAGACCGTCGTGGCTGTCGAGAAAACGTTGCAGTACCTGGCGCATCAGGGCCGGGGTGAGGTTTTCCTGTTCGAGCATTTCCAGCGCCAGATACAGGCGCGACATATGAATGCCGCGTGCTTCGCCATCGTCGAGGCTGACGCCGGCATCCGCTTTTGCGCCAATCCGCTGGCCATCAAACAACACAGGTAAGGCAATGCCACACATGCCCACCCACTCAAGGGGCAGGGCCTGGCGTGCGGCCTGCGCGGCGATATCCGGCAGAGTCAGCGCATTCATGAGCAGGTCCATCGTTGGAAACAATTCGACATGTTATATTATAACAATGCGATCGATGAAACCTTTTTCCTGAACGTTTTTTCACCAAGCCTTATCGAGTACGGATGCTCCTCAATCTGCGGTGTAAGTCATGCACAGACGTCAGTTGCTCAACCTGCTGTTGGCCAGCGCGGCCTTGGTTCTGCCTTTGGGGGTATCCGCCACCCAGATTCGCAACCTGCGGTTATGGAATTCGGCCGACAAGCTGCGCCTGGTGCTCGATCTGAGTGGGCCGGTGCAGTACAAGACCTTCTCCCTCAGCGCGCCGGAGCGATTGATCATCGACCTCAGCGGCGCGCAGCTCAGTGGCGATTTCAGCCAACTGGCCCTGAACGGCACACCGATTCGCTCGATCCGCTCCGGGCACTTTGGCCAGGGCGATACGCGGATCGTTCTCGACCTGGTCGAGCCGCTGCGGCTCGACAGTTTTTTGCTGCCGCCCCAGGACGGTCAGGGCCACCGCCTGGTGCTCGACTTGAGCAACGCCACCCGCACCCCGCAGCAGATAGCGGCGGTCACCGCCCCGGCTCTGCCGCGTGAAACACCCGCGGACCGGACGCATCCCAAGCGCGACATCATCGTCGTGGTCGACCCGGGCCACGGCGGCAAGGACCCGGGGGCGGTCGGCGCCCGTGGCGAACGGGAGAAGGATGTGGTGCTGGCGATCGCCCAACTGCTGGCCAAGCGGCTGAAGCGTGAGAGGGGCTTCGATGTGAAGCTGGTGCGCAACGACGATTTCTTCGTGCCGCTGCGCAAGCGGGTGGAGATCGCCCGCAAGCACAAGGCCGACATGTTTATCTCGGTGCACGCCGATGCGGCGCCGCGCCTGACGGCGTCCGGGGCTTCGGTGTACGCGCTATCGGAAGGTGGCGCGACCTCGGCCACGGCGCGCTTCATGGCGCAGCGGGAGAACGGCGCCGACCTGCTGGGCGCCACCAGCCTGCTCAATCTGAAAGACAAGGATCCGATGCTCGCCGGAGTGATTCTCGACATGTCGATGAACGCGACCATCGCCGCCAGCCTGCAGTTGGGCAGCACTGTGTTGGGCAGCCTGGCGGGCATCACCACCCTGCATCAGAAGCGCGTGGAACAGGCCGGCTTCGCGGTGCTCAAGTCCCCCGACGTGCCCTCGATCCTGGTGGAGACCGGCTTCATCTCCAACAGCCGCGACAGCCAGCGCCTGGTGACCGCGCGGCACCAGCAGGCGATTGCCGACGGGCTGTTCGCGGGCTTGCAGAGCTACTTCCAGAAGAACCCGCCGGTGAACAGCTATATGGCCTGGTTGCAGGAGCAGAAAAAAGCCCAGGTCTGACGCCGCCCAGGCTTCTGTAGGAGCCCAGCTTGCGTGCGATGAAGACGCTGCGGTGTATCGGCTATACCGCGTAAGCGTTTATCGCGTACGCAGTGATCGGTTCAGCAGCCAGTGATCCGGCTGCAAGTGAACTTACCGCTACTGCCGCCGGAGCTGGAAAAACGGTTGCGAGTGGTCCAGCCGACGCGCTGGCTGTAGCCGACCCAGGCTTCGCCGTCGGAGGCCAGGCCGGTAAAGAAGGTCAGTTGGCCGTAGCGGCTATTGGTCTGCGCCCAATATCGCTTGCCGGCCACCTCGAAGCCTCGCAGATAGGTGGTGCTGCCCGCGGCCGCGACGCTGTAGGCATTGCCTTCGGCATCCACGCAGGCCAGCAGGTTGGCGCTGCGGGTGCAGGTGGCCAGGGTGCTGGGTACCTGCGCGGTGGCAGCGTTCGCCACCAGCAGGGACAGGCTCAGCAGCGTGTATTTCAGGGCGTGGCGCATGGGGTTTCTCGGCAAGGGACGCTCAAGCATCCCGCCCTTCGTCGCGGGCGGCAAGAGAGGGTTGGCTTATTTGTATTGTTATACTATAACATTAAATAAAGCCTGATCCGTGACCCGCCATGACTGAACGCCCCATGACCGAAGCGCAACTTCTCGCCCAGCCTGAGGCGGACTACATGAACGACGTCCAGCAGGCCTATTTCCGTGAATTGCTGCTGGCCCAGCGCGTCGAGCTGCAAGAACGCATCGACGGTGAGTTCGAGGTGCTGCGCGAGCAGGAACCCCACAGCGACCCCGCCGATATCGGCAGCGCCGAAGAGCAGCGTCAGTGGCAACTGCGCCTGCTGGAGCGGGAAAAGAAGCTACTGGACAAGATCGACGAAGCCCTCGAACGCCTGGCCCGTGGTGAGTACGGCTGGTGCCGCGAAACCGGCGAGGCCATTGGCCTCAAGCGCCTGCTGCTGCGGCCCACCGCCACCCTGTGTATCGAAGCCAAAGAACGCCAAGAGCTGCGCGAACGCCACCAACGGGCGATCTGACCCAGCCCCCGATGAGGACCCCCTGATGACCGACCGTCTCCCCGTTACCGTGCTGTCCGGCTTTCTCGGCGCCGGCAAAAGCACGCTGCTCAACTACGTCCTGCGCAACCGCGACCACCTGCGGGTGGCGGTGATCGTCAACGACATGAGCGAAATCAACATCGACGGCAGCGAAGTGCAGCGCGATGTCAGCCTCAACCGCGCCGAAGAAAAACTGGTGGAAATGAGCAACGGCTGCATCTGCTGCACCCTGCGCGAAGACCTGCTGGAAGAGGTCGGCAAGCTGGCCAGGGATGGGCGTTTCGATTACCTGCTGATCGAATCCACCGGCATCTCCGAACCGCTGCCGGTGGCCGAGACCTTCACCTTTCGCGACGAGGCGGGGCAGAGCCTGGCCGACATCGCGCGGCTGGACACCATGGTCACCGTGGTCGACGGCATGAACTTCCTGCTCGATTACCAGGCCGCGGAAAGCCTGGCGTCCCGTGGCGAAACCCTGGGTGAGGAGGACGAGCGTTCGATCACCGACCTTTTGATCGAGCAGATCGAGTTCGCCGACGTGATCCTGATCAGCAAGATCGACCTGATCGGCAGCGACGAGCGCCAGGAGCTGATCGCCATCCTCGAACGCCTCAATTCCCAGGCGGAAATCATCCCCATGGTGATGGGCGAAGTGCCGCTGGCGAAGATCCTCAACACCGGCCGTTTCGACTTCGAGCGGGCCGCCCAGGCGCCGGGCTGGTTGCAGGAACTGCGCGGCGAGCATGTGCCGGAAACCGAAGAATACGGCATTGCCTCCAGCGCCTACCGGGCGCGGCAGCCCTTCCATCCGCAGCGTTTTTTCGACTTCATCAACCGCCCCTGGATCAACGGCAAGCTGTTGCGCTCCAAAGGCTTTTTCTGGCTCGCCAGCAAGCACCAGGAGGCTGGCAGCTGGTCCCAGGCTGGTGGTCTGATGCGTCATGGTTTCGCCGGACGCTGGTGGCGTTTCGTGCCCAAGCAGCAATGGCCGCAGGACGCGGAAAGCACCGCGGCGATCATGCACAACTGGACCGCCGCCACCGGCGACTGCCGCCAGGAACTGGTGTTCATCGGCCAGAACATCGACTTCGCCCGGCTCACCGCCGAACTCGACGACTGCCTGCTGACTGACGACGAAATGGCCCTGGGCGTGGAGGGCTGGCGCCTGATGCGCGACCCGTTCGGCCCCTGGCATGAAGAGGCTGCTGCTTGATGTCCTACCTGTCCCTGAGCCCTGTGAGAGCTAGCGGCCGATGCTCGATTGCCGGTGCGGAAGTCCTGCGGCCAATCCTCCAGAAGCCGACACGCCGCCAGTCTTCCGGTTCGGCCCCCATCGTCCTCGCCGAGGTGCTGGACGATGAGGTCAACCTGGCCCTGTGGCGACGCCAGCTGCCGGCGCATATCGCCGATTTCGGCGCCTTGCTGCTGTCGCTGAACGAACCGCTGGCCGAGTCGCTGTCGCTGGAACTCGACACTGAGGACGCCGAGCCGAACCTGCGCGGCCTGGCCTCCGGCTTCAGCGATCTGCAGGGATACGACGGCTTTATCGCCGATGTCGCCTGGCTGGTCAGCGCCTTTGCCTGCCTGTTGGGCGCCAAGCGCGTCGGCCTGCGCCTGCGGGTGCTGGATAAGGCCATGTGCCCGCGTTTTCATGTCGACCATGTGCCGGTACGGCTGATCACCACCTATGCCGGTGTCGGCAGCCAGTGGCTGCGCGAGGGGGCGATGGATCGCCGGCAACTGGGCCAGGCCGAGGCCGAACCCACGGATGCCGCGCTGATCCAGCAGATCGCCAGCGGCGAGGTGGCCCTGTTCAAGGGCGAGAAATGGCTGGGCAACGAGGGCTTCGGCCTGATCCATCGTTCGCCGCAACCGGCCCCCGGCGAACGCCGGCTGATCCTCACCCTGGATTGGCTTGGCTGACCTGTAGCCGCTGCCGTAGGCTGCGATCGGCAGCGAAGCTGACGCGCTCTTGAGGGCGTCAAAAGGCGCTACACGCCTTATCGCAGCCTGCGGTAGCGGCCACGGGAATTTCGTTGCCGCGGCTTAGCGCGTAGGATCAATCACCTCCTTTCCGAGCGCCCCACCCATGCTGCACAACATCCCCACCCATGTCATCGCCGGCCCCCTCGGCGCGGGCAAGACCAGCCTGATCCAGCACCTGTTGGCGCAGCGTCCGGCCCATGAGCGCTGGGCGGTACTGATCAACGAGTTCGGCCAGATCGGCCTGGACGCGGCGCTGCTGACCCGGGACGAGGACGGTATCGCCCTTGGCGAGGTGGCCGGTGGCTGCCTGTGCTGCGTCAACGGCGCGCCGTTCCAGGTAGGCCTGGGGCGCCTGTTGCGCAAGGCCCGGCCCGACCGCCTGTTTATCGAACCTTCCGGCCTGGGGCACCCGGCGCAGCTGCTCCAGCAATTGCGCGAGGCGCCCTGGCAACAGGTCCTGGCCGTGCAGCCCTGCGTGCTGGTACTCGACGCCCAGGCATTGGCGGCCGGCAAACCGTTGCCGCGGGCCCAACAGGAGGCGCTGCCCAGCGCTGGTCTGTTGCTGCTGAACAAGGATGAAGGGCTCGACGCGGCGCAGCGTCAGGGGATTCTCGAGCAGTTGCCGGCTTGTCCGGTGCTCTGGACCACCCGCGGGGCCTTGGTGTTGGATCGTTTGCCCGGTGCGGACGTTCAGGCGGGGGCGGCTGTAGAGGCCTTCGAAGTACCCAAGGGGCTGGCGCAACTGCCGGCGATCTGGACCGATCCAGCCCAACCCATCTGCCTGAGCCAGGCCCAGGAGGGCGGTTGGAGCATCGGTTGGCGCTGGCACCCGAGCCGAGTGTTCGAGGTCGGGCATGTCGAGCAATGGCTGGTGGGCCTCGACTGGCGTCGGGCCAAGCTGGTGATCCAGGGTGCCAATGGCTGGGTGTCGGGCAATGCCCTGGATAACGCCACACTGCACTGGCAAACCAGCGAATGGCGTCGCGATTCACGGATCGAGCTGATCTTCAGCGAGCCGCAAGAGGTGGCCGTCCTGCAAGAATCCCTGGCCAAGTGCTGCCAATAGCCCAACCCCTGCTTCTGTAGGAGCGGCCGGTCGACGCTCGATTGCCCGCGAAAAAATCGTCAACGATGACACGGTTTACTAGGCCAAATCGCCGCTTCGCGGCTATCGCGGGCGAGCCTCGCTCCTACAGGATTGCCTAGGCGGTTGGCCTTACTTGCTGCGCTCTTCGCGCCACTGGCTCAGTTCGATCACCTCGGCGCTGTGTGTCGGCACGGGTGGGGGCGCGGGAGTTGCAATCGGGTAGGGCGCCAGCTCGATCTGCGCGCTGTGGGCGCCGAACTGGGTGATGGTCCCCGCATGGCGGGTTTCGCCGGTGACGGTGAATTCGAAGTTGTAGATCCGGGCCAGGCGCCGGCGGCCACTGGCGTCCCTGACGAAGCCGATGCGCTTCAACGCCACGTTGCCGTCCAGCAGCTCGATATCGAGCCGCGCGCAATGCTGCTTGACCCTCTCCAGCGCCCGCTCGCGCAGGCCGTGGTTGTGCCATAGCCAGGCGGCGCCGGTCGCCAGCAGCATCAGCACGAAAATGTTTCCAAGGGTCAGCATGAGGTGCGCTCCAACGAAGTCGCACCAGCTTAACTGCGTCTTCGGTCTGTCGTACAGGTTGTGTTTAGTCGCATACTGCGCGGCTCGAATTTCAATCGTTTTACGGAATGACCCGAATGAAACGTACGCCTCATCTGCTCGCGATCCAGTCCCATGTGGTCTTCGGCCATGCCGGCAACAGCGCCGCGGTGTTTCCCATGCAGCGGGTCGGGGTGAATGTCTGGCCGCTCAATACGGTGCAGTTCTCCAACCACACGCAATACGGCCAGTGGGCCGGCGAAGTACTGTCGCCGCATCAGATTCCGGAGCTGGTGGAAGGCATTGCCGCCATCGGCGAGCTGGGCAATTGCGATGCGGTGCTGTCCGGCTACCTGGGCAGCGCGGCGCAGGGGCGGGCGATCCTCGGTGGCGTGGCGCGGATCAAGGCGACCAACCCCAAGGCCCTGTACCTGTGCGACCCGGTGATGGGCCACCCGGAAAAGGGCTGCAACGTGCCGCAGGAAGTCAGCGACTTCCTGTTGGAAGAAGCAGCCGCCGTGGCGGATTTCCTCTGCCCCAACCAGCTGGAGCTGGACAGCTTCGCCGGACGCAAGCCGCAGTCGCTGTTCGACTGCCTGGCCATGGCTCGGGCGCTGTTGAGCAGGGGGCCGAAGGCGGTGCTGGTCAAGCACCTGGATTACCCGGGCAAGCTGCCGGACGGCTTCGAGATGTTGCTGGTGACCGCCGATGGCAGCTGGCACTTGCGTCGTCCGCTGCTGGCGTTCCCGCGCCAGCCGGTGGGCGTGGGCGACCTGACTTCGGGCCTGTTCCTGGCTCGGGTGCTGCTGGGCGACAGCCTGGTGGCGGCGTTCGAGTTTACCGCCGCGGCGGTGCATGAAGTGCTGCTGGAAACCCAGGCTTGTGCCAGTTACGAGCTGCAGCTGGTACGGGCCCAGGACCGCATCACCCACCCACGGGTGCGGTTCGAGGCGGTGCCGATCGAGCTGTAACGGGTTGCGCGGGGGCTTATCGCGAACAGGCTCGCTCGGTAGCAGCGAGCCTGTCTTGGACGATCAGGCGTCGGCCTTGATTTCCTGATAGCGCTTTTCCAGCTCCTGGCGGATCTGCCGACGTTGCTGGGCCTGCATGAAGCGGCGCTTGTCTTCGCTGGTTTCTGGCTGCAGGGGCGGCACGGCGGCGGGTTTGCGCTGGTCGTCCACGGCCACCATGGTGAAGAAGCAACTGTTGGTATGGCGCACCGAGCGCTCACGGATGTTCTCGGTGACCACCTTGATACCGACTTCCATCGAGGTGTTGCCGGTGTAGTTGACCGAGGCCAGGAAGGTCACCAGTTCACCGACATGGATCGGCTCGCGGAAGATCACCTGGTCCACCGACAGGGTCACCACATAACGGCCGGCATAACGGCTGGCGCAGGCGTAGGCGACTTCATCGAGGTACTTGAGCAGGGTGCCGCCGTGGACATTGCCTGAGAAGTTGGCCATGTCAGGGGTCATCAATACCGTCATCGACAGCTGGGCGTTTCCGGGTTCCATAGCACACTCACGGGTTAAGGCAGGGGTTGCGGGGCGCACCTCTGCGGGTGCTTGGTCAGCGTTTCAAACCATCGATAACGGGACGCTGCGCCGGCGGTCGCCGTCACGCGGCGATCTATCTGTTTCCATATATTGCACCGCCTTCCTGGCACAAGTCGCGATGTTAACCTTCAAAAGCCCGTCCCAAGGGCTTTTCCCGCTGGCCGGCAGGTCGTACGACGACCCGCGCCGTCCGCAAAAACACGACCCCGAGGAGCCCCACGCCATGCATGCCATCAGCTTTATTCAGGACCTGGCAGTGATCATGCTGGTCGCAGGCGTGGTGACCATTCTTTTCCACCGGCTCAAGCAGCCTGTGGTCCTCGGCTATATCGTCGCCGGCTTCATCATCGGCCCGCACACCCCGCCATTCGGCCTGATCCACGACGAAGACACGATCAAGACCCTGGCCGAGCTGGGGGTGATCTTCCTGATGTTCTGCCTGGGCCTGGAGTTCAGCCTGCGCAAGCTGTTCAAGGTCGGCGCCACGGCCTTTATCGCGGCGTTCATGGAAATCGTGCTGATGATCTGGATCGGCTACGAGATCGGTCGCTGGTTCGACTGGAACACCATGGACTCGCTGTTCCTCGGCGCGATCCTGGCGATTTCCTCGACCACCATCATCGTCAAGGCGCTCAACGACCTGAAGATGAAGAACCAGCGCTTCGCCCAGCTGATTTTCGGCGTGCTGATCGTCGAAGACATCCTCGGCATTGGGATCATCGCCTTGCTCTCGAGCATCGCGGTCAGCGGCACCGTCAGTTCCGGGGAAGTGTTCTCCACCGTCGGCAAGCTCTCGCTGTTCATGATCGTCGCCCTGGTCATCGGCATCCTGCTGGTGCCGCGGCTGCTGGCCTACGTCGCCAAGTTCGAAAGCAACGAGATGCTGCTGATCACCGTGCTGGGGCTGTGTTTCGGTTTCTGCCTGCTGGTGGTCAAGCTGGAGTACAGCATGGTGCTCGGTGCCTTCCTGATCGGCGCGATCATGGCCGAGTCGCGGCAATTGCTGAAGATCGAGCGCTTGATCGAACCGGTTCGCGACATGTTCAGCGCGATCTTCTTCGTCGCCATCGGCCTGATGATCGACCCGCAGATCCTCCTGCAATACGCCTGGCCGATCGCGGTGATCACCGTCGCGGTGGTGCTGGGCAAGATGCTGTCCTGCGGCCTGGGCGCCTTTATCGCCGGCAACGACGGCCGCACCTCGCTGCGGGTCGGCATGGGCCTGTCGCAGATCGGCGAGTTCTCCTTCATCATCGCGGCGCTGGGCATGACCCTGCAGGTCACCAGCGACTTTCTCTACCCGGTGGCGGTCGCCGTATCAGCCATTACCACCTTGCTCACGCCTTACCTGATCCGCGCCGCCGACCCGCTGTCGCTGAAGCTCGCCGCCGTGCTGCCGACCCGCCTGAGCCGGGTGCTGGGCATGTATGGAGAATGGCTGCGCAGCATCCAGCCGCAAGGCGAGGGGGCGCTGCTGGCGTCGATGATCCGGCGGATCCTGTTGCAGGTCGGGGTCAACCTGGCGCTGGTGGTGGCGATCTTCTTTTCCGGCGGCTATTTCGCGGTACGCATCGGCGAATACCTGCAGGACTGGATCAGCGACCCGAGCTGGCAGAAGGCGTTGATCTGGGGCGGGGCGTTGCTGCTGTCGCTGCCGTTCCTGATCGCCGCCTATCGCAAGCTCAAGGCCCTGTCGATGCTGCTGGCGGAGATGGGCGTGAAGCCGGAAATGGCCGGGCGTCATACCCAGCGCGTGCGCCGGGTGATCGCCGAGGTGATTCCGGTGCTGTCGTTGCTGGTGATCTTCCTGCTATTGGCGGCGCTGTCTTCGAGCATCCTGCCGACCACCGAGCTGCTGGTGCTGATCGCGGTGGTGACGGCGGCGGTGGCCGCGCTGCTGTGGCGCTGGTTCATCCGCGTGCACACCCGCATGCAGGTAGCCCTGCTGGATACCCTGGATAACCACAAGCAAGACAACGGGCACTAATCGTTGGACGGTGCACAACTCAGGGGCTGGTCGCGCCAGTATCGCCAGGCTTCGGCCCAGCCCTGGTCGTGGGTGACCCCGGGCAGGCTGACGGATTGCACGCAGAAGGCTTTCGTCCCCAGCGCCTGCCGGTAGGCGGGGTAGAGGCTGGCAGGCACGCTGCGGTCGGCCTGGCCGAGCAGATGCCGTTGCGCTACCTGGGCCAGCTTGGGTGCCTGGTCCAGCGGCTCGAGGGAGCCATGCAACGGGCTCAGCCCCAGCGCATTGACCCATAACCGAGGGCTCAGATTGCCGGCCAGGGTTTGCACCTGGGCAATGTCGTCTCGCCGCGCGGCCAGCAACAGGGCCAGGGCCGCGCCACCGGAATAGCCGATCAACTCGAAATCCTGATTGCCATAACGCTGCTTGAGGCGGTCGAGGGCCTGGTCGAGGCTGCGCAGTACCGCTGCGGAAAAGCGCTGGTCGGTCCAGATGGCCGCTGTGCAGTCGGCCGCGCTGACGAATTGGCAGGGGCGGGCCAGATAGACGCTGGGGCGGGGATCGCTCAGCGCCAGTTGCGCCATCAGCAGGTGTTGCGGGCTGGGGTCGAGGCTGGGTTGGCGGGCTGTCGCCCAGGCATGGCCGTCGCCTTCAAGATAGACGCGCAGGCGGGGTTGTTTTGGTAACCGCAGGGGCAGGCTGCTGGCGAGCGGGAAGGGTGAAGTGGGCAGGACTTCGACCTGATGGGCGTACTGCGTACTCAGGGTTTGCAACTGAGCCATGGGTGACTGACAACCCGCCAGCAGGCTGCTGGCGAGTAACGTCAATGCGGCGATCAACCCGCTGGGGCGACCGCTTGTGACCGTCACGCAACGGGCGGCAGTCGATCCATGCGTCTGCGCCCGCGGGGCGAAACCGCGCAAGGCCGATCAGCTTTCCAGCCAGACGTCCCGCGCCCAGTGCCACACCGACTCCCAGGACTCTTCGGTGATCAGCTCTTCTTCGCCGGACCACAACACCACGGTGCCGTCTTCCTCGACGCAGTAGTAGTCGTCACCGTCCTGGCAGATCGGGATCAGCTCGCGCGGTACGCCCATGTCCCAGGCGGTGGCGGCCACTTCCGGCAGGTAGGTGTGGGATTGCGGGTCGGTCACGGTGACCGGCTCCAGGCTGCCGTAGACGACATCGCTCACGGTCAACAGGAACTCTTTGAAGACGAACGGGATATTGATGAACAGCTGTTCTTCGATTTCCACCAGCAGGTCTTCATCCGGCAGTTCCAGGGGAACGGGTACCGGTTCGTTTGCTTCACGGAGTTGCTCGATGACTTCTTCCACGGCCTGGGTCCTCTTAGCTCTATGGCGCGGTTTAAATAGACGGCGGTTTATACAGTAGCTCGCTATAAGTGCAATCGTGAAATGCAAAACCCCGACCTGAGCCGGGGTTTTGCGATTAGCGATATGACACTGGAGAGAATCAGCCGTTCTGGCGGATACCTGCAACCAGCCAAGGCTGGTTTTCGCCTTGGGCGCGCTCCATGTTCCAGCTTTCGCTGAACACTTCACCCTGGTCGAAACGCGAGGACTTCGACACGCCGGTGAAGGTCAGGGTAGCGATGGTCTTGTCGGCGCGGTCGTCGACGCCTTCCAGCTGCACATTGAGGTTGTCGATGTAGGTCGACTGGAAGCCGTCGCCCAGATCGGCACGTTCCTGTTTCAGGAGTTGCAGCATCTGCGGGGTCACGAACTCGGCGATCTTGTCCATTTCGTTGGCGTCCCAGTGTTGCTGCAGGGACTGGAAGTGGCTGCGCGCGGCTTCGACGAAACGCTGTTCGTCGAACCAGGCCGGCGCGTTGATCACCGGACGGGCCGCGGCGGCAGGTGCGGCCGAACCACCGAAGATCGAACCGGAGGCCGGTTTTGGCTCGAAGGCTTCACGCTGCATCGGCGCGTGGCCGGCTGGAGCGTACTGCTCCTGCTGCTTGCGACGACGGGCGGCGATAAAGCGGAAGACCAGGAAGGCGATGACCGCCATGATCAGGATGTCGAAGATCTGCATGCCCTGGAAGCCACCGCCCATGAACATGGAGGCCAGCAGGCCGCCTGCGGCGATACCGGCCAATGGGCCGAGCCAGCGCGATGCACCGCCGGCTTTGGCGGCAGCGCCCGCGGCACCGGCAGCCCCTGCGGTCGCAGCGGCAGGGCCCATGCCGGAAGAGGACGGCGCCATTTGGCTGGTCTGGTGGGTCGGCGCAGCGCCGACGCTTTTGCCGCCACCAAAGCGCTTGGCGTTGGCGTCGAGGCTCATCGTCAGGCCGATGCACAACGCCATGGCGATGCTAAGAAAACGTTTCATAAAGGGAATTCCCATTTGTGGATGGCACGCGCGCCATGTTGCACAGGTGAAGTGTCACTGGCTAGCGGCAGAGTGTTTCGGGCTTTTGCCTGACAGCCGCGGTTCAGCTTCGGTCGAGGCAGCGAGCCCTGTACGGGTTCGTTCGTTGGGCGGATGCAAGGGGGCAGGGTCTCAACGCTTCAGCGCCAGCAGCACCACGCCAGCGCAGATCAGGCCGATTCCGCCCCATTGCCGCAGGTCGAGCCTCTCGCCCAGGAGCAGCACGCCCAGTACCGCGACGAATACCACGCTGAGCTTGTCCACTGGCGCCACCAGCGAGGCTGGCCCGACTTTCAGCGCACGGAAGTAGCAGATCCACGACGCTCCGGTGGCCAGCCCGGACAGCACCAGGAACAGATAGCTTTTGGCCGAGATCGAGCCCAGGGACTGATATTGGCCCGTGGCGTACAAAATCAAGGCCAGGCTGCACAGCACCACCACCGTACGCAGCAGGGTGGCGAAGTCGGAGTTGAGGTTTTCGATGCCGATCTTGGCGAAGATCGCGGTCAGGGCGGCGAACGCCGCCGAAAGCAGGGCCCAGAATGTCCAGGAGGAAAAGAAGCCCGAGCTCATGTGCGTTGCTCCTTATGCCTGAGTCAGTCATTGCAGAAGCGCCCGGCCGGCGCTCCTGCCTACAGGCTTCAGATGGCTTCGAGCTTGGCGTAGCCGAGCATCAGCCACTTGCTGCCTTCGCTGAAGTTCACCTGGACCCGGGCCTGGGCGCCGGCGCCTTCGAAGTTGAGGATCACGCCGTCGCCGAATACCGAGTGGCGTACGGCCTGGCCGAGGCTGAGGCCGGTATCCGGGATCTCGCTGCCGCCGAACAGGCTGCTGGTGCTCTGCGACTGGCCACCGCCGAACGGGCGGCTGACGCTGTTGGACAGACGCACTTCCTGGATCAGCCCCTTCGGTACTTCCCGTACGAAACGCGACACCTTGTTGTAGGTCTCGCTGCCGTACAGGCGACGGGTTTCTGCGTAGGTCATCACCAGGTTCTGCATCGCCCGGGTGATGCCGACGTAGGCCAGGCGGCGTTCTTCTTCAAGGCGGCCGGGTTCTTCCAGGCTCATCTTGTGCGGGAACAGGCCTTCTTCCATGCCCACCAGGAACACGTAAGGGAATTCCAGGCCCTTGGCGCTGTGCAGGGTCATCAGCTGGATGCTGTCTTCGTGCTCGTCGGCCTGGGTGTCGCCGGCTTCCAGCGAAGCGTGGCCGAGGAAGGCCGCCAGCGGCGTCAGCTCCTGGTCTTCCTCTGTGTGCTCGAAGTTGCGCGCGGCGCTGACCAGTTCCTCAAGGTTTTCTACCCGAGCCTGGCCTTTCTCGCCTTTTTCCGCTTCGTGGTAGGCGATCAGGCCGGACTGCTCGATAACGGTCTGGGTCATCAGGTGCAACGGCATCTCGGCGGTTTTCAGCGCCAGGTGCTCGATCAGTTCCATGAAGGCGCCCAGGGCGCCGGCGGCACGTCCGGTCACGCCTTTATTGGTCACCAGCTGGCGCATCGCTTCCCACATCGACACATGGCTGTGGCGCGCGTGTTCGCGAATCGCTTCGACGGTCTTTTCGCCAATGCCGCGGGTCGGCACGTTGATCACCCGCTCCAGGGCCGCGTCGTTGCCGCGACCTTCGAGCAGGCGCAGGTAGGCCATGGCGTTCTTGATTTCGGCGCGCTCGAAGAAGCGCTGGCCGCCGTAGATGCGGTACGGAATGCGCTCGCGCAGCAAGGCCTCTTCCAGCACCCGCGACTGGGCGTTGGAGCGATACAGGATGGCGATATCGCTGCGGGCCAGGCCGGTCTTCAGGGCGCTTTCGATGGTTTCCACCACGTAGCGCGCTTCATCGTGTTCGTTGAAGGCGGCGTACAGGTTGATCGCTTCGCCTTCGCCGCCGTCGGTCCACAGCTCCTTGCCCAGGCGCCCGGTGTTATTGGCGATCAGGGCGTTGGCGGCCTTGAGGATGCCGGCGGTGGAGCGGTAGTTCTGCTCCAGGCGGATCACTTCGGTGTCCGGGAAGTCTTCGGAGTACTGGTGGATGTTCTCGATCTTCGCGCCGCGCCAGCCGTAGATCGACTGGTCGTCGTCGCCCACCACCATCAGGCTGTCGCCGCCCTTGGCCAGCAGGCGCAACCAGGCGTACTGCACGGCGTTGGTGTCCTGGAACTCGTCCACCAGCACGTGGCGGAAACGCTTCTGGTAGTGCGCCAGCAGGCCCGGGTGGTCGCGCCACAGGTCCAGGGCGCGCAGCAGCAGCTCGGAGAAGTCGATGACCCCGGCGCGCTGGCAGGCGGCCTCGTAGGCTTCGTAGATGCCGCGCATGGTGGCCAGGAACAGGTCGCCGCTGGCTTGAATGTGTTGCGGACGCAGGCCTTCGTCCTTCTGCCCGTTGATGAACCACTGGGCCTGCCGGGCCGGCCAGCGCTGCTCGTCCAGGCCGAGGTCGCGGATCACCCGCTTGACCAGGCGTTGCTGGTCGTCGCTGTCGAGGATCTGGAAGGTCTGGCTCAGGCCGGCCTCTTGCCAGTGCGCCCGCAGCAGGCGGTGCGCCAGGCCGTGGAAGGTACCGACCCACATGCCGGCCGGGTTGATACCCATCAACTGCTCGATGCGCTGGCGCATCTCGGCAGCGGCCTTGTTGGTGAAGGTCACCGACAGGATGGAGTGGGGCGAGGCGTTCTCGACCTGGATCAACCAGGCGATACGGTGCACCAGCACTCGGGTTTTACCGGAGCCAGCACCGGCCAGGACCAACTGACGACCCAAGGAGGCGGCTACGGCCTGGCGTTGGGCATCGTTGAGGGAGTTCAGCAGAAGGGAGAGATCATCGCGCATCGGGGCATTCTAGGGGGCTGGCGCACACCGGGCAAACCAAGCTTTGGTTTAGCCGATAAAAGAACGCTGGGGACGACCGGTCGGTCACGGGCTGCAGCCGTTGGCCGGGCTTGGCTGGAGGAATTTCACCGGGATCGGCGCTTGGGCGGATTTGCCGATTTTATGGTTCCAGGCTGTTTGGTCCGGGCGGTTGCTTGTGTATGCTCCGGCGACGTTTCGGGCTCAATCATTATAAGAACACTGCCTATGACACTCAGCACTGGCCCGTCCGGCCCCTTCGTGGAGCCTCGGGTTGTTCGCAAGCAATACGCCATGGAAATGGCGGTAGAGCGCACGCGCCTGCTTTATCAGGGCTCCCTGTTGCCCACCCTGTTCATGCTGCTCAACGGCCTGGTCTGCGCCTGGCTGCTGTGGAGCCCCGAGCGTTATTGGCTGGTCAGCGTGTGGATGGTCTGGCTGCTGGCCCTGGTCGCCCTGCGGGTGATCCAGGTGGCGGCCTTCGACTCGGCGATTCCCAGCCGCCAGGCGCAACCGGTCTGGCGCCGCATGTTCCTGCTCGGCTCCGCCGTCAGCGGCCTGACCCTGGCCTGCGCGGGCATCGCGCTGATGCCCAGCGACAACTTCCTGCAGCAGGCCTGGGTCTTCGGCCTGATCGGCGCGGCGATCCTCTCGGCCAGCGTGGCCTATGCGGTCAGCCTGCCGGCCTTCCTGTCCTTTACCTTGCCCTGCCTGTTGCCGGCGATCGGCTACCTGTTCTGGGGCGGCGACGAGCAGCAGCGTGGCTGGGGCTGGCTGGGCTTGATCCTGCTGGTGTCGCTGAGTGTGGTGGCCTGGCAGGTCAACCGCCTGATCCAGATGGGCTTGCTGCAGCGTTTCCAGAACCAGGCCCTGATCGAACACCTGCAACAGGCGCAGAGCCGCAGCGAACAGCTCAACAGCGAGCTGCTGCGGGAAGTCGAGCAGCGCCGCCGTGCCGAAGAAGAGCTGCGCGAAACCCAGGTCGGCCTGGAAAGCCGGGTGGCCCAGCGCAGCCTCGAACTGGACGCGGCCAACCAGGCCCTGAGCAAGAGCGAAGCGCGCCTGGCCCTGGCCCTGAAGGCCAGCCAGCTGGGGCTGTGGGACTGGAACCTACAGACCGACGAGGTCCATCACAGCCATATCAAGGAGCTGTTCGGCCTGGAGCCGGAGTTCGTGCGGGCGATGCTCAGCCACCTCAAGCCGCTGCTGCACCCCGAAGACCTGCCGCTGCTCAAGCGCGCGCTGGTGGAGCACCTGAAGGGGCGCACCGAGGATTACCTGGTGGAATACCGCGTGCGCCACGGCGATGGCCACTGGGTCTGGATCGAGGACCGTGGGCGTGCCGTGGAGCGCGGCCCTGGTGGGCGGGTGCTGCGCATGGTCGGCACCCGGCGCGATATCAGCGCCAGCAAGCAGCAGGAAGAGCAGCGACGCCTGTCGGCGATGGTGTTCGAGGCGGCCAGCGAGGGCATCGTGATCCTCGACCCGGACTACGTGCTGCTGGCGGTCAACCAGGCGTTCAGCCGGGTCACCGGTTACCAGATCGAGGACATGCTCGGGCGCAATGTGGTCGACCTGCCGTGCAGCCGCGACGCGCGGCGGCACTACCCGGTGATTCATCAGGCCCTCGAGCAGCACGGCAGCTGGCAGGGCGAACTGGTGGAGGCGCGCAAGAACGGTGAGCTGTACCCGCAGTGGCTGCAATTGAATGTGGTGCGCGATACGCGGGGAAATATCAGCCATATTGTGGGCTTCTTCGCCGATCTGTCGGCGCGGCGCGAATCCGAAGAGCGCATGCGCTACCTGACCCATTACGACGAACTCACCGGCCTGGCCAACCGTTCGCTGTTCCGCGAACGCTTGCGCGAAGCCCATCAACGGATGCGCCAGGGCGGCCGCAGCCTGACCCTGGTGCATATCAACCTGGACCGTTTCAAGCTGCTCAACGACAGCCTGGGCCACGACGTCGCCGACCAGCTGTTGCAGAAAATGGCGCGGCGGCTGGTCAATGCGTTGCCGGAAGCCGACACCATTGCCCGGTTGTCCGGCGATGAATTCGCGGTGCTGTTCGATGCCTATGGCAGCCTGTCGAGCCTGACCCGGGTGGCCACCCGGTTGTCGGCGAAGCTGCGTTTGCCGATCACCGTGGAAGGCCATGAGCTGGTGGTCAGTGCTTCCATGGGCATCAGCATGCTGCCCGACAGCGCGCGGGAAATTCCGGCGTTGATCAGCCAGGCGAACATCGCCATGCAACACGCCAAGCACTTGGGCGGCAACAACTTTCAGTTCTACACCGCCAGCCTGCAAGCCAGCACCCTGGAGCGTCTGCAGCTGGAGAACCAGCTGCGCAAGGCGGTCGAGGAGCGCCAGCTGAAGGTGTTCTACCAGCCGAAACTGTGCCTCGCCACCGGCCGGCTGAATGCCGCCGAAGCCCTGGTGCGCTGGGACCATCCTGACCTGGGGCGGGTGCCGCCGGGGGACTTCATCGGCCTCGCGGAGGAGATCGGGCTGATCGGCCCGATCGGCGAGTTCGTATTGCGCCAGGCCTGCTGGCAAGCCTGCGAGTGGCAGCGCCAGGGGCTGCCGGCGATTCGGGTATCGGTGAACCTGTCGGTGCATCAGCTGCGCCAGGGCAAGCTGGTCAGCCAGGTGCGCAGCGTGCTGGAAGAAACCGGGCTGGCGCCGCATTTCCTCGAACTGGAGCTGACCGAAAGCCATCTGCTCGACAGCGTCGAACACATCGTTTCCACCTTCCAGCAACTGCGTGACCTGGGAGTGAAGCTGGCCATCGACGACTTCGGCACCGGTTACTCCTCGCTGAGTTACCTCAAGCGGATTCCGGTGGACTACGTGAAGATCGACCAGGCGTTCATCCGTGGCCTGAGCGAAGGCGGCGCCGATGCGGCGATCACCCGGGCGATCATCGCCATGGCCCACGGGCTGTCGCTGAAAGTGGTGGCCGAAGGGGTGGAGCATCCGGGGCAGCTGGCGTTTCTCAAGGAGCAGAAATGCGATGAGGTGCAGGGCTACCTGATCAGCCGGCCGGTGGAAGCCGAGGGCCTTGCGGCGCTATTGAGGGCCGAGACCCGGTAGCCGCTGGCATAGGCCGCGCCAGCAGCTACAAAGAGCACGCGAGGCTGAAACAGTGGGGTGCAAAGGTGATTCAGTTACGCATTGAGCAGGCAAAAAGCGAATTCATGTAGTATAACTACAAAATTGCTACATCCTTGGGCGTCTGCCCCATAACAATGAGTCCAGCCCTTTGAATCTGTTGCAGCACATTGCCCAATCACGCCATCTCTTGCGCAAGTCGGAGCTCAAGGTCGCCGATCATGTGCTGCTCGACCCTGCGGCTGTGATGCACAGTTCCATGGCCGATCTGGCCCACAGCGTGGGTATCAGCGAGCCGACCATCGTGCGCTTCTGCCGGGCCATCGGTTGCTCGGGGTTCCAGGACCTGAAGCTCAAGCTGGCCCAGAGCCTGGCCGCCGGGGCGAGCTTTGGCCAGTTCGCGATCCACGAAGACGATTCGGTCGCCGACTACAGCCTGAAGATCTTCGACACCACCCTGCACACCCTGATGGAGGTTCGCGAGAAGCTCGATCCGGTGGAGTTGCAAAGGGCTGTGACCCTCATGTCCCAGGCCCAGCGCGTGGAGTTCTACGGCTTCGGCGCTTCCGGCGCGGTGGCGGCGGATGCCCAGCACAAGTTCTTCCGCCTGCTGCTGACTGCAGCGGCCTATTCCGACCCGCATATGCAGGCGATGTCGGCGGTGACCCTCAAGCCCACCGACGTGGCGATCTGCATTTCCCAGTCCGGGCGTTCCAAGGACCTGTTGATCACCGCCAACCTGGTGCGTGAAAGCGGTGCCTCGCTGATCACCCTGTGCCCGAGCCAGACACCGCTGGCCGAGCTGTCGACCGTCAACCTGGCGATCGACGTGCACGAAGACACCGAGATCTACACCCCGCTGACCTCGCGTATCGCCCACCTGGTGGTGATCGACGTGCTGGCGATGGGGGTGGCCATGGCCCGCGGCCCGAGCCTGGTCAACCACCTCAAGAGCGTCAAGCGCAGCCTTCGCAGCCTGCGCCTGTCGCCCAAGTCGGTGAAGGCGCTCGACGACTGATCGCGGGCACCATCGCGGGCACCGCACCTCTTGTAGGAGCGAGGCTTGCCCGCGATAGCCGCGAAGCGGCGATTCACCCGATCACACCGCGTCATCGTTGACGATTTTTCGCGGGCAAGTCGGATCGCCGCCCGCTCGCTCCTACAGGATTGGCGTGAGCTACCTGGCAATTTTCATCATCCTGTAACCGACCCGCAGCCAAATCGTCACTGGCAGGCCTCATCTTGAAGCTCCCGTACTCGCATAGGGAGACTCGAAATGGCCCGGCCTTACGAAGAGAGCAACAGCGCAGTCAAAACCCGTCGTCAACAGGAAGACCAGCGCCGCATGGAATTTCGCCGCGCGATCGAACATCGCTGTGAGCTGCGCCGTCTGCAGCAGGAAATCAACGACTACCCCGAGCTGGACGCCGTCAATTACTGGCAGGCAGCCCCGGCAGCTTCCCGTCAAAACGTTCAACAAGCCCGCTGATCTGCACCCGTTCGCTGCGGATAAACCCCAGGAACGCATGCGCTACCGGTGACAGGCGTTTAGCCTTGGCCTGCACCAGGCACCAGCTGCGATACAACGGCAGCTCTTCTACCGGCAACTCGACGAGTCCTCCGGTTGCCAACTCAAGGTTCAGGGCGTGGCGCGTCAACAGCGCCACGCCCAGACCCGCCAGCACACACTCCCGCTGAGCCTCGGCCGACGACACTTCCAGGGTCTGGGTGAAGTGCACGCGTTTTTCCTTGAAATACTCCTCGCAGGCCAGGCGCGTGCCCGAACCCTGTTCGCGCACCAGCAGGTTGTAGGGTTCCAGGTCCTGCAGGCGCAGCGGCCCCAGGTGGCACAGCGGATGGTCGGGCGGCGCCACGGCGACGATCGGGTTGTTGAGGAATGGCAGGAACTCCAGGCCCATGTCCTGCGGGACCATGGACATGATCACCAGGTCGTCGCGGTTGTCCGAGAGACGGCGGATAACCTGGCCCCGGTTGACCACCGTCAGTTGCAGATTGACCTCCGGATGCTGGCGCTTGAAGGCGGCGAACAGGTGCGGCACGAAGTACTTGGCGCTGGATTCCACCGCCAGTTTCAGCTGGCCCTGCAAGGAACCCTGCATGTCCGACAGCTGCATGTCGAGGTTCTCCAGACGCCCGAAGATGTCGCGGCTGGCCCGTTGCAGCGCCTCGGCGGCCTCGGTCATGTAGAGCTTCTTGCCCACGTAGTCGAACAAAGGCTGGCCGATCAGCTCTTCCAGCTGGCGAATCTGCAGGCTGACGGCGGGCTGGGTCAGGGACATTTCGTCGGCCGCCCGGCTGTAGGAGCGCAGATCGCAGACCTCATTGAAAATCTGCAGTTGGCGTAATGTCATACGCATCAAGGACTTACGCATTATCTAAGGTCTCGCGCCGGGGGCTGTCGGATCAACTATAAGTCTTTGCTTATGAGCGACCCAATAATTATTGATTTTTGTTAATTCATCGACAGGAATAGTGTGGGCCTGCGACTGGCTTGAAACATTTGGTCACGCGCCGACCCGGTCGAGGGTCTGTACGAAAAGTAGGCGAGCGAAGGTCAGGCAAGGCAAAAACAGGCGAGGAAGCGGAGTTTAGGAGCCTAAATGAGCATTCCGAGCCTGTTTTTAACGCAGCATGGCCGAGCGCAGCCACTTTTCGTACAGACCCAGCGGGTTGTCTGTTCCAACGGCTCAAGGGTACCTCCAAGTGATAAAAAAGATCCTGATCGCCAACCGTGGTGAGATTGCCGTACGAATCGTGCGTGCCTGCGCCGAGATGGGCATTCGCTCGGTCGCGATCTTCTCCGACGCCGATCGCCATGCCCTGCATGTGAAGCGCGCGGACGAAGCCCACAGCATCGGTGCCGAACCCCTGGCCGGCTACCTGAACCCGCGCAAGCTGGTGAACCTGGCAGTGGAGACCGGTTGCGACGCGCTGCACCCTGGCTACGGCTTCCTTTCGGAAAACGCCGAACTGGCGGACATCTGCGCCGAACGTGGAATCAAATTCATAGGTCCATCGGCTGAAGTGATTCGCCGCATGGGCGACAAGACCGAAGCCCGCCGCAGCATGATCAAGGCTGGCGTGCCGGTTACCCCGGGCACCGAAGGCAACGTCGCCGATATCCATGAAGCCCTGCGCGAAGGCGACCGCATCGGTTACCCGGTGATGCTCAAGGCCACTTCCGGCGGTGGCGGCCGTGGCATTCGTCGCTGCAACAGCCGGGAAGAACTGGAACAGGCGTTCCCACGGGTGATTTCCGAGGCGACCAAGGCGTTCGGCTCCGCCGAAGTGTTCCTGGAAAAGTGCATCGTCAATCCCAAGCACATCGAGGCGCAGATCCTCGGCGACAGCTTCGGCAACGTGGTGCACCTGTTCGAGCGCGACTGCTCGATCCAGCGCCGCAACCAGAAGCTGATCGAGATCGCCCCGAGCCCGCAACTGACCCCGGAACAGCGCGCCTACATCGGCGACCTGTCGGTGCGCGCGGCCAAGGCGGTGGGCTACGAGAACGCCGGTACCGTGGAGTTCCTGCTCGCCGATGGCGAGGTGTACTTCATGGAGATGAACACCCGGGTGCAGGTGGAACACACCATCACCGAGGAAATCACCGGCATCGACATCGTTCGCGAGCAGATCCGCATCGCTTCCGGCCTGCCGCTTTCGGTGAAGCAGGAAGACATCCATCACCGTGGTTTCGCCCTGCAGTTCCGGATCAACGCCGAAGACCCGAAAAACAACTTCCTGCCGAGCTTCGGCAAGATCACCCGTTACTACGCGCCCGGCGGCCCTGGCGTGCGTACCGATACGGCGATCTACACCGGCTACACCATTCCGCCGTTCTACGACTCCATGTGCCTGAAACTGGTGGTCTGGGCCCTGACCTGGGAAGAGGCGATGGACCGTGGCTTGCGCGCCCTGGACGACATGCGTCTGCAAGGGGTCAAGACCACCGCCGCCTATTACCAGGAAATCCTGCGTAACCCGGAATTCCGTAGCGGCCAGTTCAACACCAGCTTCGTCGAAAGCCACCCTGAACTGACCAACTACTCGATCAAGCGCAAACCCGAAGAGCTGGCCCTGGCCATCGCCGCCGCCATCGCCGCCCACGCAGGCCTTTGAATGCAGCGGCAAGCTGTAAGCAGCAAGCTGCAAGTAGAAGCAGATCAGCTTTTTCTTGCGGCTTGTAGCTTGAAGCTTGCCGCTATGAGGAGATAAGAATGTCCAAGAAGATCTTTGTTACTGACACCATCCTGCGCGACGCCCACCAATCGCTGCTGGCGACCCGCATGCGCACCGAAGACATGCTGCCGATCTGCGACAAGCTCGACAAAGTCGGCTACTGGTCGCTGGAAGTCTGGGGCGGCGCGACCTTCGACGCCTGCGTGCGCTTCCTCAAGGAAGACCCGTGGGAGCGCCTGCGCAAACTGCGCGCCGCGCTGCCCAACACCCGCCTGCAGATGCTCCTGCGCGGGCAGAACCTGCTGGGCTACCGCCATTACAGCGACGACGTGGTCAAGGCCTTCGTCGCCAAGGCGGCGGTCAACGGCATCGACGTGTTCCGCATCTTCGACGCCATGAACGACGTGCGTAACCTGCGGGTGGCCATCGAAGCGGTGAAAGCCGCCGGCAAGCACGCCCAGGGCACCATCGCCTACACCACCAGCCCGGTGCACACCATCGAGGCGTTCGTGGCCCAGGCCAAGCAGATGGAATCCATGGGTTGCGACTCGGTGGCGATCAAGGACATGGCCGGCCTGCTGACCCCTTACGCCACTGGCGAGCTGGTCAAGGCGCTGAAGGCCGAGCAGTCGCTGCCAGTGTTCGTCCACTCCCATGACACGGCCGGCCTGGCTGCGATGTGCCAGCTCAAGGCCATCGAAAACGGCGCCGACCACATCGACACCGCGATCTCCAGCTTCGCCTGGGGCACCAGCCACCCGGGCACCGAATCGATGGTCGCCGCCCTTAAAGGCAGCGAATTCGACACCGGCCTGGACCTGGAGCTGCTGCAGGAAATCGGCCTGTACTTCTACGCCGTGCGCAAGAAGTACCACCAGTTCGAAAGCGAATTCACCGCGGTCGATACCCGGGTGCAGGTCAATCAGGTGCCGGGCGGGATGATTTCCAACCTGGCCAACCAGCTCAAGGAGCAGGGCGCCCTGAACCGCATGAACGAAGTGCTGGCGGAGATCCCGCGGGTGCGTCACGACCTCGGTTACCCGCCGCTGGTGACCCCGACTTCGCAGATCGTCGGCACCCAGGCGTTCTTCAACGTGCTGGCCGGCGAGCGCTACAAGACCATCACCAACGAGGTGAAGCTGTACCTGCAAGGCGGTTACGGCAAGGCGCCGGGCACGGTGGACGAGAAGCTGCGGCGCCAGGCCATCGGCAGCGAAGAAGTGATCGATGTGCGCCCGGCCGACCTGCTGAAGCCGGAAATGACCAAGCTGCGCAATGACATCGGCGCCCTGGCCAAGTCCGAAGAAGACGTGCTGACCTACGCCATGTTCCCGGACATCGGGCGCAAGTTCCTCGAAGAACGCGAAGCCGGCACCCTGACTCCAGAAGTGCTGCTGCCGATTCCGGAAGCGGGCGGCGTGAGCTCGGCCGGCGGCGAAGGCGTACCGACCGAGTTCGTCATCGACGTGCACGGCGAGACCTACCGCGTCGACATCACCGGTGTCGGGGTGAAGGCCGAAGGCAAGCGCCACTTCTACCTGTCCATCGACGGCATGCCGGAAGAAGTGGTGTTCGAGCCGCTCAACGAGTTCGTCGGCAGCGGCAGCAGCAAGCGCAAGCAGGCCAGCGCGCCGGGCCACGTCAGCACCACCATGCCGGGCAACATCGTCGATGTGCTGGTCAAGGAAGGCGACACCGTCAAGGCCGGCCAGGCCGTACTGATCACCGAAGCCATGAAGATGGAAACCGAAGTCCAGGCGGCCATCGCCGGCAAGGTCACCGCCATCCATGTGGCCAAGGGCGACCGGGTCAACCCGGGAGAAATCCTGATCGAGATCGAAGGCTGAGTTCAGGCCTTCATCTGTAATGTTTTACCTCGGGGGGGCTACGGCCTCCCTTTTTTTTGCCTGTCGCCAGGCGCTGGCGGAACAGCTCGGCGTGCCGCTGCAAGCGGCCTGAAGGGGTATTTTCAGTTCTGAACTTGAGTGCATTTTAATACACATAATTCGTTCTGAAATGAATCTATCTGCATTACAATACATACTGATGCCGAAAGGCTCATAAAAAGTGTATTAAATTGCAGGTAATACAGTGCTTCGGCTGACTTTGCAGCTCTACTGCGCAGGGGCATGGAGCGACGCCATGACCCTGACCTTCGACAGGCCTGAAGAGGGCTTCGCCAGCCCCTGCAGCTTTGGTTATGTGCAGCAGTACCTGGTGGATCACCTGGAGGCTGTTGGCAGTCCGCTGGCCAGGTCGGTCAGTGCGCAGATTCCCTTGGGTTGGGAGCCTTGGCACGAAGATCGGGCCCCGGCCTTTCTCTATGACCTTGCCCCGGCAGCCACGGCCGGGCGCTTCTTGCTGCGCCAGATTGGCCATGAGCGGCCGGACGGCATGGGCGTCGAATTGTTCCTGTTGGCCCGGTCCACGGCGGCGCCCATCGGCAACCTGCGGGTCAAGGAGTCGCTGACGGGGCTGCGCAGGCGTCCGGCGCTGGGATTTTCCCGGGACCAGGTGATCGCCCTCGATAACCGCTTTCTCGAGTACGCCCACGAGCAGGGCGCGGCTTTCGGCGGTACTGCGAGCATCGGTGACCAGGCCCCCAGGCTGTTGCTGACCCAGAACCCTGAGGGCCTGCTGTACCCCGATGCGCTGCTCGACGATGCCTCGGCGGCGCGCCACTGGTGGGTAAAGTTCCCCCGGAACCCGGCCACGCAGAATGCCGGCGACATCCTCAGGAGCGAGTTCCACTATTACCGGGCGCTGCAACAACTGGGCATCGATACGCTGCCGGCCGAGGGCCTGGCCCTGGAAGAGGGGCCCAGGCCCAGCCTCTGGATGCAGCGCTTCGATCGCCGGGTGACGCAGGCAGGCGTCGAGCGCCTGGCGGTGGAGTCGATCTACTCCCTGGCGGGGCTGGTGGGTCATGGCCAGGGAATGCGGCACACCGAGGTGCTGGGGATTCTCGCCGAACTGTGGCGGTCCACGGGCCAGGAGTCGGCGATCCCCGAGCTGGTGGCGGATTACCTGCGCCGGGATCTGCTCAACAAGATCCTCGGTAACTCCTCCAACCATGGGCACAACATCTCGATCATCCGCACCGAGGCCGCGGTGCAACTGGCGCCGATCTACGATCTGGCGCCCATGGTCATGGACGACGAGGGCATTACCCGGACTATTAAATGGCCCGGGCGCATGGAAGTGGCGGGTGACGTGGACTGGCGCCTGGTGTGCGCGAGCCTGAAGCCGCTGATCGACCCCGAAGCCGCCCTGACGCGCCTGCGGGAGGATGCTGAACGCCTGCGGGCCCTGCCGGACCTGTTGCGCGCCAGTGGCTTGCCCGACGCCACCCTGAATCACCCGCGCATTCACTTGCGCCACTTGGACCGACGCCTGCAGGAGTGGGGACTGCGATGACTACAACCCTGGAAGAGCGCGGCGCGCTGATCGACAACATCCAGCAGGAGCTGGCTGCCGGCCGTTTGCCGCTGGGCGATGCGGTCAGGCGCCTGCGCACCGAAGTCACGGGGCTGCATCAGAGCCAGTTCGCCAGGATGTGTCGGCTATCCCTGCGCACCCTGATCCACATCGAACACGGTGACGGCAATCCGACCCTCAAGTCGCTGAACGCGGTGTTCAAGCCCTTCGGCTTGCAGATGGGGGTGGTGAATGTGCAGAAAGCCAGTCGCGCCCGCTCGCTGCTCAATGATCTCGAGCGCCTGGAAAAGGGCCCGGGTACGCCCGGGCCCTCAGCACTCAACTGAGCCTCAGCCGCGCTTGGCGTAAGCCTTGCCGTAATGCCTTTCCATCCGCGCCTGGATCAGTTCCAGGCCGATCGACAGCAGCCAGTAGATGATCGCCGCGGTGCTGAGCATTTCGATGTAGCGGTAGCTGGAGCGGCCATAGGACTGGGCCAGGAACATCACTTCCCAGACGCCCATCACCGAGATCAGCGACGAATCCTTGAGCATCGAGATGAACTGGTTGGTGGCCGGCGGGATGATGGTGCGCATGGCTTGC
>Ga0207976_100198_pt1 | contig 36871 bp, 33 predicted proteins | sample LakWasMe94_HOW11_2_FD_183916 | JGI IMG/M metagenome (GOLD analysis project Ga0207976, IMG submission 183916) | Freshwater sediment methanotrophic microbial communities from Lake Washington under simulated oxygen tension - Sediment Metagenome... | ecosystem: Environmental > Aquatic > Freshwater >... | reverse complement strand
GGCGGTAGTCGCCCCCTCGAGAGGCCGAGTGGAGGTTCTGCGCAGTGGGCAACCCGGCATGGATGCCGGGTTAGCCGCCCCCGGCCAGGGATGGCCGATGGCGGCGGGCCCACGGAGCAGGACCGGAGCGAGGGCATGCCGAGCCTAGGCGAGGCACCGAACGAAAGGGGCAAGAGCGCTTTGGTTACTTTCGCGCTTTTCGAAAGTGACTCGCCGTAAGGGCGAAACCAATAGCCGCCATGACCACAACAACGGATATATACGCTTAAGTACGCATCCCCCGCCCACTAACCAACAACCGCGCACACCCGATATACAACACCACCGTCGCCACCAGCATGAACGTAATCGCCACACTGATCCTGATGTCCGAAACACCGAGGATGCCATAGCGAAACGCATTGACCATATGCAAAACAGGGTTTGCCAACGACACCGTCTGCCAAAACGGCGGCAACAACGAGATCGAGTAAAACACCCCGCCCAAATAGGTCAGCGGCGTCAGCACAAACGTCGGAATGATCGAGATGTCATCAAAGTTGCGCGCAAACACCGCGTTGATGAAACCCAGCAACGAGAAGATCGTCGCCGTCAGCACCACCACCAGAATGGTCACGCCCAGGTGATGCACCTGCAACTTGGTAAAGAACAGCGACAGCAACGTCACAATGAGCCCGACCATCAACCCGCGCAGCACGCCGCCCAGGGTGTAACCGATCAGAATCGTGTGCGGCGACACCGGCGACACCATCAGTTCCTCGATGGAACGCTGGAACTTGCTGCCGAAGAAACTCGACACCACGTTGCCGTAGGAGTTGGTGATCACCGACATCATGATCAGCCCCGGCACGATGTACTCCATATAGGTGAAACCACCCATGTCACCGATTTGCCGGCCGATCAGATTGCCGAAGATCACGAAGTACAAAACCATGGTGATCGCTGGCGGCAGCAGCGTTTGCGGCCAGATCCGGGTGAAGCGTTTGACCTCGCGATAAACGATGGTATTGAGCGCGACAAGATTGGGCTGCAGCTCGGAACTCATACCGCCACCTTCGACAGATTTTTCTCCACCAGGGACACGAACAACTCCTCGAGGCGATTGGTTTTGTTACGCAGGCTCAGCACTTCGATGTTCTGCTGCGCCAGTTGAGTGAACAGCGCGGTGATGCCCATGGACTTGTCGACCTGGACTTCAAGGGTATGGCCGTCGAGCAAACGGGTCGGGTAACCCAGCAACTGCGGCGCAACGCTCAGCATGTTTTTCGTGTCGAGCAGGAAGGTTTCCACATGCAGCTGGCCAAGCAGCTGTTTCATGCTGGTGTTCTCGACGATCGTACCGTGGTCGATGATGCCGATGTTGCGGCACAACTGCTCAGCCTCTTCCAGATAGTGCGTGGTGAGGATGATGGTGATGCCTTTCTGATTCAGCTCGGTGAGGAACGTCCACATTGAACGACGCAGCTCGATATCGACCCCCGCCGTCGGTTCGTCGAGGATCAGCAGGCGCGGTTCGTGAACCAGCGCGCGGGCGATCATCAAGCGACGCTTCATGCCACCGGACAGCGAGCGCGACGGTACATCGCGCTTGTCCCACAAACCGAGTTGGGTCAGGTATTGCTCGGCGCGTTCCTTGGCGATTTTCGGCGGGATGCCGTAATAACCGGCCTGGGTCACGACGATGTCGAAGGTTTTTTCGAACTGGTTGAAGTTGAACTCCTGGGGCACCACGCCGATGGAGCGCTTGAGCTGCGCAGGATTCTTGTCCAGGTCGTTGCCGAAGATATTCACTGTGCCGCTGGTTTTGTTCACCAGGGTCGAGAGAATGCCGATGGTCGTGGATTTGCCGGCGCCGTTAGGGCCGAGCAAGGCGAAAAAGTCACCTTCGGCGACGTCCAGATCGATACCACTCAGGGCCTGGAAACCGTTGCCGTAGGTTTTGGTTAGCTGCCGGATGGACAGAGCGGAACTCATATCGGATTTACGCACCAAGAAGGGAAGAAAGGGATCAATAAGGGCGGGCGGCGAGCATTGCAACCGCGGCGCATGAGCGCAATGGTGCTTGTCGCCGCCACACAAGTACAGTCAAGTGTGTCGATAGTGAGTATTAAGTCAACGCGGTCATGACGGCTTTCTTGTACGCCGCACGCTGCTTCAGCCGTGCATACCAGGCTTCCAGATGTGGCTGTGGGGCACGCTCGATTGGCATCTCGAACCAGGCATAAATGAAGCTGCCGAGGGGAATGTCGCCCATGCCGATTTCATCGCCGGACAAGTACGGTTTGGCCGCCAGAGCCTGATCGGCCATTGCCAGCAAGCCATTGCACTCTTTGATTGCGGCGTTGATGGCGGGCCAGTCCTGCTGGTCTGCCGGTGTGCGCAAGACGCCCCAGAACACGGTGCGGAACGGCCCGGCAAAACTTGAAGTGGTCCAGTCCATCCATTTGTCGGCAGTGGCGCGGGCTTTCAGGTCCGAGGGATACCAGGCGGTGTCGTTGGCGTGGCGAGCCATCAGGTAACGCACGATGGCATTGGATTCCCACAGCACGAAGCCGTCGTCTTCAATCACCGGAACGCGACCGTTGGGATTCATCGCACGATACTCGGGCGTATCGACCACACCAAAGGCGCCGCCTGCATCGATGGCTTCATAGGCCAGGCCCAGTTCTTCGGCGGCCCACAAAGGTTTTCTGACATTCGACGAATTTTTCCGACCCCAGATCTTCAGCATGACCGCCTCTTGATAGATGAATGCGCAGGCAGCATACGCCGGATCAGCCGCGACTCAAATCGCTCTGCATGTCCCCCAACAGCTGCGGCAACTGTTCGCTGAACAAGTGCGGATAGCACTTTTCCAGGTGTTCGAAAAAGAACGCCTCCGGCACATCGGTGAACTGACCGTGATCAATCAGGTACTCCATTAATTTCTCGCCGTCACGATTGAACGGGTGGAAAACGCTGTCGTTGATCCCGTCGAATTCCAGCGGCGCAACGTTGAACATTTCGCAGAGTTTCTGGTTGAACGCCGGCGTGGCTTTGACCCAGCGATCGTTCAGGTACAGCTCTGTATAACCATGCATGGCGAACACGTCACTCTTGAGCAATTCCAGCAAACGCGGGGTCGACAAGTGATTGCGCACATCGGCCAGGCCGATCCGCGCGGGAATCCCGCAATGCCGCGCCGCACCAGCGAGCAGCGTGGCCTTGGGCACGCAATAACTTTCGCCGGTCGCCAGCGCATAACTGCCGCGCAAGGTCTCTGGATCGCGGCTGAACGTGTAAGGGTTGTAACGCACGGCCTCGCGCACCGCGTAATAGAGATTGATCGCCTGCTCGAGCGGGTCGCGGTTACTGCCGCGATGTTTTTCGGCGAACTCCACCACCGACGGGTGGTCACTATCGATGAAGCGGCCGGGACGCAGATACTCGTGCATGAGGACAATCTCCTGGGGAAGCCACGAGTCTAGCGACAGGTTCAGCACAGAGATAACGACGTTTCGGCCAAACATGGACGCTTTGCCGCCCGCCCGGCGAACGATTTGCCCGGCCCGATGCCAATCGGTCCTACAAAACTCATCGAAGGTTTCCCACGATTTCAATCACCTCGCTCTGACCACCCTGTTTTGCGGATGCCGTCTAAGCTCTGAAGGTTGGTTTTGCCCTGGTTTCACGGAGGATTAAATATGCTGCTGTTGTGGATACTGGTTCTGGTTGTCGGGATTGCGTATTTAGCCCACCGCCGTATCGCCCCGCTGCCCGCCCTGTGCATCGTTGCCGTGTATGTGGTGTTGATGGGCGCCTTCAGCCACGCGCCAGGCTGGCTGTTGCTGGTGCTGTGGGTGCTGATCGCAGCGGTGGCGGCGCCCTTGCTGCTGCCTGACCTGCGTCGCAAGTATTTCAGTGCGCCGCTGTTCAACTGGTTCCAGAAAACCCTGCCGCCGATGTCGGAAACCGAACGCGATGCCATCGACGCCGGCACGGTGTGGTGGGACGGCGAACTGTTCAGCGGCCGCCCGGACTGGGACAAACTGCTGTCCTATCCCAAAGCTCAACTGACCGAAGAGGAACAAGCCTTCATCGATGGCCCGACCGATGAGCTGTGCGCGATGGTCACGGACTGGCAGATCGGCCAGGACATGGACCTGCCGGCCGAAGCCTGGACCCACATCAAGGAAAACGGCTTCTTCGCCCTGATCATTCCCAAGGAATACGGCGGCAAGGGTTTTTCTGCCTACGCCCATTCGCAGGTGGCCATGAAACTGGCGACCCGCAGTGGCGACCTCGCCTCCACTGTGATGGTCCCCAACTCCCTCGGCCCGGCTGAATTGTTGCTGCATTACGGCACCGATGAACAACGCAACCATTACCTGCCACGACTGGCGCGTGGCGATGACATCCCGTGCTTCGCCTTGACCGGACCACTGGCCGGCTCCGATGCCGGCTCGATGCCCGACACCGGGGTCATCTGCAAAGGTGAATGGGAAGGCAAGGAAACCCTCGGCCTGCGCCTGAACTGGGAAAAGCGCTACATCACCCTCGGCCCGGTCGCCACCCTCCTCGGCCTGGCCTTCAAGGCGTATGACCCGGACCACTTGCTGGGCGATGAAGTGGATCTGGGCATCAGCCTCGCGCTGGTCCCGACCGACACTGCCGGCGTCGAGATCGGCCGTCGTCATCTGCCATTGGGCGCTGCTTTCATGAACGGCCCGAACTCCGGCAAGGACGTGTTCATTCCGCTGGACTTCCTCATCGGCGGCCAGGACATGCTCGGCAAAGGCTGGATGATGCTGATGAACTGCCTGTCGGTCGGGCGCTCGATTTCGTTGCCTGCGGTCGGCACCGGCGCGGCGAAGTTCACCAGCCTGGTGACCGGTCAATACGCGCAGATTCGTGAACAGTTCAACGTACCGTTGTCGGCGTTTGAAGGTATTCAGGAAGCCATGGCGCGCATCGGCGGCAACGCCTGGATGATGGACGCGGCGCGGATGCTCACCGCCAATGCGGTGGACCTGGGCGAGAAACCGTCGGTGCTGTCGGCGATTCTCAAGTATCACCTTACCGAACGCGGTCGCGAGTGCATCAGCCACGCCATGGATGTGCATGGCGGCAAGGCGATCATCATGGGGCCGAACAATTACCTCGGACGCAACTGGAATGGCGCGCCGATCTTCATCACCGTCGAGGGCGCGAACATTCTCTCGCGCAACTTGATGATCTTCGGCCAGGGGGCGATTCGCTGCCATCCATTCGTCCTGAAAGAAATGGCCCTCGCCGGGCGTGAAGACAAGGATCAGGCCCTCACCGAGTTCGATGGCCTGCTGCTCAAGCACATCGGTTTTGCCGTGAGCAACGCTGCCAGCACACTGGTGCTGAACCTTGGTTTTGGTCAATTCGAACATGCACCGGGAGACAAGCTCAGCCAGGGGTATTTCCGTGCGCTCAACCGTCAGGCGGCTGCGTTCGCCCTGCTCGCGGACTTGAGCATGATGTTGCTGGGCGGTGAACTGAAACGGCGCGAACGTCTGTCGGCACGCCTGGGGGATGTGCTCAGCAACCTGTACCTGGCCTCCGCCGCGCTCAAGCGTTACCACGATCTCGACTCACCGGAACACATGGCGCCGCTGTTTACCTGGGCCATGGAAGAAAGCCTTGGTCAGTCGGAACGCGCGCTGGATGAATTGCTGACCAACTTCCCGAACAAGGTTTTGGGCTGCCTGTTGCGGGTGATTGTGTTCCCGCTCGGTCGCCGTCACAAAGGGCCGTCGGACAAACTCGGTGCAGAAGTGGCCGCGGTGATTGGCCGGGCCAAGGGCGATCCAACCCTGGAAGAACTGCTCGGCGGATGCTTCCGTCCGCAGTCGGCCGATGACGCCGTCGGTGCCCTGCAACACGCGTGTGACCTGTTGAACGCGGTGCAGCCGGTGCAGAAAAAACTCCACATGGCGCTCAAAAGCGGTCAAGTCAAACCGGTTGCCGGGGAAAACGTTATCGACGCCGCGCTGGAGGCTGGGGTGTTGCAGCCGGTGGAAGCGCACAACCTGCGCAATGCCGAAGTGGCGCGGCGCAAGGTGATCGATGTCGATGATTTCGACAAAGAAGAGCTGAAGCTGGCCGAAGGAAGGGTCCGCTGATCCTGCTTGCGATGTAAAAAAGGGCGCAGGAGCTTTATACTCCCGCGCCCGTTTTGCTCTTGAGGACTTATCTCGTGTCCAACATCGTTGCCGATCATCTCGTTTTGCTCGACCATCTGCGCAGCATCCTGGTCGCCGTGGGTGAGGCCGATCAGGTTCCCGAAGAAAGCCATGCCTTGTTCCTGGAGCGCTTCGACGAACTGCGTGCATTGCTGCCGGTCGACCCGATCGAAAGCCAATACCTGGGCCAGGACATCCTGTGCCAGGTGATCACCCGTTACCCGCAAATCGCTCACCTGGTCCCGCGTGACCTGTTGTGGTATTTCGCCGGTGACTGCCTGCACTACATGCCCGATGATGAAATCGACTTGTATCAGGCGCTGGAAGAACGTCGCTTCGAAGCTGAACAGAACGACGAACCGTTCGACTGGAATCAGGAAAAGCAGTTGCTGGCGATGTCGAACGACGACAGCAAGCACTGATCCCCGGTCAGAAATGCAAAAGGCCCGTATGGTTGAACATGCGGGCTTTTTTTTGTACATCGCAGAGAAATGTGGTGACTGGGCGGACGCCTTCGCGGGCAAGCCTCGCTCCTACAAAGCTAGCGCCAGACCTGTAGGAGCGAGGCTTGCCCGCGAAGAGGCCCGTCAGAACAATCCATCACTCTCGGGCAACTCATATTCCGCCGCGCCTCTCCCTGGCTTACCCGGCTTGCTCAACGTCGGCTCCTTCCCAAGACACTCCACCAGATAGTCGATCAACACCCGCAGCTTGGGTGGCATATAACGGGTCGGCGAATGCAGCAACCACGCCCCGCCGTGGTACGACGCCAGAAACGTCCAGTCCGGCAGCACCTGCACGATCAACCCTTGCTCCAGCGCATAACGCGCGGTGAAGTACGGCAGGCTGCCAATCCCGATGTGTTGCAACACCGCGCCCAGCCGCACGCCGGTGTGATTGGCGGCATATCGCCCACGCACACCGACGGTGACGGCCTTGGTGCCTTTCTTGAATTTCCAGCGTGCATCACTCGGGGTCTCACCCAGGTAGATGCAACTGTGGTTGAGCAAGTCATGGGGATGGGTCGGCGTGCCGTGCTCGGCCAGGTACTGCGGGGTGGCGCAGAGCAAATGGTCGATGGTCAGCAACTGCCGCCCAACCAGCCCGGCAGGCGGCCGATCAGTGATACGAATTGCCAGATCGACGTTGTCGTCGATCAAATCCACCTGACGGTCTTCGAGTAACAGCTCCACATCCACTTTGGGATAACGCCGCAGAAATTCCGGCATATGCGGGTGAATCACGAATCGTCCTACGGCTTTTGGCACGCTGACTCGCACCAGCCCTTCCGCTTCATGGGTGAACTGACCGCTGATTTCCATCACCGACTTGGCTGCGCTGACCATCTCCTGGCAACGCTTGAATACTTCCTCGCCACCGTCGCTCAGCCGCAGTTTGCGCGTAGTGCGTTGCAACAGGCGCGTGGCGAGTGCCTTCTCCAGACGCGAAATGCTGCGACTGACTGCCGACGGTGAAGAGCCCAGCTGACGCGCCGCTTCGGAGAAACTACCGGTCTCGACAACCTTGACGAATATCGCCATTTCACCGAGCAACGGCAGAGGAAGATTTATGCTCACAGCGCAACAGTCCTTTGATGTTTGAACGGATTATCACGCAATTCCACGCTTCATATAATAAAAAACAGAATCTTTAATGAGGACATGGAATATGACGCTTCGCCTCTTTTTCCATAGTGATGACCTCAAGGCTAACGTGGAAGTCCTCGATTGCACGCCGCACGAGAACGAATTCGCCGTGGTGCTACGCGCCACACTGTTCCACCCTCAGGGTGGCGGACAACCCTTTGACACCGGCTGGATCGGCGAAAGCCAGGTACTGCGCGTGGTTCAGGACCCGGACCGGATCATCCATTTCGTCGACCGACCCGTCCCTCTCGGCATGACCCAGATTCGCATCGATGAGCAACGTCGCCAGTTCAACGCACGGATGCATTCCGCCGGCCATCTGATCGGCCATTTCGTCCAGGCCATGGGCTGGATGCCGATCAAGGCGCATCACTGGCAGGGCGAGGGACGCGTGCAGTTCAAACCGGTGGATTGCGCGCAGGAGATTGACGCCCGGACCATCGAGACCGGCATTGAACAATGGATCGCCCACGACCTGCCGCGCCTGACATCGTTGCGCGAAGGCGCCCGGGAAATCGGTTTCGGTGAACTGCCCGCCTATGGCTGCGGCGGCACCCATGTACGTAGCCTGAAGGAATTGGGCACGGTCACGATCGCTTCCGTTTCGCAGAAGAAAGGAACGCTGTCAGTCCACTACAGCGTGGACTGAGCATTTGGACGATGCCGATTCCGGCATCGCCTGGCGCCGGGGGGCCTGCATTCGCGGGTTCCGTTGACTATCCGATAGATGGACCTGAACCATGATGCTTGACGTCGAGCGTCTCGATGAGACGTGCATAAAAAAACTGGCCAACGAAGAAGTCCTCGCCATCCGGGTCAAAAGTTTCCTGGCCCCGCCGCTGGCGATTCAGATCGGCGACAAGATTCTCGAGCCCGGTTTCGAAGGCTATATCAACGCACCGAGCATCGGTCGTATCGGCATGGCGTTTTATGAGGCTGAAAACCAGCCACTGCTGATCGAAGACTATTTCGAACGCGCCACGCGCAACATCGCGGAACTGCGCAACCGTTGCGCGCCCTACTCGTCCCCTGTCGACACCCTGCGCTGCATGCTCGATGAGTCCTGGCCGGCGGGCGCGCATCTGGAAAACCTCTACGGCCGCAAGATGTATGTCGGTTTGTCCCGAGTGGTGAAACCCGGCGTGTGCTTTCTGGCCCACCACGACATCTTCGCCAAGGACGCTCCCGACAGTTACCAGGCCAGAAGCCTCGATGCGCAGTTCGCCTGCAATGTTTACCTGAACATGCCCACCGAAGGCGGCGCGCTGCAGATGTGGGACCACGACATTTCTCCCGACCAGTTCGATGAAATGCGTGGCGACAGTTACGGCATCGATCCGGCGTTGCTCGGCGCTCCGATCCTGGAGGTCCTTCCGCAACCTGGTGATTTCATCATGTTCAATTCGCGCTGCATGCACTCGGTGACACCGGGCGTGGCCGATCCGCGCCTGAGCCTTTCTTTCTTTGTCGGCTATCGCGGCAATGCTTCACCCCTTACTTTCTGGAGTTGAGATGCAGTTTTCGAATTACCTGGGCGAGTTCCTGGCGCTGGCGACAATTCACTTTCTGGCCGTGGTCGCCCCTGGACCGGACTTTGCGGTCACCATCCGCCAGAGCGTGCGTTTCGGTCGGTGGGTAGGCATCTGTACGGCACTGGGCATCGGCGCGGGCATTTCCGTGCACGTGCTTTACACCCTGCTTGGCGTCGGCGCGCTGATGCACACCACGCCCTGGCTGCTGACTGTGGCCAAGGTGATCGGCGGGGCCTACATTTTGTACCTCGGTGTGAGCCTGTTGCGCAGCAAGCCTAAATCCGCGCTGGAAGGTGATAAAGAAGCCGACGAGCCGGTCGTCGAGCAAACGCTGCTGAAGGCGTTCACCACCGGGTTTCTGACCAACGCGACCAATCCCAAGGCCACGCTGTTTTTCCTGGCGATCTTCACCACCCTCATCAGTGCCACGACGCCGCTGAACATTCAGGCGCTTTACGGCCTCTGGATGTGTTTCGTGAACGCACTGTGGTTTGTCATCGTTGCCCTGTTCTTCTCCAGCAGCCGGGTGCGCGTGCTGTTCATGCGCATGGGGCATTGGTTCGAACGCACCATGGGGGTGATTCTGATCCTGTTCGCCGGGCGCCTGATTTTGTCGATGTAAAAACCCGCCCATGCAAAAGGCCCGCTCAGTCTGACTGGCGGGCCTTTTTTTCAGGCTTGGATACAAATTTTGCACAAACAAAAACGCCGCTCAATGAGCGGCGTTTTTGTGAATTTGGAGCGGGAAACGAGACTCGAACTCGCGACCCCGACCTTGGCAAGGTCGTGCTCTACCAACTGAGCTATTCCCGCAAATGGCGTCCCCTAGGGGACTCGAACCCCTGTTACCGCCGTGAAAGGGCGGTGTCCTAGGCCACTAGACGAAGGGGACACGCTGCCCGGAACACATGGTGTGTGTTTCGGTGCCCAGACCCGCATCCGAAGACTTGGTTCTGGTTTCACTCAGCCCTGCCCGAAAGCAACGCTGTTTAAAATTGGAGCGGGAAACGAGACTCGAACTCGCGACCCCGACCTTGGCAAGGTCGTGCTCTACCAACTGAGCTATTCCCGCATATTGGCGTCCCCTAGGGGACTCGAACCCCTGTTACCGCCGTGAAAGGGCGGTGTCCTAGGCCACTAGACGAAGGGGACACACGTACAACATTCACTCCCTACCGCGTTTCGCTGTGTGCTTTACGCTGTAAGTGGCGCGCATTCTATGGATGGATTGAGGGGTCGTCAACCCCCAGATATAAATTTATTTAAATCAATGACTTCGCCCTGCTTTGAGCGGCGAATACGGCTTTTTGCTCGCCCTGTGTTTGACGCCTATATTCTGACACCCGCCAAGACGTTATAGTCCACCCACGCAACAGATGATGGCAATGTGCACCACGCACACTATTACTTATATAAGCAGGTTTGCGGTCGATACAGGCATAAGCCTGTTCGTTTCAACCCGTCGAGCGGCCCTATGCGCTCCCCTGCCAAGCCACTACACTCGCACGCGAATCCCATAAAGAGGTCTTACCGGTGACACCACTCATGATCACCCTGCTAGTCGTAGCCGGGATCGCACTATTGATCGCCATTGGGTACATGAACCATGTGGTGGAAAACAACAAACTGGAAAGGGCCCGCACCAAGGTTGAACTCAACGACCGCCTGCGTCGCTGTGGCGAAATTACCGAAACGTTCCCTGGCCAGTTGATGACTCCGGCTCTCAAGCTGTTGTTGACTCGCCTGGAACTGAACGTCTGCCAGCGCCTGTTGAATCTGGAAAAATCCAGCGCCAACCTTAAGGTGCGGATCAGCGAACTGAACACCCTGGTCGCGCAGGGCGAATCGATCCCGGTCAACAACCCGCCGGCACCGATCCAGACCGAAGCCAAAGCCAAAGATGTACGCTTCCTGCTCGAGGCCCTGCACGGTCAGATCACCCGTGCGGCACAGGACGGTTTCCTGCCAACCAACGAAGCCAAACGCTGGATCCGCGAAGTTCGCCACATCCTGGTTCTGTTGCACATCGAATTCTTCAACAACCTCGGCCAGCACGCCCTGCAACAAAACCAGCCTGGCCAGGCTCGCCTGGCGTTCGAACGTGGTGTGCAATACCTGCGTAAACAACAGGAACCTCAGGTCTACGCCGAACAACTCGAATACCTGGAAAAGCTCCTGGCCCGCGCGAATGCACAAGTCATGGACAAAACTGCGCCGGCTGAAGGCGAAGTGAACCAATTGACCGAAGGCCTCAAAGACGTCGAGGCGGATGCGGACTGGAAGAAGAAAGTGATTTACGACTGAACACGGAAAGATGAAGAGCCACCGACAAGGTGGCTTTTTTTTGCGTTGAGTTTTAGCGGCGGGTACATCCGGGGAAGATTGGGCGGCTGTCAGGCCGTCATCGCCGGAACGCCGCCCGCAGCAAGCCGGCTCCTACAAAGGACGTGGTACATCCGCGAGAATCAGGTCGGTTGTCAGGCCGCCATCGCCAGCAAGCCGGCTCCTACAAGGGCGTGGTACATCCGCGAGAATCAAGTCGGTAGTCAGGCCGTCATCGCTGGCAAGCCGGCTCCTACAAAGGGCGTGGTACATCCGCGAGAATCAGGTCGGTAGTCAGGCAGCCATCGCCGGCAAGCCGGCTCCTACAGGGAATCGCGTTTGCTTTTGATTTTCACCACTCATCAGGCCGAGCGTTAGCTCGCCTTGCGCTTTTGATTTTGATCTGCCCGCCCCTTCGGGAGGCTGAGTGGAGGTTCTGCGCAGTGGGTAACCCGGCATGGATGCCGGGTTAGCCGCGCACGGCCAGGGATGGCCGATCGCGGCGGGCCCACGGAGCAGGACCGGAGCGAGGGAACGCCGAGCCTTAGCGAGGGGCCGGACGCCGGGGCGAGACCTTTTGGTTCCTTTTGGGGCGTTTGCCAAAAGGGACTCGCCGTAAGGGCGAAACCGTGAGCGGCCGTTACACCACGAATGGATATGTACACCAACAAGAGATAGGTCGGCTGTCAGGCCGCAATCGCCGGCAAGCCGGCTCCTACAAGAGCCAGACCGATCAGAGCCGGAAATGCCCGACCATCCCCTTCAACTCAACCCCCAACTGCGCCAACTCGATACTCGACGCCGCATTCCCCTGCATCGCCAACGAAGACTGATCCGCACTCGCACGAATACTGGTCACACTGCGGTTGATCTCCTCCGCCACGGAACTCTGCTCCTCCGCAGCCGCTGCAATCTGCTGGTTCATCTGCTGAATCAACGACACCGCCGCAGCAATACTGCCCAAGGCACTTTCGGTCTGAAGCGCATCACTGACCGCCAGTTTCACCAATTCGCCACTGCTCTGAATCTGATGCACCGACGACTGCGCCGCCGAACGCAAGGCGCTGACCAGACGCTCAATCTCCTCGGTCGATTGCTGGGTCCGCTTCGCCAGCGCCCGCACTTCATCGGCGACCACCGCAAACCCCCTGCCCTGCTCGCCAGCCCGTGCCGCCTCGATGGCCGCGTTCAGCGCCAACAGGTTGGTCTGCTCAGCCACACTCTTGATCACGCTGAGCACCGTGCCGATATTCTGAATCTCCGCACTCAGGCTCTCGATGCTGGAACTGGCCGAGGACGCCGAGTCGGCCAGCTGCTCGATCCGCGCCATGCTCTGGCGCACCACCACCTGGCCACTTTCGACCTTGTCGTCCGCCGTCTGCGCAGCCTGGGCAGCTTCTTCCGCGTTACGTGCAACATCGTGCACGGTGGCGGTCATCTGGTTCATTGCGGTTGCGACCTGCTCGGTTTCTTCTTTCTGACTGCTGACTTCAAGATTGGTCTGTTCGGTCACCGCCGACAGCGATTGCGCGGAACTGGCCAATTGTTCGATACCCGCCTGCAAACCGCTGACAATGCTGCTGAGCCCCGCGCCCATTTGCTGCATGGCCTGCATCAGTTGGCCGATCTCGTCCCGACGGGTCACTTCAACCGTCGCACTCAAATCGCCCGCGGCAATCTGCTGAGCCACACGGATAACACTGCGCAACGGCCCCACGATCAATCGGGTAATCACCCACGCCGCGATCAGCCCGACCAGCAAGGCCAGGGCCGATGAACCGATAATCAGCAGCGAATTCTTTTTCAGCTCGGCCTGCATCGACTGGTCTTCGGCGACATAGGCCTGATCCACCCGCTCCACCACCTGCGCGGCGCGCTGATGCAGCTGTTCATAGACGGTTTTTTCCTGCGCCAGCAGGCCGGTGTACTCGGCAAGTTTTTCGCTGAAACCGCCAATGTGCCCAACCACCTCATTGAGGACCGTCTGATAGCCCTCGTCCTTGACCGTGGTTTTCAACTGCTCGGCCTGAGCCAGCGCCTGATCGGCCTGCTCGATCTTGCCTTGGCTGGCACTGTCATCGCCCTTGCGGCTCTGGTCCAGACGCACGCGCGCCTCGTTCATGGCTTGCAACATCAGCCGCGATACCTGGCTGACCTGATTGGCCTGTTCGATGAACTGGCTACCGTCCTTGCCCTCGGAGTCCTTCAAGGTATAAGCGCCATCGTCGGCGAGACCGGCCTGCAACACATCAAGGTTGTTCGCGACGCTGGACACCGACCAACTGGCCATTTCCAGCGCCAGGTCCTTGGCCTGACTCAACGAGACAAATTCGTCAAACGCCTTGCGGTAAGCTCCCAGCGATTGCTCGACGTCGTTCATCACCGGAACGTTGGCCGGTGACTGCGCCTTGAGCTGGTTCGCCAGGACAACCAGGCCTTCAACGCCCTCGTGCAACGCAGTGACGATTTTCGGGTTGCCGTGCAAGGCGTACTCCTGCTCAAGCAACCGCACCTTGAGCAGGCCACTGTTGAGCGACGACATCTGTTTGAGCCCGTCGAAGCGCTGGCTGATGGTTTGCAGGGACCATACGCCGATGGCCGCCACCAGGGCTGTCAACAGCAGCACCAGCAGAAACCCGACACCCAGTTTTTTTGCCATACCGAGGTTGGCAAAACGTCCTTGCACGGCCGAAATCATTGCACTTAGTCCCCTGACATAGTCTGTTAACGCAGATTCGCAACGGGCCTGTGTCAACACAAGTCTCTGGCGTCGGAATAATGGCAAAAAGCTACGCCAACGTCGTTTTCAGAACGCTTGAGGTCGATTCAAAGCGGTGGCCTGAAAAAACGCCCGGGCTCGCGGATCACAGGCATAGGCCACATTGATACGCTGCCAGTCACCGGCCTCGCCGGCGGGACTGAAGGCTGTCGCGCAAGACAGCAGGACACCGTGGCGTCGAGCCTGAATCCGCAGGTGAGCGTAGTCGGACTTGCGCGATCGCGCCCAGATGAACAGGCCCCCGACGGGTTTGCCGAAGACCTCCCACTCGGCGTCTTCCAGCATCTGCAATGCGGCCTCTCGGTCACCGCTCAAACGCTGCCGCAGGCGCAGCACCAACTTGCGATAGGCACCGCTCGCCAACAGGCAGGCCAGCACCGACTCGCAAAACCCGGAAGTACCCAGGCTGCTGATCCTCTTGACCTCGGCCAGCCTCGATATGACTTCCGCTCCAGCCACTACAAAGCCGACCCGCAACGAACTGCTGAGAATCTTGGAATAGCTGCCGAGGTAAATCACGTTGTCATCGGTCTCCAGGGCAGCGAGCCGCACGCCCGGGCCACTGTGCAAATCCGCGTAGACATCGTCTTCGATCACCAGCGCGCCATGGGTTTTCGCCAGTTGCAGGACCCGCTCCGCCACCGCCGGCGCCAGGCTGCTGCCCGTCGGGTTGTGATAGAAGCTGTTGATGAACAATGCCCGGGGCTTGTTCTCCCGCAGCAGTACCGTGAGCGCTTCGATGTCCGGCCCGCGCGGCGTGCGCGGTACTTCGAGCATGTTGACACCGCGCAGCCTGAGCAACTCGAACAGCAAGGAATAACCGGGGCTTTCCACCACCACGCAATCACCTGGCTTGAGCAAAGTGCGCACGATCAGGTCAAGCCCCTGACTGGCACCCGCCGTTGTCATGATTCGACTTTCTTCTGCGGCGATATCCAGCAGCCTCAGGCGCTTGAGGATTTGCTGACGCAACGCCCGCAAACCCAACGGCGCGCTGTAGTTGAACAGCGCAGCCATGTCCGTGCGACTGACCTCACGGATCGCGTAGCTCAGGTCGTCGGTTTCACGCCAGCTTTCGGGAAGCCCGCCACTCCCCAGCGGCAGCTCACCCTCCCTGCTGTGTGAATTAACCTCTGCACCTTCTGACCACGGCGAGTCCGCAGCGACCAACGCCGGGGTTGCGACGACGAATCCCGCGCCATGACGTGGCGCCAGCATGCCTTGAGCCACCAGCCGCTCACAGGCCTCAACGACGCTGGTCTGACTTAGCAAGTTGACCCGTGCGATTTGCCGCGCAGAAGGCAAACGCGTCCCCGCCTCTATTTCGCTCTGACGCAGCCAGCAAGCCAGCGCGTCGACGATTTGCTGTACGACCGGCACCATTGCCTGTCGATCGATTCTCAATTCCATGAGCAAGCAAACTCCTGTTCGTTTCGCGGAAAACAGTTAATCACAGCAACGCGGGATGGGCTGTGCGACAACGCCGCCAAAACTCACGGATCTAACCATTTGAAACACATTGCCCGAGCCATTCCCCAGGCAAAAAAAAACCCGCATACGTGCGGGTTTTCTTGCGGTGCATGACCCGGCTTCAGAACGCCGTGACGCCACCATCCACCGCCAGCGAATGACCGGTGGTGAACGCGGCACCGTCGCTGCACAGGTACAGCACGGCACTGGCGATTTCTTCGACCTTGCCGATGCGACCCACCGGGTGCATGGCGCTGGCGAACTCGCCCTTCTTCGGATCCGCTTCATAGGCGCGGCGGAACATGTCGGTGTCGATCACCGCCGGGCACACCGCGTTCACGCGAATCTTTTTCTTGGCGTATTCGATTGCCGCCGATTTGGTCAGGCCGATCACCGCGTGCTTCGACGCCGCATAGATGCTCATCTTCGGCGCGGCACCGAGGCCAGCCACCGACGCCGTGTTGACGATCGCGCCACCGCCCTGAGCCAGCAACAATGGCAGCTGATACTTCATGCACAGCCAGACGCCTTTGACGTTGACGCCCATGATCGCATCGAATTCGTCGACCGTGCCTTCGGCCAGTTTGCCTTTCTCGATTTCGATGCCCGCGTTATTGAAGGCGTAGTCGAGACGGCCGTAGGTATTCACCACTTCGTCCATCAGATTTTTTACATCGCTTTCCAGGGTGACGTTGCAACGCACGAAGGTCGCTTCGCCGCCCGCCGTACGAATCAGCGCCACGGTGCCTTCACCGCCTGCGGTGTCCATGTCGGCCACCACCACTTTCAACCCTTCGGTGGCGAACGCTTGGGCGGTCGCGCGGCCGATACCATTGGCGGCGCCCGTGACTACAGCGACCTGGCCGGAAAACGTCATGCTCATTGTGATGCCCTCGAAGTGAAGAATGTGCAGGTTAGCGTGCACCAGTCTAGCCACAGGCACGACCCGCGCGGCAGCACTATCAGAAGCCCGGTTAAGCGACCATGAGTTGCAGTGATAAAACCACCAGACCGACTATCACTGCACTGGATCGATGTGCATTCGCCGCATCAGCCAAACTTGCGGGGTCGTCCATGAAGGTCTATCAACAAGGCTTCATTCATCTTGAGTGCCTGTCATGACTACCCAGACCAATCGCCAGTTCCTGCTCGCCAAACGTCCGGTGGGCGCGGCGACCCGCGAGACATTTACCTATCAGCAAGTCCCGGTCGGCGAACCGGCCGCGGGTCAGATCCTGGTCAAAAACGAATACCTGTCCCTGGACCCGGCCATGCGTGGCTGGATGAACGAGGGCAAGTCCTACATCCCGCCGGTCGGTATCGGCGAAGTCATGCGCGCACTGGGTGTAGGCAAAGTCGTAGCGTCCAGCCATCCGGGGTTTGCGGTCGGGGACTACGTCAACGGCGCCCTGGGTGTGCAGGATTACTTCCTCGGCGAGCCGCGTGGCTTCTATAAAGTCGATCCGAAACTGGCACCGCTGCCACGTTACTTGTCCGCGCTGGGCATGACCGGGATGACGGCCTACTTCGCCCTGCTCGATGTCGGCGCACCGAAGGAAGGTGACACCGTGGTGCTTTCCGGCGCGGCCGGTGCGGTAGGCAGCATCGCCGGGCAGATCGCCAAGATCAAAGGCTGCCGCGTGATCGGCATCGCGGGCGGCGCGGACAAGTGCAAGTTCCTGATCGACGAACTGGGTTTTGACGGTGCCATCGATTACAAGAGCGAAGACGTCGTCGCCGGCCTCAAGCGCGAATGCCCGAAAGGTGTGGACGTGTATTTCGATAACGTCGGCGGCGATATTCTCGACGCCGTGCTGAGCCGTCTCAACCTGAAGGCACGGGTGGTGATTTGCGGCGCCATCAGCCAGTACAACAACAAGGAAGCGGTCAAAGGGCCGGCCAACTATTTGTCGCTGCTGGTTAACCGCGCACGCATGGAAGGCTTTGTGGTGATGGACTACGCCGCACAGTTCGCAGCGGCCGGGCAGGAAATGGCCGGGTGGATGGCCAAGGGGCTGCTCAAGAGCAAGGAAGACATTGTCGAAGGGCTGGAGACGTTCCCGGAGACGCTGATGAAGTTATTCAGAGGCGAGAATTTCGGCAAGTTGGTGCTGAAGGTTTAACGCAATATCTGAAACCGCCCAAAAACCACTGTGGGAGTGAGCCTGCTCGCGATAGCGTTGTATCAGTCGACATCAATGTTGATTGATACAACGCTATCGCGAGCAGGCTCACTCCCACATTGGGATTTCAGTGTCTGATCAGGCGATTTCGGCTACGACGTCAGCCAACGCCTTGGCCGGATCAGCCGCCTGGCTGATCGGGCGGCCGATCACCAGGTAATCGGAACCGGCATCCAGTGCCTGACGCGGCGTCAGAATGCGGCGTTGATCGTCCTGGGCGCTGCCCGCCGGACGAATCCCCGGGGTCACCAGTTGCAACGACGGGTGAGCCGATTTCAAGGCCTGGGCTTCCAGCGCCGAGCACACCAGACCGTCCATCCCGGCTTTTTCCGCCAGCGCAGCCAGGCGCAACACTTGCTCCTGCGGTTCGATGTCCAGACCAATGCCCGCCAGATCTTCACGCTCCATGCTGGTCAGCACGGTCACGCCAATCAGCAGCGGTTTCGGACCGGAACGCTGATCGAGCACTTCACGACAAGCCGCCATCATGCGCAGACCACCGGAGCAGTGCACGTTGACCATCCACACGCCCATTTCCGCCGCGGCTTTTACCGCCATGGCGGTGGTGTTCGGGATGTCGTGGAACTTGAGGTCCAGGAACACTTCGAAACCCTTGTCGCGCAAGGTGCCGACGATTTCCGACGCGCAGCTGGTGAACAGTTCCTTGCCGACTTTGACCCGGCACAGTTTCGGGTCCAACTGGTCGGCCAGCTTCAGTGCGGCGTCACGGGTGGGGAAATCCAGGGCGACGATGATAGGAGTCTGGCAGACGGACATGTGCGGGCTCTCAGGCAGGACGAAATCGGCGCGCATTGTAGCGGAACCAGCGCGGCTGCGGGACCCGATGATCGGTAAATCGTCGTCGGCGCTCAGCCAAGCCTAGCCCTTTCGCCGATTGTGTCGAGACCGATACACTCACGACACGCCCACAACACCCTTCCCCGCTACCCTCGGCAGCCGCAACACGTCCTTACAGCACTTCCCGCCTCCGGGCCGGACGCCTATGCTGAAGCCACAACCTCGCAGCCCATCTTTGTGGTTGGCAGCCTACCTGGCAGATGAACGCACGCATGCACAACACCCACGCACCTGTGAACGACGATCAAAAAGCGCCCGGCGACGACAAACGCTGGAGCATTCGCGCCCTGATCGTCGACGATGACGTCCCGATCCGCGAACTGATGATCGACTACCTGGCCCGCTTCAACATCCACGCCAGCGGCGTCACCGATGGCGCGGCCATGCGCCTGGCGCTGCAAGCGGAGCATTTCGACGTGGTGGTGCTCGACCTGATGCTGCCCGGCGAAGACGGTCTGTCGCTGTGCCGCTGGTTGCGCGCCGAATCGGACATTCCGATCCTGATGCTCACCGCGCGCTGCGAACCCACCGACCGGATCATCGGCCTGGAACTGGGCGCCGACGATTACATGGCCAAACCATTCGAACCACGGGAGCTGGTCGCACGGATTCAGACCATTCTGCGTCGGGTGCGCGACGACCGCACCGAACAGCGTGCGAATATTCGCTTCGATAACTGGCGCCTGAACAGCGTGCTGCGCCAGTTGATCGCGGCGGATGGCCTGGTGGTGCCGCTGTCCAACGCCGAGTTCCGCTTGCTCTGGGTGTTCATCGAACGTCCGCGTCGTGTGCTCAGCCGTGAACAATTGCTGGATGCGGCGCGCGGTCGATCGATAGAAGCCTTTGATCGCAGCATCGACCTGCTGGTTTCGCGTCTGCGCCAGAAACTCGGGGACGACCCGAAAGCACCACAGCTGATCAAAACCGTTCGCGGCGAGGGTTACCTGTTCGACGCACGAGACATCGGCTGATGCGTGCGCGCTTCGATACGCTGTTCGGTCGCCTGTTTGGCGTGCTGCTGGTGGCGATCATCCTGGCGCATCTGCTGGCGTTTGCCTGGTTTCATCATTACGGCCCACCTCCGCCGCCGCCACCGCCCGAGTTCGCCCAAGGCTTCGACGGACCACGCCCGCCGCCGGACCCGCGTTTCGAAAACCGGCCACCACGGCCATGGTTCGGCGGGCCGTTGGTGCCACTTACCTTCCAGCTGATTTCGCTGATCATCGCCGCCTGGTACGGCGCCAAACTGTTGAGTCGGCCAATCCAGCGCCTGAGCGACGCCGCCGAGCGCCTGAGCGAGAACCTCGACAGCCCGCCGCTGGATGAGTCCGGCCCACGGGAGGCCCGGCAAGCGGCCTACACCTTCAACCTGATGCAAAAACGCATCATCGAACAGATGCAGCAGCGTTCGCGGATGCTCGGCGCGGTGTCCCACGACCTGCGCACGCCGCTGTCACGCCTCAAGCTGCGACTGGAACAGATCGACGACGACAAACTGCAAGGCCAGATGCGCCAGGATCTGGACGACATGATCAGCATGCTCGACGCCACCCTCACCTACCTGCACGAGCAGCGCACCAGTGAGGCACCGCAGTGGATGGACGTGCAGGCGCTGGTCGAATCCCTGAGTGAAAACGCCCAGGACCAGGGCTGCGATGTGCAGGCCAACGGCCATTGCGCACCGCTGCAGGTTCAACCGATGGCCCTGCGTTCATGCATCAACAATCTGCTGGATAACGCGCTGCGTTATGCCGGGCAGGCGCAGATCGTGCTTGAGGACAATCGCGAACACCTGGTGATTCGGGTCATCGACCATGGGCCGGGGATTGCGGCAGATAAACGTGAAGCCGTGTTTGAACCGTTCTTCCGCCTGGAAGGTTCGCGCAACCGCAACTCCGGCGGTGTCGGTCTGGGCATGACCATTGCCCGTGAGGCGGCTGAACGATTGGGTGGGCAATTGAATCTGGAAGAAACGCCTGGTGGCGGTTTGACCGCCGTCATCTGGCTGCCCCGCACCTGAATCCCCCCATAAATCCACTGTGGGAGCGGGCTTGCTCGCGAAAGCGGTGGGTCAGTCAACATCAATGCTGAATGATCCACCGCTTTCGCGAGCAAGCCCGCTCCCACAGGTTCTGAGTCTGACCTGAGACCTGTGTGTACCAATCGGTACAAACCCCACATACCTACGACAACTTGCTCCTTGAGGCTGCATAAGCCGGTGCACCCACCGGTTTTCCATTCCAGGGAGTGAGCCCAATGATCGGTAGCGTCAGCAACTACACGAGCTATACCAGCACCAGCAGCACCACAACCAACAATGCTCGCAGCCAGCAATTCCAGAAAGAACTGCTCGCCAGGCTCGACACCAACAGCGACGGTTCGGTAGACCAGGACGAGCTCACCAGCGCTCTGTCACAGAAAACCGAGGACGGTCTGCTGGTCAGCCTGAGCAAGAACTTCGCCGATCTGGACAGTGACGACAGTGGCAGTCTGAGCAGCGAAGAAATGGCTGCGATGGCACCACCGCCACCACCGCCGCGTGATCAGGCACCGAACACCGAACTGGCCGACGCGCTGATCAGCGCACTGGACACCGACAGTGACGGCGCCATCAGCAGCGATGAGCTGGCCAGCGGCCTGACCAACGCCGGCAGCAATGCCGACAGCACAGAGATTTTTTCGGCGCTGGATAAAAACGAAGACGGCGTCGTCAGCAAGGACGAACTCGCCGCCAGCCTCGCCCCGCCGCCGCCACCGCCGCAACAGGTGTCCAGTGACGAATTGTTCAGCCAACTCGACGCGGACAGCGACGGCAGTGTCAGCGCCAGTGAATTGAGCAGTGCGTTGCAGGCCAGCAGCACTTCAACCACCAGCAGCGACACCAGCGCCGCGTTGCTCAAGGTGCTGGACAGCGACAGCAGTGGCGGCGTCAGCAGCGACGAATTGGAAGCCGCGCTGCAGGCCGGTCGCGAGAAAAACAGCAACAGCGCAACCGATCAGGCGAGCGTGACGGAAGCGCTGAACAAAATGATCGCCAACCTGAGCAAGCAGTACTCGCTCGACAAGGTGGCGACGGTAGGCAAGTACCTGAACGTTACAAGCTGAGCAAAAACTCACGCGTCTAATTGTAGGAGCCGGCTTGCCGGCGATGGGCCCTTGAAGGTTGCGTCAGGCTTCAGGCTGCCATCGCCGGCAAGCCGGCTCCTACAATTGATCGTGGCCATGCAGTCACGGCCGGCGATCTTCCACCCGCGCCTGACTCTTGCTCCAGTCGGTCAACAGGCTGTACGCCACGGCCAGCAACGTCGGTCCGATGAACAGGCCGATGAACCCGAACGCAATCAACCCGCCAAACACGCCCAACAGCACGATCACCAACGGCAAATTGCCGCCACGACTGATCAGGTAAGGCTTGAGCACGTTGTCGACCCCGCTGATGATGAACGTCCCCCACATTCCAAGGAACACCGCCATCCCGTATTCGCCCTTCCAGGCGAGCCACGCCGTGGCCGGAATCCACACCAGCGGTGGCCCCATGGGAATCAGGCTCAGCAAGAAGGTGACGATGCCCAGCACCAGTGCCCCTGGCACCCCGGCAATCAGGAAGCCGATCAGCGCCAGCACCGCTTGCGCCGCCGCAGTCCCGATCACGCCGTTCACCACCCGTTGCACCGTACCCGCCACCAGTTCGATGTAATAACCGGCGCGGTCACCGATCAACCGTTGCAGCAGCCCATGGACAAACGCCGCCAAACGCGGCCCGTCCCGGTAGAAAAAGAACACGAACACAATGCTGAGTGTCAGCTCGAGAATGCCGCCGCCAATCTGTGCACTGCGCGCCAGCAACCAGTTGCCGACCTGCCCCAGATAAGGTTTGAGCGACACCATCATCGCCGCGCCCTGCTGATCGATGCTGTTCCAGATCACCACCAGACGCGCGCCCACCAAAGGAATACTGCCCAGCCATGTCGGCGCCTCGGGCAGGCCATCCATCTGCACGTCCTTGATGAACGCCGTGGCATCACGCACATGGTCCGCGAGGTTGAAACCCAGCCACACCAGCGGCACCGCCACCAGCAACATCCAGCCGAGGGTCAGCAATGCCGCCGCCAGGGATTCTCGGCCATTGAGCCAACGGGTCAGCAAGCGCATCAGCGGCCAACTGGCGAACGCAAGCACCGCGCCCCAGAACATGGCCGACCAGAACGGCGCCATCACCCAGAAGCTCGCGCCAAACAGCACCAGCAGCAGGATCTGCACCAACAGTCGATCGTTATTGATCATCCACGTCTCGAAAAAATGTCAGTCAGCCAATAAGAGTAGGCGAACGCGGCAAGCACGTCCGCCTGCCACAGCTTATCGCAACAGTTCGATGTGCAGGCCAGAGCCTTCGACGCTGCCGGTTTCCATCCTGGCCGTACGCACACCCTGGCCGATCAGGGCCTGGCGCCAGGCTTCGGCCTTCGGCCCGGACACACTGACCCGCAACGTGGTGTCCAGGTTCAGTCCACGGGAGATCAGGCGCAGCCAGGTATCATCAGGGTCGCCGGTCAGCTTGGGGAAATCGAGCTCGCCGGTGCTCTTGAGTTCTCGAAGCAAGGTCGCGGAAGTCGGCAGCAAATCACCCAGCGGTGCTGCGGCGTCGAACTGCTCGACGTGCAAATAGGCTTTGCGGTTGCCGCGAGTGATGCTGTAGAGCGCCACCAGGGTGTTTTCCCGCGGCGCCGCCAGACGCAACAACAGGTAGGCCTGCTGATCGTCGGCCCCATAGAGCTTGGCATTGCCGAAGACCTCATTGGCCCACAGGCTGCTCTCGCCACAATCACGGGCCTGGCACCAGAACAGCAACTGGGCGTCCTGCTTCTGCAAGGCTTCCCGAGCCGCCGTGAAGGCTTCGGTGGAGGAATGCTCCGCAGGCAGTTCGTAGGTCACCGACGTGGTTTGGCCCCGGGCGCTGACCTGACCGTCGAAGCGCAACTGCCCGCTGATCTTGCGGATCGAGCCCAACGGGTAGATCCGTTCGAGTTCAGCCGTGGGGCGATAGTCGACGATCTGCGAGTCGGCCAGGCGCGGCACGATTGGCAGGTCCTGACTGCCCGGCACATCGGCGGCAAACAGCGAAGGACTGAAACAACACAGCATTAGCAGACTGAGTGATCGCATGGACAGGCTCATCGGATCAGCATGGCCTGGGCACCCTTGACGACACTGGCGTCGTCGATGCGCTCGGGCACCAGCAAACCGCGCTGCACCGCCGGGCGCGCCGCCATCGTCGCCATCCAGCGTTGCAAGGCCGACAAGCCGTCCACTGCCACACCGGACCACTCGTGACCACGAACCCACGGATAGGTCGCGATGTCGGCAATGCTGTATTCGTCCGCCAGAAACTCTACGTCTTGCAGGCGCGTGTCGAGCACTTCATACAGGCGTCGGGTTTCATGCTGATAACGGTCGATGGCGCCCTGGAGCTTTTCCGGAAAGTAACGGAAAAACACGTTGGCCTGGCCCTGCATCGGACCGATTCCACCCATCTGGAACATCAGCCATTGCAGCACCACCGAGCGCCCCTTCGGGTCCTTGGGCAACAGCTTGCCGCTCAGTTCTGCCAGATAAATCAGGATGGCGCCGGATTCGAACACGGCAAAATCGCCGTTGGCGCGGTCGACAATCGCCGGGATCCGGCCATTGGGGTTGATCTTGAGGAAGTCCGCGGACTTCTGTTCCTTTTTGTCGAAACTCAGGGCGTGCACCGTGTAGGGCAGGCCGAGTTCCTCGAGCACGATAGAGACCTTGTGGCCATTCGGGGTCGCAGCGGTGTAGAGATCTATCATGGTTGTCTCCCATTTCAACCCGCCCAGCCTCGACAGTTGCCCGGCGCAAGTCAAGGAACGGCGAAGAACCGATTGAAACAGTCTGCGACAAGGTCGGCACCGGATTCGTCATTCAGGTGCAAATGATGACCGCCAGGCAGCTGTTCACGGCTAAAGGGTAGACGCTCCAGCAACTCGGGATGTTTGGCGAGCATGCCGTCGGCCGCGACGACCAGCAGCGCAGGACAACTGACGCGCTGGACGAAGGCCATGGCTTGTTCGGTGGTCAGACGCAGCGGCGATGGCAGCGTCAGACGGCTATCGGTGCGCCAGGTGTAACCGCCCGGCACTGGCATCAAGCCGCGTTGCGCCAGCAATTCGGCGGCCTCGCGACTGACCGCCACCAGGCCTTTCATACGCGCTTCGATGGCGCGATCCAGGGTGTTGTAGACCGGTTTGCTTTTCTCCCGCAGGTCCAGTTGCGCTTGCAGGGCCATGCCCATGCGCTCGGCAGCATTTTCGCCTTTGTCTGTAGGAGGAATGATGCCGTCGATCAACGCCAGATGCGTAACCCGCTCCGGCAGCGACCCGGCGATGATCAACGAAGCGATCGCCCCCATGGAGTGCCCCATCAGCGCAAAACGCTTCAAGCCCAGCTGTTCGGCGACTTGCAGCACGTCATGGGCGTAATCCCACATCGCGTAGCCGGCACCCGTCGGGCGATGCCCGGAATGACCGTGACCGGCCATGTCCAGCGCGATGATGCGTAGCCCTTTGAGCTTCGGCGCCAACCGGGCAAAGCTGTTGGCGTTGTCCAGCCAGCCGTGCAAGGCAATCACCGGCAAGCCGTCTTCGGGGCCGAACAGGTGCGCTGCCAGCTCAATGTGCGGCAGGCTCAGGCGAACTTCCTCGACGGCATGGTTCATGCGCAATCCTGCTGATGACGAGCGTCCCAGCGGCTGAACAGGTTTTTCAGCAGCGTGGCGGTGTCCTGGGGACGTTCGAGGGGAAACATGTGGCCGCCGGGCATGGTCAGGGACTCGCCCAACGGCATGCGCCCGACAGAATTGGCGTGATGGCGCATCACCACTCGGCTTTTGTGCCCACGCACCACCGCCAGCGGCACTTTCAGTTGCCGTGCGCGACCGGGACTGGTGTGGGGCACGCCCCGGTAGATGCTGATTTCCGTGGCGGGGTCGAAACGCAGACGCAGTTTGTCGCCGACCTGATGCAGGCCGTGCTGCAGGTAAGCGTCGAAACACTCAGGGTCGAAACCGCGAAACAGCGTTTTACCGGCGAAATAACGGCGGGCACTCTCGATATCGGCGAACTCTTCGCGACGCCCCAATGTGCGGCCGGCCGGGGTCAGGCGGTCGATAAAACCGAAACGCTTGGCCGCGAGGATCACCCATTGATCGGCGCGGGTCAGCACCGGTGAATCGAGCATCACCACGCCGCGATACAGCTCGGGACAACGCAATGCCGCGTGCAGGTGCAGCACGCCGCCGAAGGAATGACCGACGCCCCACACCGGTTCCGCCTGTTGCTTGAGGTGATGAATCAGCTCGTCCACCAGGTTGTGCCAGTTGTCATCCGCCGGGAAACGCGGGTCATGGGCGTGTTGCTCCAGATGCGTCACCTGATACTCGGGCGCCAGCGCCGCGAACAACTTGCCGTAGGTCCCGGAGGGGAACCCATTGGCGTGGGCGAAAAATATCTGCTGCGACATACCGGCAAATCCATAAGCGAGAACAGGCATTGATTGTCCGCAAGACAACGTCCTTCAGCAATGACCGTAACTGCCAGGAATGATGACAGTCCGGTCACACCTGTGTTTCAGGGAACCTTGCGTACATTCCGCGGCAGAGCGGGCCGTCACTCAACGCGCCGGCGGGTTCTCCCCCAACGGCACCACCGCCATGGTCAACCGCGACACACAACTGGCCTTGCCCTCATCGCTGGTCAACCGAATGTCCCAGACATGGGTCGTGCGCCCGATGTGAATCGGTTTGGCCACCGCCGTCACCCGTCCGCTGCGCAGCCCCCGCAAATGGTTGGCGTTGATCTCAAGGCCCACGCAGTAAAACTTGCTGGCATCGATGCACAGATAACTGGCCATGGAGCCGACTGTTTCAGCCAACACCACCGAAGCACCGCCGTGCAGCAAACCATAAGGCTGGTGAGTGCGATGATCGATGACCATGCTCGCCGTCAGGGACTCTTCGTCGAAGGCTTCGAAGCGGATATCCAGCACTTCGCCGATGGTGTTTTTCTGGATCGCGTTCAACTGCTCGATGTTGGGAGTGGTACGCCACAAACTCATTGCACACATCCTTTGTTGGTTTTATTCGTGGCTCAATCCTGCCACAGCACCGCTTCGCTATGCTCGCTCCATTCTTCGAACCGGGGGCCGTAAGCCGCTTCGATCACGTTGCGCTTGATCTTCAGGGTTGGTGTCAGGAAGCCGTTTTCCACGGCCCAGCTGTCTTTGACGACAACGAGCCGGCGCAGGCGCTCATGTTTGTCGAGGGCGCCGTTGACCTCTTCAAGAAGTTTTTCCAGGCTTGAATGCAGGCCGGCACGCGCGGTTCCGCCGGCGTCCTGCTGCCCGACCGCCGAGAGCACGCACAACCCCAGCGGCGCACTCAACCCATCACCGACCACGCACACTTGCTCGATGCGTGAATGCACCGCCAAACGGTTTTCGATCGGCGCCGGTGCCACGTACTTGCCTTTGCTGGTCTTGAAGATTTCCTTCAGGCGACCGGTCAGGCGCAGGTTGCCTTCGGTGTCCTGTTCGCCCTTGTCACCGGTGCGCAGGAAGCCGTCCTCGGTGATGGTGTCGGCGGTTTTTTCCGGTTCCTTGAAATACCCGAGCATGGTTGCGCCACTGCGCACCAAGACCTCGCCCGATTCGGCGATCCGCACTTCAACGTCGGGGCAAGGCTTGCCGATCCAGCCCGGTTTGTTGTCGCCGGGCCGGCCGATGTGGGAATAACCGCAGCTTTCGGTCATGCCGTAGACCTCCAGCACGTCCAGCCCGAGCTTGCGGTACCACAGCAACAACGTCTGCGGCACGGGCGCGGCGCCGGACAACGCGACGCGCAAGGCGTCCAGCCCCAGCCCGGCGAGCACTTTGTGCCCTACCCGTTTGCCGATGAAGGGCAGCCCGAGCAGGAAGTCGAGGCGTTTTGCCGGGATCTTGCCGTACACGCCCATCTGGAATTTGGTCCAGATGCGTGGCACGCCGAACAGCGCAGTCGGCCGCGCACGCTGCAAATCAGTCAGGAAGGTGTCGAGGCTCTCGGCAAAGAATACGGTTTGCCCGGTGTAGATGGACGCCAGTTCGACGAACATGCGTTCGGCGACGTGGCACAACGGCAGGTAAGACAGCAATCGATCCGACTCATTGAGGCCGAACAACTGCGTGCCACGGGTGGTGGCGAACCCCAGATTACCGAAGCTGTGCATCACGCCTTTGGGTATGCCGGTGGTGCCGGAGGTGTAAATGATGGTCGCCAGTTGGTCAGCGGCAGGCTTGGGGTCGTCCTGGATCGGTGAACAGGCTTGCAGGTCGGCCCAGCTGTAATCGAAGGTACCCGGCGGGTGCAACGGCAGGCTGATGGTCGGCAAGTCGGGATTGACCCCGCGGGACATGCCGGGCCAGTCGTCGAGTTTGCCGATGAACGCCAGCGCCGCTTCGGAGTGTTCGAGTACTTGCGCGACGGATTCGGCCGTGAGGTTCGGGTACAACGGCACCGACACATGCCCGGCCATCCAGATCGCCAGATCGGCGATGATCCAGTGGGCGCAGTTTTTCGAGATCAGGGCGATGTGGCTGCCTTGCGGAAGTTCACGGGCGCGCAGCCAGTGCGCGGCGCAGCGAGCCTGATGGCCGACGTCTTCCCAGGTCAGGGTCTCGACCTGGCCACCACCCGTGGGCTGGACCAGAAAGCGCTGGCGGGGATGACGGGATTCGCGCTCGTAGAAGACGTCCAGCGGCAAACGAAAAGCAGCAGACATGCGACTCGCTCCTTTATTTTTGGTCTGGAGCAAGCGTAGTCAACCAAGCGGTTGCTTGGTTGACTATTTCATTACAAAAAATCAGTAACGCAGCCGAACACTGTAGGAGCGAGGCTTGCCCGCGAAGGGGCCCTTGAAGGAGTTAAAAGCTTCGCGGGCAAGCCTCGCTCCTACAAAAGCAAAACAATCGTTACGGGTGCTTGAGGCTGTTGAGCTTCATCGATCCGATCAACAACTCATTGTGCTCAAGTTCGGCCAGGCCGGCGGTGCTGACTTTTTCCGGTGGATAGCCGGCGCCATGTTGCAGGTAGCTCAACAAGTTACCCACCAGCGGGTTGTGACTGACCAAAAGGACGTCACTCACCGACACCAACTGCTCGGCCACTTTGTCCGGGTCGGTTTCCGGGGTCAGCCAGTCGACTGTACGAATCTCCGGCTCGAAGCCCAGAGTCTCACGGACCAGTTGCGCAGTTTCCTGCGCTCGCAGATAAGGGCTGGCATAGATCGCAGTGACGGGCTGCCCCATCAACCGCGCAGCGCTGCGCAGCACTTCTTCACGACCGTGGGTAGTCAATGTCCGTTCGGAGTCCGGACGCGAGCCGTAAGGCTCGGCTTCCCCATGACGCAATACCCAGAGTTTCATAGTTTGGGTTCCTCATCTCGGGCCGGATGCGGCGCAGGCGCCACGACGTGTGGCGCTTCACCTTCCGGTGTACGCGGCGTCGGCCAGTCGGCGAACGGCCAGGGTTTCTGGTCGCTGTGAAACGTGCCGAAACGACCGATCTGCGCCAGGAACTGGCTCAGGCTGTCGCCGAAATTCATCAGGCTGGCGCTCGGTGCGCCATAGATCAAACGATAGACCAGTTGCACCAGCACCACGGCGCCGAGGATGAACTGCGCCACCTGCCAGACCAGCAGGAAGACGATCATCCACAACACCCGCAGCAGGATGGATTCGTATTGGGCTTCTGTTTTCGGATCGTTCATGTCTCGCTCTCCTGCTCCTTATGAGGAGCGTGATCAGTTAAAACCACTGGTGGAAATAAAGTCGACGTCGGTTTTCGGTTCGCCACGCATCAGCAGTTCAATGACCTGATTCAGCGTGCGCCCTTCGAACAGGATCGCGTGTAGCCCGGCGACCAGCGGCATATAGACACCAACTTCCTGGGCCTTGGCCTTGAGCACTTTCAAGGTGTTCACGCCTTCGGCGACTTCGCCCAGGCGTGTCACCGCGTCTTCCAGGCTCAAGCCCTGACCGAGGGCGAAGCCGACCTGGTAGTTGCGGCTTTTCGGCGACGAACAGGTGACGATCAAGTCCCCCACCCCGGCCAGACCCAGGAACGTCATCGGGTTGGCGCCCTGATTCACCGCGAAGCGGGTCATTTCCGCCAGCGCCCGGGTGATCAGCATGCTCTTGGTGTTTTCGCCCATGCCCAGCGCCACCGCCATGCCGGCGATGATCGCGTAGACGTTTTTCAGCGCCCCGCCCAACTCCACGCCGAAACGGTCGGCGCTGGCGTACACGCGAAAGGTGCGCCCGTGCAGCGCTTCCTGAACCCGTTGGCAGAGTTCTTCGTCTTCGCTGGCGACTACCGTGGCGGTCAGCGCGTGCTCGGCGATTTCACGGGCCAGGTTCGGGCCGGACAGCACGCCGATGCGCGCTTGCGGGGCGATTTCTTCGAGGATCTCGCTCATCAGTTTAAAGGTGTGGGCTTCGATGCCTTTGGTCAGGCTCACCAGTAACTTGCCGCTCAAGCGATCGGCGTGTGGAACCAGCACCGCACGCAGCGCGCTGGAAGGCAGCGCGACAAAACACAGATCGCAGGCGTCCAGCGTGGCTTGCAGGTCGGTGACCGCTTCCACTCCCGGCAGAATCTTGATGCCCTTGAGGTAACGCGGATTCTCGCGATTGACCCGAATGGCCTCGGCCTGCTCGGGGTCACGCATCCACTGCCGGACCTGATGCCCGTTCTCGGCCAGCAGATTAGCCACGGCGGTACCAAAACTTCCGCCTCCCAGGACCGCAATTGGGCGCTGTTCAGTCATATGCAATCCGTTAATCCATACCAATGGCGATGTCGGCATTATACGGAGCGGCCCAGTGGCGGCCAGCCCCCGCGTCAATTACCGGCACTTGTAGAAAGAAGACGGATAAATCCGAGGAAAATGCCGGCATCGTGACTGAAAAAGTCGACCCGCTCGGTTAACATGCGCGCCCATTAATCGCTATCAAGGATGTGTTGTGTCGTTTGGCCCCGCTGCACCTCGCTCTCCGCTGGTCCTGGCGCTGATATTCAGCCCGCCATTGCTGGCCGACGACCTGTTTCTCGACAACGAGCCGGTGCCGCAAGTGCTGACGGCTACGCGTCTCAAACAGTCGCCGGCGGCGGTTCCGGGAAGCATGACGGTGATCGACAGCGAACTGATCAACGCCAGTGGCGCCCGTGACATCAGTGAATTGCTGCGGCTGGTGCCGGGGATGATGGTCGGCAACATCAGCGGCAATCAGGCGGCGGTGAACTATCACGGCACCAACGCCAGCGAAGCGCGGCGCATGCAGGTGCTGATCGACGGGCGCTCGGTGTACCGCGCCGGCCTGGCCACGGTCGACTGGAGCGACATTCCGGTGGCCATGGAAGACATCGAGCGCATCGAGGTTTTCCGCGGCCCGAACACGGTCAGCTATGGCGCCAATGCGTTGATGGCGGTGGTCAACATCATCACCCGCAACCCGGCCGACAGCCATGGTACGCGGGTCAAAGTCACCCGTGGCCAGCGCGGCATCGATGACTTTTACGCCAGTCAGGGCGTGGGTTGGGACGGTGGCGACATGCGCCTGTCGCTGTCCGGCCAGCAGGACGACGGCTTTGACTCGGACCGCCGCGGCGCCGATTACCGCGACAGCCGCCGCTTGAACCGCTTCAACCTCGCCGTCAGCCAGACGCTCAACGAACAGCAAAGCCTCGATTGGCAATTGAATGCCAAGGACGGCAGCAACCAGCGGCCTTATACCTACCGCCCGGTGTTTTCGGGGATTACCGCCGCTGGGAACAATTCCGACGTTGTGGCCAAGGACTATGCCGGTTCCCTGCGCTGGAACCTCGATGTAAATCCTGATCACAGCCTTTATATCCAGGGCTCGGCCCAGCACTGGGATCGTCAGCAGACCTGGCGCGCCTGCGACGCCGAGGTTTCGTTCAGCCCTGAACTGACCGAGCTCTGGCAGCTCAATCCGAATTACACCGAGCGCCTGGCGCGCAATATCGAGCGCTACGTCGTCCCCGGCGCTCCGTCCGGTACGCCGGCAGAACAAGCCTTGGCCAGTAAAGTGCTGGACCAGTGGCGCAACGGCGCCCGCCAAACCTTGTGCGGCGACATCGACCAGAGCACCCGCGAGACGCGCTACGACCTCGAACTGCAAGACACCCTCAGCCTGTCCGACAGTCTGCGACTGGTCAGCGGCCTGAACTATCGTTACGACCGGGCAGATTCCGAGACCTACTTCAATGGCACGCTCGACGACACGACATGGCGCGCGTTCGGCCAGCTTGAGTGGCGCGCCAGCGAACACTGGCTGTTACAGGGCGGTGCAATGTTCGAAGACACGCAATTGATCGGCAGCTCGCTGACGCCGCGCGTGGCGGTCAACTATCTGATCAATCCGCGCCACGGCTTGCGTGCGGTGTATTCGGAAGCCATCCGCTCACCGGACATGTTCGAGAACAACGTCAACTGGAGTTACCGGGTGACCAACCTGCAACCCGCTGCCTACGGCCAGAACAGCGCCCGCTATTTCGTCAAGACCCGCGGTCCCGGCAATCTCGACCAGGAACACATGCGCTCGCGGGAACTGGGCTACAACGGCTACTTCGCCGAGTGGAGGCTGGCGGTGGACGTGAAGGTGTTTCACGACGAAATCACCGGCATGATCAGCGAGCCGCTACGCAACAATCAGTACATCGCCAGCAACGCCAACAGCTCGCGCTTCACCGGTACGGAAACCCAGCTCGACTGGCGACTGAGCAGTGCCGATCGCTTGCGCCTGACCTACGCCTATGTCGATGCCGAGGCGAGCAACCCGCTGGATGCGCAACAGACCGCGCGCAACAGTGGCTCCGCCGGTTGGCTGCGCGATTGGGGCCACGGCTGGAACAGCGCGCTCTTCTACTATGGTGACGACGCGCTCAACGGCTATCGCTTTGAGCGGGTCGACACGCGCATCGCCAAGCGCGTTGGCCTGGGCAAGGCCAGCCTGGAACTGGCCGGCGTCCTCCAACAGCGCCTGGACAATCAACCCACGACGTTCATCGACAACCGCTACGACGAGCGGCGAGTGCTCTACTTCAGCGCGGAGCTGGCGTTCTAAATGTTGCGCTCTCTATCACGGATGATGCCAAACCCTGGCCGCCTGGTGGCCGGGTTGTGCCTGGTGTTTGCCGGGTGGCTGGGTAGCCTTTCGGTCAACGCTGCCGAAATTCTGCTGACCGGCGCCGACGACAGCGCGGGCATGCAGTCTTTCGCCAAGGCCCTGAGCGACCTGCGCCCGGCTGACAACGTTCGCTTTCAGCCACTGGCCAATCTGCCGACACCGGACAAGTTGCCCGCCGGCACCCGGTTGATCCTGCTGGATCTGCCGAGCCTCGACTGGCGCCTGCAAGACGCCCGAGGCCCGGCGACGCTGGTCCTGCGCATCAGCCGCCTGCAAGCCCGTCAACGCCTGGGGGCAACTGTGCCGGCGCATTTGAGCCTGTTGTGGAGCGATCCACCGCTGGATCGGCAATTACGCCTGACCCGAATCCTGTTGCCTCAGGTCAAACGGGTCGGGGTGCTTTACGACAGCCACAGCGAATTTCTCCTGGGCGAACTGCGCGAGATCGCCAAGCCCCTGGGTTTCGAAATCGTCACCGAGCGCTGGGACAATACCCATGACAGCCGACCGTTGCAGACGCTGCTGAAAAACAGTGACGTGCTGCTGGGGCTCGACGATCCCGACCTGTACAACCCCAAAACCGCGAAAAACCTGCTGCTCAGCAGCTACACACGGCAAACCGCACTGATCGGCCCCAACGCCGGGTTCGTCAAGGCCGGAAGCCTGACCAGCACCTACAGCGACCAGAGCGACTGGCTGGCGATTCTCGACGATCTGCTCGACCGGCCACCGGCCACGTGGCCGCGCACGCACTACGCCAATCGCTTCAAAGTGTTGAGTAACCCACAAGTGGCTCGTTCGTTAGGCATTGAACAGATTAATGAAGCGTTGGTCGCAACACAGCTGGCCGAAGGAGAACGCCGCCCATGACTTTCCGTCGTCGTTGGGACATCAACACGCGAACCCAGATCATCAGCCTCGGCCCTGCCCTGCTGCTGACCTTGCTGCTGATCAGTTTTTTCACCTTCGTGCGGATCCAGGACCTGCGTCAGGAGCTCAATCACACCGGCCAACTGATCGCCAACCAACTGGCGCCGGCCGCCGAGTACGGGGTGATTTCCGGCAACAACGAGGTGCTTGAAAGTTTGCTCAAGGCCACCCTGGCCACGCCCAATGTGCGCTTTCTGGAAGTCCAGGACAGCGCCAACCGGATTCTGGTGTACGTCGAGCACCCCTCGGAAACCTACACCCGTTCGCAGCAGGTCGAAGTGTTCCAGGCGCCGGTGCGCTTGCAACGCATCGCACTGCACAATGATTTCTTCCAGGGCAGCAAAGCCACTGGCGCCGCCCCCGCCGAGGATTATCTGGGGCGGGTGATCGTCGGCCTGTCGAATGACGCCTTCAGCAAGCGCCAACAGGAAATCCTGTTCAAGGCCGGTGTCCTCGCGCTGTTCGCCTTGCTGTTCACCTTCCTGATTGCCCGGCGCCTGGCCGGCAGCCTGTCGCAGCCGATCCGCGACATCGGCAACGCGGTCAAGGCGATCCAGAGCGGCGACTACAAAACGCCGTTGCCGATTGTCGACGACACCGAACTTGGCGCGCTGTCGCAGCACATCAACAACCTCGCCAGCGGTCTGGAACAGGCCAGCCGCGAACAGCATCAGGCCATGGCGCAGTTGATCCAGACGCGCGAAGAGGCGGAAAAAGCCAACAACGCCAAATCGGACTTCCTGGCGATGATGAGCCATGAATTGCGCACACCGATGAATGGCGTGCTCGGCATGCTGCAACTGCTGGAAACCACCGATATGACCGCGGAGCAGGTCGAATACGCGGCGCTGGCCTCGGAGTCCACCGAACACTTGCTCAAAGTCATCAACGACATTCTCGACTTCTCGCGCATTGAACGTTCGGAGCTGGAACTGGAGCACATCCCGTTCAACCTCGCGGACCTGATCGGCAGTTGCGCCCAGTCGTTCTCGCACAGCGCAATGCAGCGCGGGCTCGACCTGGCGTTGCTGATTCCCGAGGACATGCGTGAATTGCAGGTGCAGGGAGACCCAACGCGGATCCGGCAAATCCTGGTGAACCTGGTGGGCAATGCGCTGAAGTTCACCGAAAAGGGGCGCGTCAGCATCGAGCCGCAGTGGCAGTCGCTGGATCACGAACTGTTGTGGTTCACCTGCACCGTGCGCGACAGCGGGATTGGCATCTCGGCCGAAAGCCTGGAATTGATGTTCAACGCGTTCCAGCAGGCCGACAGTTCTATTTCAAGGCGTTACGGCGGCACCGGGCTGGGGCTGCCGATTGCCCGCACCCTGGCAGAACGCATGGGCGGAACCTTGCGCGCCCAGAGCGAGGAAGGTCGCGGCTCGGTGTTCACCCTGGAAATCCCGCTGGCGCTGTATAAACAGAAGCTGCCGGTACTGACACCGCGCACACCGACCGGCAGCGGTGACGGTGAAGGACGCAATGTGCTGTTGGTCGAGGACAACCCGGTCAACCAGACCGTTATCGAAGCAATGTTGCGCAGTCTGGGCTTTACTGTCAGCGTCGCCACCGATGGCGCTCAAGCGGTGCGAAGTGCCGAAAGTCTGATTTTCGAAGCGATTCTGATGGACTGCCGACTGCCGATCATTGACGGCTACGAGGCCACCCGCCAGATCCGCCAATTGCCCGGCTGCACTGACCTGCCGATCATCGCGCTGACCGCCAACGCCTTGCAGGGCGACCGCGAGGCCTGTTTATCGGCGGGAATGAACGATTACCTGGCCAAGCCCTTCAAACGCACTGATCTGCAGCAGATTCTGCAGCGATGGGTGCAGTAGTGCAGGCCTTTCGACCATCTGCGACTGGCGTGAAAGGCGAAAGTGCGGCAGTCTTAGGCACCCGAACAGGCCCGAAAAGGGGCTTGAATAATAATTTCAGTGCACAAGTGTACATTCATGTCCTTGGTGCTGTGACTTTCACCACAACGCAATAGTCTATGAGTAGGCTGCCGATTCGAGGCATGAACGCTTCGATCGGTCGGGAAGATTTGCCCCACCTGCCGCATGGGACTATTGAGGAGCTCGCATGACCAAACAAAACGCCTTTACTCGGGAAGACCTGCTGCGCTGCAGTCGCGGTGAGCTGTTCGGCCCAGGTAACGCGCAACTGCCCGCCCCGAACATGCTGATGGTGGATCGCATCACCCTGATCAGCGAAGAAGGCGGCAAGTACGGCAAAGGTGAATTGGTCGCCGAGCTGGATATCACTCCGGATCTGTGGTTTTTCGCCTGTCACTTCGAAGGTGACCCGGTGATGCCAGGCTGCCTGGGCCTCGACGCCATGTGGCAACTGGTCGGTTTCTTCCTCGGCTGGCAAGGCCTGCCGGGCCGTGGCCGCGCCCTGGGTTCGGGCGAAGTGAAGTTCTTTGGTCAGGTTCTGCCGACCGCGAAGAAAGTGACCTATAACATTCATATCAAGCGCGTCCTCAAAGGCAAGCTGAACCTGGCCATCGCCGATGGTTCGGTGACTGTCGACGGTCGCGAGATCTACACCGCCGAAGGCCTTCGGGTCGGCGTTTTCACCTCCACTGACAACTTCTAAGGGTTATCCGCATGCGCCGCGTCGTTATCACTGGTCTGGGCATCGTTTCGTGCCTGGGCAATGACAAAGAGACCGTCTCCGCTAACCTGCGTGCAAG
>Ga0207976_100197_pt1 | contig 38126 bp, 37 predicted proteins | sample LakWasMe94_HOW11_2_FD_183916 | JGI IMG/M metagenome (GOLD analysis project Ga0207976, IMG submission 183916) | Freshwater sediment methanotrophic microbial communities from Lake Washington under simulated oxygen tension - Sediment Metagenome... | ecosystem: Environmental > Aquatic > Freshwater >... | reverse complement strand
TTAACCACGATGGCCGAACGCAGGCATTGAGCCGTGGGTAACCCGGCAGGGATGCCGGGTTAGCCGCCCCAGGCCAGGGATGGCCTGTGGCGGCGGCCCACGGATCAATGCCTTCGTTCGGGCATGCCGAGCCTAGGCGAGGCACCGAGTGGTGGGGCAAAGCGTTTTTGGTTCCTTTTTAGGCGTTTGTAAAAAGGGACTCGCCGTAAGGGCGAAACCATAAGCCGCCGTTACCGCAGCAACGGATATGTACACATCCAAAAAATGCAGCACTAACACGGACGCCATCGCGGGCAAGCCTCGCTCCTACCGAAGCCAATTTGCCCGCAACGACGCAGGAAGACTCAAAACGACAACGGATAACTCACAATCACCCGAGTCTGATCAAAGTCGCTATTGAAGCTGCGCCGATTGGTAGCGTTATTCACCCGCACACTGAGGTTCTTCAGACTCCCACTCTGAAAGGTGTACCCCACCTCCGTATCGCGCTCCCACTCCTTGCCATTGCTCCCGACCTTGGTCGTGGCATTCTCACCATGCCCATAACGCACCATGGCCAACAACCCCGGCACGCCCATGGCGGCAAAGTTGTAGTCATAACGCACCTGCCAGGAACGCTCGTCGGCGTTGCTGAAGTTGCCGTTGAACATATCGTTGCCCAGGGTCCGGCCGCTGCTGCCGTACACCGACATCCACGGGCTGTCGCCACTGACCTTCTGCAAGCCCAGGTACAGGGTATGGCCAGCGGTTGAGGCCGAGAGCAAGGCATAGGCGGTGCGGCTCTGGATCTCGCCGATGCGCGCCTGGCCGTCATCCTTGTCGATGAAGTAGCCGAGGTTCGCCCCCAGCACCCAGTCGCCCACCGGCTGTTTGTGCAGCAGGTTGAAATAGCTCTGCTGATAGATATCTTCCAGCTGTGCATGCCAGGCGCCGATCAGGGTGCGCTGCTGGTTGAAGCGATACTCGGCGCCGGCATAGGTGAAGCCATCGGACCTCACCCCGGGCGCGGCCCAGGCCGAAAGGTCCTGCATGTCCGAGGAGTTGCGCAGGCTCACCGAACGGTACTGCCCGGCCTGCAACCCCAGCCCGGCGATTTCCCGCGAGTCGAGCATCGCCCCACGGAAGGTCTGCGGCAGCAGCCGGCCATCGTCATAACGCAGCAGCGGAATGTCCGGCAGCAACTCGCCGACCTTCAGCTCAGTGGCAGAAATACGCATTTTCGCCGCCACGCCGGCGCGACCGTAGTTGTCCGCCGCGCGCCCGTCATCATGCACCGGCAGCAGCTCCGAGCCACTGGTGCCGCGCCCGCTGTCGAGCTTGACGCCGAACATGGCGATGCCGTCCAGGCCGAACCCGACAAGGCCCGGGGTGTAGCCGGAATTGAACTTGAGGATAAAACCCTGGGCCCATTCCTCGACCTTGCTCTTGGCCGCCCCCGGGTCGCGAAAATCCCGATTGAAGTAATAGTTGCGCAGCACCAGGTCAGTCTTTGCGTCTTTGAAAAAACCGCCGTCTTCGGCCCAGGCCGGCAGGCCCGTGCCCAGTGCCAATGAAGCCGCGGCCAGCGAGCGCGCGAGGATGCAGTGAGGGGTGTTCATTATTATTGTTCTCCGCTTTGCATAGGCGCAGCCGTTCCCCGACAGGCCGCTCCAGGCCCGCCTCTTATCGGCTGCAAAAATGCCCGGTCGTTCTTTTGGGAAAGACCGGGCGATATCGTCAGCTCAACGCATCAGAAGGGATAACGACGCGCCGAGTGCTGCACGCTGATCCAGTGATCGCGGGTGAATTCGTCGATCGCCCAGTCGCCGTTGAAGCGCCCGAGCCCCGAGTTCTTTTCCCCACCGAAGGGCGCGTTGGCCTCGTCGTTCACCGGGATATCGTTGATATGGGTCATGCCCGCGCGAATCTGCCGGGCGAAGTTCACCCCGCGCTCCAGGTTGCGGCTGAACACCGCGCTGGACAGGCCGAATTCGCTGGCGTTGGCCAACTCCAGGGCGTGGGCCTCGTCCCGGGCGCGCAGCAGGCCCACCAGCGGGCCGAAGATTTCATTGCGCGCCAGGTCCATGTCGACTGTGACCTCGCCGTAGACATGGGGCGCCAGCAGATTGCCCTGGGCCCCGCCCTCGTAGAGCGGCTCGGCGCCTTCGCGGCGGGCCAGTTCGATCTTCTCCCGCAGGCCTTGCAACTGCCGCGCATTGATCACCGGGCCGATGACCGTCTCGATCGATTGCGGATCGCCAACCTTGAGCCCCTTGACCCGTTCGACGAAACGCTCGGCAAAAGCGTCGTAGAGGCTGTCGTCGACGATGATCCGGTTGACCGCCATGCAGATCTGCCCCTGGTGCAGGAACTTGCCGAACACCGCCGCGTTCACCGCCTGTTCGAGGTCGGCGTCGGCCAGGACCACGAACGGGCTGTTACCGCCCAGCTCCAGGGCCACGTGCTTGAGGTGCGCGCCGCCGCTGGCGATGCGGCCGATACCACGACCCACCGGGGTCGAACCAGTGAAGGTGATCAGCGAAGGCACCGGGTGCTCGACAAAGGCGTCACCGATCTCGCTGCCCGCCCCCACCACCACGCTGAGCACGCCCGCCGGCAGGCCGGCCTCCTCGAAAATCTTCGCCAGCAGCAGGCCGCCGCACACCGGCGTATCGCTGGCCGGCTTGACCACCACCGCGTTGCCCAGGGCCAGCGCCGGGGCAATGGAGCGCTGGGTCAGGTGCAGCGGGAAGTTCCACGGGCTGATGACCCCGACCACCCCCAGGGCGCTGCGATAGACCCGGCTCTCCTTGCCCGGCACATCGGACTCGACAATACGACCGTGGACCCGCGCCGGGAACGATGCCGACTCCAGGGCGATGGCCCGCGCCGCGCCCCACTCCAATTGCGCCTTGAGCCGGGTGCTGCCGGACTCGCGAATGATCCAGTCGATGATTTCCTCGCGGCGCCGGTCGAACACCGCCACCACCTGATGCAGCACCGCCGCCCGCGCCGACGGCCCGAGCGCCGCCCATTGCGGCTGCACCGCAGCGGCCTTGGCATAGGCGGCATCCAGGTCCGCGCGGTTGGCCTGGGCCACTTCCAGCAACAGCGCGCCGTCGAACGGGTTGTTCACCGCCAGGGTTTTGCCGGCAGCGCCGGCGCGCCACTCCCCGGCGATGGGTTGCAGGTGCAGGTCGCGGTAGACAGCTGGGGACTCACTCATGACAAAACTCCTCGAAGGCAGGATTCACAGGAAAAATGGGCTCGCGACTCAGGGCGTCGAACCGGGTTGGCGTGGTTATTCATGACCGCCTCCGGTGGCCGCCCGCGCCTCGATCAGGCGCAGCAGCCCCAGCAGGGTTTCGGTGTGCGGCACGGCGATGCCGGCCTGGCGCGCCCTGGCCAGGACCTCGCCGTTGATCGCGCCGATTTCCGTGGGCCGCCCGGCCAGCACGTCTTGCAGCATCGACGGCTTGTGCATCCGGTGGTGGGCAATGGCATAAGCCACAGTCTCCAGGCAGTGCTGCGCATCCGTTGCCACCCCCACCGACTGCGCGACGCTGAGCACCTCCAGCACGATAGCCCGGGCCAGCGCCACGCCTTCCGGCGCGGCATCCAGTTGCCCCACGGTGCAGCCGGTGACGGCGCACAAGCTGTTCAAGGCCGCGTTGAACGCCACCTTCTCCCAGATCGAGGTCCAGACCCGCGGGTCCACCGCGCATTGCAGCCCCGCCGCCTCCAGCACCGCGGCAATATGGTTACAACCCTGGCGTTCGACGCCATCCAGCGACAGCACCCGGACCACGCCCTGGCCATGGGAGCGAACATAGGCCGGCCCGGCCATGTCGGCGGGCCAGGTGGTCATGCCGATCATCACCCGCTGCGGGGCAACATGGCGGCACAGCGCTTCGGCGTTGCCCAGGCCGTTCTGCAGGGTCAGCACCAGACTGTGCTCGCCGATATGGCCGGCAATACCGCGTAGCGCGTGGTCGGTGTGCTGGGCCTTGGTGAAGACCAGCAACAGGTCAGGCTGGCCCGTCACCTGCTCCGGCCGGCAGGCGGTCAGGCCGCCGATGCGCCGGTCGCCGCTGTCGGTCTCCAGGCGCAAGCCCTGGCGGCGGATCGCCTCCAGGTGCGTGTCGTTGATGTCCAGCAGCGTGACCTGCTGCCCGCTTTCCGCCAGCAGGCCGCCAAACAGCGAGCCCATGGCGCCCGCCCCGAGAATGCTGATGTTCATCGAACCTCCTTATGGTTGTGAGGGTTGATCGGCAAGGTGCTGCTTGTCGGCCCGGGTTGATCCAGGCGCCCGCCGGGGAATATGTCGGCGCACCAGCACCAGGGCGATCAGCGCCAAGACCATCACCGTTCCCAGCAGCGTCAGATAGCCGTGGGCACCGCCCTGGGTGATCACCGTGGCGCCGACGAAAGCGCTGAGGATCGCGCCCATGCGCCCGAAGGCCAGGGCCGATGCGGTGCCGGTGGCACGCACGGCGGTGGGATAGATAAAGGCGCACAGCGCATAAAGGGTGGACTGCACCGCGTTGACGAACAGCCCATGCACGCCAAAACCGAAGATCAGCAGGCTAGTGTTCTGGTCGACGTCCAGGGTCTGCATGGCGAAGGCGCTGGCCGCGCCGCCGGCGCAACAGATCAGCAGCGGCCAGAACGAGCCCCAGCGGGTCATGGCCACCGCGCAGGCCAGCGCGCCGATCACCCCGCCCAGGTTGTAGGCGGTAAGGCCGGAGCTGGCCAGCGCCAGCGGCAAGCCTTCGGCCAGGAGCATGGTCGGCAGCCAGCTGAAGGCGCTGTAGACAGCGGTCAGGCACATGAAGAACGCCACCCAGACCGCCAGGGTATCGCGCCCGTAGCCAGGGGCGAACAAGGCACGGAAGCCGCCCTGCTGCTCGCTCTTCTGCTCCAGCGCATCGGTGTAGCGCACGCCCTCGGGCATGGGCCGGCCCATGCGTCCCAGCAGCGTGGTCAACTCGCCCCAACGCTGCGGCCGGCGCGCCAGGAAGCGCGGCGACTCCGGCAAGCTCGCCAGCAGCAACAGGCCCAGGACGATGGGCAGGCTGCCGCCGATAAAGAACAAGGTGCGCCAGCCGTACAGCGGCAGTACATGGGAGGCGAACAGCCCCGCCAGCAGCCCGCCCAGGGGCACACAGACAATGGTCGCCGTGACCGCCAGGGTGCGGCGGCGCGCCGGGGTGAATTCGGCGGTCATGGTGGTGGCGCTGGGCAAGGCACCGCCGATGCCCAGCCCGGCGATAAAGCGCAGCGCCGCCACGGTCAGCGCATCCGGCGAGAGGCCGATGGCGCAGGTCGCGGTGCCGAACAGGATCACGCTGGCAATGACCGCCATGCGCCGGCCGAAACGATCGGCGAACAGCCCGGCGCAGGCACTGCCGATGCCCATGCCGATCAGCCCGGCGGCCACCGCGGGGGCAAAGGCCTCGCGGGTGATCCCCCATTCCTTGATCATCAGCGGTATGGCAAAACCGATGAGCTGACCGTCGAAACCGTCCATCACGATGGACAGCGCGGCCAGCAACACCACGATCTTCTGCATCCCGGTGTAGGGCCCGTCATCGAGCAGGGTGCCGATGTCGGCGCTGCCGGAAACCGGGCTCGACCGCTGGGGCGTAGCCTCCATCACTTCACTGACCGAAGTCGTGTTCATAGCCACCTCTTTTTATTGTTGTGGTGAGTGTGCGCAAGGCGCGGTTGGCATTGCCGGGCCTTCAGCCCGGCGAGGAACTCAGTCCTTGATGATCAGGGTTCGATGGTCAGGGTCGGCACCTCGATCAGTACCGGGCGATTGCCGGCCAGGGCCGCGCTGAAGGCGGCGGCGAACTCGGCGCGGGTTGCCGCATGCTGTGCCTGCACGCCGTAGCCCTGGGCGATGGCGCAGAAGTCCAGGCCCGGCACGTCCAGCCCCGGCGCATCGCTGACCTGCAGCACATCGGCGAACCAGCGCAGCGCGCCGTAGGTGCCGTTCTTGAGGATGATGAACACCACCGGGATGCCGTACTGGGCGGAGGTCCAGAGCGCGGTGATGCCGTAGTTGGCCGAGCCGTCGCCGATGATCGCCACCACCCGCCGCCCGGGCGTCGCCAGTTGCACGCCGACCGCGGCCGGCAAGCCGAAGCCGAGACCGCCGGCAGCGGGAAAGAAGTAGCTGCCGGGCTCGCTCATCTCCACCCGCTGCCAGAACGCGCTGACGGTGGAGGTGGATTCCTTGACGTAGATCGCGTCCCGCGGCGCCAGCTGGTTGATCAGGTCGAACACCGTTTCCGGGCGCAGCAGACCGCCCTCCTCGCGCACCGGCGCCGGCAGCGGCAAGGCGCTCGGCAGCGGCCGCTCGCGCTGTGGCAGCACCTCGACCAGGGCTTCGAGGGTCAGGGCGATATCGCCCACCAGCGCATCGCCCATCGGCGCCCGCGCCGCCTCGCCCGGATCGCAGGTCAGGTGCACCAGTTCACAGCCTGCCGGCAGGTAATCGCCCGGGGCGTATTGGTGGTAACGGAACACCGGGGCGCCCACCACCAGGATCAGGTCGTGCTCGGCCAGACAGCGGCTGATCCCGGCGATGGCCGCCGGCAGCACGCCACGGAAACACGGATGACGGGTGGGGAACGGGCAGCGCGAAGCGGAAGGCGCGACCCAGGCCGGCATGCGCAGTTTTTCCGCCAGCTGCACCGCCAGGCCGTTGCTGCCACTGCCGTCGACATCCGGGCCGAGCACCAGCACCGGACTGCGCGCCGCGGCCAGGCGCTCGGCCAGCGCCTGCAATTGCGCCGCCGAAGGCAGGCCGGCGCTGGCCACCTGGCGCCGCGCCAGATGCTCGACACCGGCCGGCGCCGCGCAGGCCCAGTCGTCATAAGGAATCGACACATACACCGGCCCGCGTGGCGCCAGGTTGGCCATATGGATCGCCTGGCTCAGGGTACGCGGCACGTCCTGAGCCGAGGCCGGCTCGTGGCTCCACTTGACCAGGGGCTTGGGCAGTTGCGCCGCATCGACATTGGCCAGCATCGCCTCCACCCCGACCATCGAGCGCACCTGCTGGCCGGCAGTGATCACCAGCGGGCTGTGGGAGTACCAGGCATTGGTCAGCGCGCCCATGCCGTTGCCGGTACCGGCGGCGGCATGCAGGTTGACGAAGGTCGGCTTGCCGGTGGCCAGGGCGTAACCGTCGGCCATGCCGACCACCGCGCCTTCGTGCAGGCCGAGAATGTAGCGGAAGTCCTCGGGAAAACCCTTGAGAAACGGCAGCTCGTTGGAGCCAGGGTTGCCGAAGATGGTGGTCAGGCCTTGCTCGCGAAGAATCTCGTAGGACGCAGAGTGAACGGTTTTCATAAGGACCCTTGTTATTGGATTTCGGGTTACTCTTGCAGCCGCTACAAAATTGATCAAATCGATACTATCTCTATCAAAAATAAGACCTATCTATATTCATAACGGCAGCAAGGGGCGACATGAGCCACATCGATCTGAACCTGATCCGCACCTTCGTCACCCTCTACGAAGCCCGCAGCGTGACCCTGGCCGCCGAGCGCCTGTTCGTCACCCAGCCCTCGGTCAGCTATGGCCTGGCACGCCTGCGCGAGCTGTTCGACGACGCCCTGTTCAGCCGCACCCGCGACGGCATCCAGCCGACCTTTGTCGCCGAACAGCTGTACGGCCCCTTGCGCGAATCCCTGACCCGCATCGAAAGCACCGTGCAGGGCTGCCGCCAGTTCGACCCGGCGAGCACCGAGCGGCGCTTTCGCATCGCCCTCTCCGACCTCGGCGAAATCGGCTTTTTGCCGCTGATCCTGGCGCGCCTGAACCAGGACGCGCCGTTGGCCGAAGTCGAGGTCCTGCCGCTGCAGGTGGACCAGGTCGGCGAGTGGCTGGCCAGCGGCAAGGTCGATGCCGCGATCTGCCGCCAGCCGGTGCCCGGCGTCCGCAGCCGGGTGCTGATGCACGAGCGTTATGTGTGCCTGCTCAGCACCGGCCACCCGCGCATCGACCAGCAACTGAGCCTCGAACAGTTCCTCGCCGAACGGCACGTCGCCGTGACCCGCACCACCGGCCACGGCAATGTCGAAGACGTGCTGAAAAATATGAACGTGGAACGGCGCATCAGCCTGCATGTACCGCATTTTTCGGTGCTGCCGAAAATCATTCCCGGCACCGACCTGCTGGCGGTGCTGCCGGCACAGATCGCCCGGTTGTTCATCCACGAAGGCGAGCTGAAGATGCTCGAACTGCCGTTCCCGGTAGCCGAGTTCGCCGTGTCCCTGAACTGGCACCCCAACAGCGACAGTTCCGCCGCCCTGCGCTGGTTCTGCGACACCATCGCCGACGCCATCATCAGCGGCCAGGGCCAGAACTAGACGCCGGCCATCGCCGGCTGCGCCCGGGCCCGGGCCGGCTTGAGCAGCAACAGGCAGCCGGCGGCGATCACAAACACGCTGGCAAACACCCCGTACAGATGCAGCGGCTGCCAGCCGCCATCCAGCAGGAAACCGGCCACGATGGGCGAGAGAATCGCGCCGATACGGCCGATGCCAATGCCCCAGCCGACGCCCGTGGCGCGCACCGAGGCGTCGTAGACCACTGGCGACAGCGCATAGAGACCGGCCACGCAGCCGTTGGAAAACAGCCCGATCAGCAAGCCCAGGCCCAGCGCCGCGGCAATCGACGAGGCCGAGCCGACAAACAGTACCAGCAGGCCGGCGGTGATCAGCATGAACAGCGCCAGTACCCGGCCCAGCGGCCAGCGCGAAGCCAGGCCGCCGATCAGCGCCGCGCCGAAGATCCCGCCGACACTCAGCAGCACCCCGCCGGTGATCCCCTGCTGCGCCGAGAGCCCGGCGGCCACCAGCAGTTTCGGGGTCCAGCTCATGACGAAGTAGAAGCCGAACATCACCAGGAAAAACAGCAGCCAGATCAGCAAGGTGGTGCGGCGCATGGCCGGCGCCAGCAACTGGCCGAAGCCGCTGGGCGCGCCGGGTTGCCTGGGCAGCTCTGGCGGCAACTGTTCAAGCTCAGGCTGCTCCAGGCGCCGGGCCAGGCGATTGACCCGCGCCAGAGCATTGCCGGGGCGGCGGGCAAGCAGGAAGTCCAGGGATTCGGGCAGCCACAGCAGCACCAGGGGAATCACCAGCCAGGTCACCGCACCACCGAACAGGAATACCGAGCGCCAGCCCCAATGGCCCAGCAACCACACCGCCAACAGCCCGCCCAGGGTGGCGCCCAGGGCATAACCGGTGGATTGCAGGCTGACCGCGAGGCCGCGCCAGCGCTTGCTGGAATACTCGCTGGCGATCACGTTGCTGCTGGCCAGGATGCCGCCGATGCCAAGGCCGGTCAGGCCGCGTAGCAGCGCCAGTTGCACAGGGGTCTGGCTCAGGGCCGAGAGCAGCATGCCGAGGCCGGACAGCGCCAGGCAGAACAGGATCAGCGGGCGCCTGCCGAACCGATCGGCCCAGGGCGCGATAAACAGCGAACCCGCCGCCATGCCGAACAGCCCGGCGCTGAGCAACAGGCCGACCTGCGCCCCGTTCAAGGCCCACTCGGCCGACACCGAGGCCGCGGTGAAGGCCATCACCAGCACGTCGAAACCGTCGATCATGTTCAAGACAATGCAGATACCGATGGCCAGGCACTGGAAGGAACTCATCGGGCCGCTGTCCACGCGGCTCTTCAGGTCGAGCGTCATGACCGCACCTCCCCAGCGCATAGCGGCGGCAGCGAGAAGGAAAACAGCAGCGTGCACACAGACAGACGGCGGACGGAACCCAGACAGTTCCGCGCCCTTGATAAGCCATTCATGACGAGACCCTTCTTGTAGTTTTTATCGGGGGACGGTCGGGAGGGACCCGCCATCGCCAGGTGGCTAATCAATCATCCAATGGATCCACCAACAAGAGGCGCTGCCGGGCAAACAGGTGGAAAAACGGCTGAAATCGCTGGAAAAACATTCAGGAAATCTTACTTATTCGATAAAAATCAATTGCTTATTTAGGCGACAATGCACTGATATTTGCGGGCGATTATCGACCAGAGTCAAGCACTGAAGGCTATTGAGGAGCTGATGACTGTGCATGGCGATAAACCTCCAGCTCAATGGATCCAATAAATGCAAAGCATCATCTATCGGCTGACAGGCCACCCAAGGTGCGCGACTATGCCCAGCGCTGCACCCAGGCGCGCCACCCACTGAAAGGAATCACTTGCCCCATGACTCGCCGTCCACTGTTCGCCCTGCTGCTTGCCCTGCCCCTGTTGCTGCTCGGCGGTTGCGACCGCCCCATCCGCTGGATGCACCCCGACCCGTCGAAGGAGCTGCTGATCCGGGCCATGACCGAGCTCAATGGCTTTCACGCCTACGACAGTAGCGGTCATGAAGACAACAGTCTGATCACGGGTGTCGAAGCCATGCGGTTGCTGGAAGACAGCACGAAAATCACCGAGAAGACCCCGAAGTTCATGTTTGTCCAGATCAAGGGCCGGACCCTGACCCTCATCGGCTACTCGCAGACCTACCGCCCCCGGGGCCAGGACCACCAGACCCCGATGATCTACAGCTATGTCGGCGAGCTGAAGCGGGCACGTTATGCCCTGCCCCATATGGCACCGAACATTGACGACCTGAAGTTCACCTCCAGCCCGCAAGAAAAACTCAAGGTGGCGCTGCTGCCGCTGTCCAGCGGGCGAGTGATCTATCCCGACTTCAATGGCGACCTGAACATCAGCTCCGAAGGTGGCCGCTACAGCCAAATCAGCGCCTTTACCCGCAAGGACTGGGACTTGATCTTCTGACATCCTCGGCCGGGATTGGCGATTCGACGCCGCAGTGCCGGCCCGCGTGCCGACCAGCTGAGCCATGAACCAGCACCCTTGCCGTTACACCCTCCGGCAGCAGCTGGATGACCTCGTCCTTAGACAACCTGTAACAACTCCGGCTGGCCCAGGCACCGCTTAAATGAGATGGTCCCCTGTTGATTGTTTTGGAGGCATGTCATGACTACATTTCAATTCATCGCAGGCATGGTCTTTTGTCTGGCGGGACTGGGCGTGAGGGCCTACCTGGCCGTGCAGCATCCCGGGGAAGAAAAGGCCTGGCGCTCGTCCGGCGCGCGAAAGTCCGCCAAGTAAGCCTTGCCCCCGCCCCTGAATACCGCTGATGGCCTCCCGGCCAGCCCCGCCTGGACCTGGTGGAGGCCCATGAAAAATGCCCGTCTCTCGCGATACGGGCATTTTTTCCGCTCAAGGAATCCGTCATCCCGCCTGATGTTGGCCGACAACAATGGCAAAATAGCCGCCGTCCATGCCCGAGATCGTCCCCATGCCAACCACCCCCGCCCTCACCGCCCGGGAAATCTGCCAGGTGCTCAGAGAGCTGGCGCTCGGCACCCGCACCCTGGGCTCATCGAGCCACCGTGTTTTGCTGGCGGACGATAGCTGGCAGGTGCGGCTCGACATCGACGGCTGGGCCCTGACCCTGGTCAACCATGGCCAGACCCTGAGCCACTGCGAGCAATGCCTTTCACCGGATGGCCGGGGCGAGACACTCGACGCCTGGCAGCGCTACGGCACCGACCCGGTCAAACTCCTGAGCATCTGGGAACACCAGCAGTTGCAGCGCCTGCTGCAGGCGTTGTGAAGTCACTATCCCTGTACTGCGCCCATCGATAGACCCAGGCCAATCCCCCGCCCGTCCGCACAAGCCATCAAAACCCATGTCGTTCATCGGGATAATCGGAATCGGCCATGGCGTTTTTCCCGGGCTTCTATACTCATTTTCGAAGAGGCGCGCACCAGCACTGCGGGCCTTATGAGCGCAGTTCCGCCGTGAACATGAAGTCGCCAGCGGCAAAGGATTGCGAGGGGTGTGGCGCCACACGCGCCACCCGGCCTGATGCTGCAAGGGAGGTGCATTCATGAACACGATTCGACAGGATGTGGCAACACTCGGCTCCGGATGGAACAACAAGGTCTTGCTCAACTACGCGCTGGCCATGCGCGAACTGGACAAACTACCGATCACCAACCGCAACAGCTGGAAGTTCCTCGGCGCCATCCACGGCTTCGATCGGCAGTTGTGGGTCGAGGTGAATGTCCTGGGCGATTCCGATCCGGTTCCCAAGGACCTGACCAACTTTACCTACGGCAGCCAGTGCCAGCACGGCAGCTGGTACTTCCTGTCCTGGCACCGCGGTTACCTGGCGGCCTTCGAGGCGATTGTCGCGGCCAAGGTGAAGGAACTGACGGGCGACGACTGGGCGCTTCCGTACTGGAACTACCTCAATGACAAAAACCCGGAAGCGCGGCGAGCTCCGGAGGCGTTCCTGGCAAACACCCTGCCTGACGGCAGCCCCAACCCGCTGAAGAAATACCCTCGCCGGCAGGGCTTTACCACGCTGCGGCCGAACTCCCTCGATGCCTTCAGCCTGGCGGCGATGCAGGAGAACGATTTCCAGGTCGGCAATGACGGCAGCATCGGCTTCGGCGGCGGGGTCACCGGCAACTTCGCCCAGTTCGCCCGCTGGACCGGCGACCTGGAGAACAACCCGCACAACACCGTGCATCGCCTGATCGGCGGTGGCGAAGGCTTCATGGCCGACCCGTACCTCGCCGCCCTGGACCCGATCTTCTGGTTGCACCATTGCAACGTCGACCGGCTCTGGGAAGCCTGGATGAACACCCCGGGCAAGACCATGGTCCGCGATCCGCGCTGGCTCGACGGTCCGGCCGACCGCCGTTTCATCATGCCGGCGGTCGGTGGCAGTGACCCTGGTATGAAATTCACCGGCCGCGACACGTTGAAGGATGGCAAATTGCACCCGAGCTATGCCGACTTGAGCATCGGCACGGGCGTGAAACCAGGAGTAGAGGCTGTGACACGGGTCAAGATGGGTGCGCCGGAACAACAGAACATCGAACCTATCGGTGCCAACCGTTCAGTGGTCACGGTCGGCGGCGCGCCGGTGCGCACCCAGGTCGACCTCGACCGCCAGGCCACCAGCACCGGTATCGCCGCGATGGGCGCCACGGACCTGGGCCAGCCGGTGACCCGGCTGTACCTGGCGCTGGAATCGGTGCGCGGCTCCGCGCCCTCGCCGCAACTTGCGGTCTACATCAACCTGCCGAAAGACAGCGATCCGCAACAGCATCCCGAGTGCCATGCCGGCAGCCTGACGCTGTTCGGGCTGAACGTCGCCTCGCGCCCGGATGGTGGACACGGCGGCCACGGGCTCGGCTATACCATCGACATCACCGACCTGGCCCAGCGCCTGACCGATGCTGGCGATTTCGATCCGGACTATCTGCGGGTGACCCTGGTCCCGGGCGAGCAGGTATCGGCGGATAAACCGGTGACCGTGGAGCGGATCAGCGTGCTCAAGCGCAGTGGTATCGTCAGCTGAGTAACGCCTCATGCAACCCGGACCGGTCTTGCTCAGCTTCACCCGGGCGCCCTGGCCGTTGCTGTTCGCGACGGCCGGGCTGGGCCTGGCCCTGTGCCTCTACACCACCGGGCACAGCACCCTTCCCGCCTTCTGCAGCGCTGTGGGTGGGCTGTCCATCGTCACCAGTTGGCCCACCGCGCTGAAAGCGGAGCTGGCCCTGAACCCGGCGCAGCACATGCTGGCCGACTGGGCCCTGATGCTGCTGGCGATGATGCCGCCCCTGCTGGCGATGCCGCTCATGCATGTCTGGCACTCCAGCCTGCCGCGCCGGCGCATTCGCGCGGCGCTCGTGTTCCTGCTCGGTTACACGGCCTTATGGATGGCCGCCGGACCGTTGCTGATGGTGCTCGCCTTACTGCTGCAACTGAGCGTTGCCGACGCGGCGCTGGCCACGGCCCTGCTGGCCGCCCTGCTGTGGAGTGCCAGCCCGTGGCAACGCGCGGCGCTCAACCGTGGCCACCGCATGCGCCGGATCGGCCTGTTCGGCTGGACCGCCGACCGCGATTGCCTGGTCTTCGGCGCAGCCCACGGGGCCTTGTGCATCGCTTCGTGCTGGGCCTGGATGCTGGTGCCGCTGCTGGGCGGGGCCTGGCACATTCCGCTGATGCTGGTGGCCGGGGCGATCATGCTGGTCGAACGCCTGGCACCGGGCGATCGGCCGCGCTGGCACTGGCCAGCGATTCTCCCTCGACTCGATCTCTGGCTCCTTATTACGCGCAAGGTGGCGCACTCCCATGACTAGACGGACCTGCCTGACGATCGGCGTGAGCACGCTGACGCCGCTGCCAAACCAGACACTGCGTTTCGCCTACCTGGACGGCGCCGTGCTCGCCGCCCGTTCGATCGGCGACTGGGCGTTGCGCTCGGGCTTCGGCGCCGACAACGTCAGGATCGTCGACGACGGCCCCATAGACGGCCAGGGCAATCCGGTCACCCGCGAGCGGGTGCAACAAGCGGTGGACGAGCTGTTCCCCGCGGGAGCGGAAGTGGTCGAGCAATTGATCCTGGCGTTTTGCGGCCACGGCCTGACCGACGCGAATATCGGTTCGATCTCCTGGCTGTTCAGCGATTCGCTGCGCCAGAAATACCGGGTCCTGGCCGACTCGTTCTACACCGAGTTGCTGCTGCATGGCGTGCAGCGCATCACCCTGATCACCGATGCCTGCCGCGAAGCGCCGAAGAGTCTCGACCTGACGCGACTGGATGCGGTGCGCGGGATCGTCGTGCAAGGCACGCAAGTGGAAAACCCCAGGTTCGATCGCCTGGCCGCCTGCCAGGATGGGCAGCTGGGTTACATGGTGTCCGAGCCGATGTCCGGCGCTCCGGGCAAATGCGTGTTCTCCGGGGTGATCGCCGATGCGCTGTGGGGCATCGAGCCGACCGCCATCAGCAATGGCCTGATCACCACCGCGACCCTCGGCATGTGCGTGCGCTCGCGCACCACCGAGCGGGCGAAAGAATATCGCCTCAAGCTCAATCCGCAGTGCCTGGTCGATCCGGAACCGGCCGTGCTCTACAACACCGCCAAGCCGTTGCCGGGCCCCGCCGGGTTGCAGCCCTGGCCAGCCGCGGGCAACGCCGCCAGCATGGGCCCGTCCCCGGCGGCCGGCCCGGTGGATTCCGCCGAGCATAACCTTGAGCGGGTACACAGCGACGCGGCCTTTCGCCAGCGCATGCTCGGCGCCGATTTCGGGCTCAAGCAGCACGACCTGGCGGTTCCCGCCGACCAGATGATCACCATTCCCGACTCCAGCAAGGAGCTGCTGCAGGACCTGGTGGTGCTCCGCCAGCAGAGCCCGCGTTTTCCCGAGAAGAAGCAAAAGGTCAAGGCGCTGGTCCAGCGCCTGGAGGCGGATGCCGCCGCCGATATGCGCAAGTCCGCGGCCACCGAGGTTCGCCGCAGGATGAAACAGATCGGCGACCCGGGCGAGGCCAACCTGATCGTCTACGGCGAGGGCGCGAAGCTCGTGTCCCGGGCCACGATCGAGCGACTGGACAGCACCTCGCGGTTCGAGACGTTCCGCGCCACCAGCGATCCCCAGGGGATGCCGGTCCTGGTGGCGCTGGCCGATGGCACCTTCACGCCGGTGGTGCCTTATGCGGGTCAGTACGCCGTGGTGATGCCCAGCCCCCTCGGCGATATTTTCCAGGCCTATGGAATGCCCAAGGCCCCCGACAGATACCTGGCGATGCTCGGCGCGATCGACGATTTCGCCGCTGGCCGGCTACAGGCCGAAGACATCGACCAGTTCGCCGCCGGCGTGTGCCATAAAAAGCATGCCGACCCCATGCTGGGGGTGATCTGCGCCTACCTGTACCGCGCCGTTGCCGACTACGACAGCATCCGGCGCCTGGCGTATTTTTATGCCGACCAGGGTCAGCCGGTGCCTTTCGACATTGCCTTGCTCGGGGCGATGCGGGTGACTCTGGAGGCAGACCGCACCCCACGCTTGCAGGTGCCGGCCGTCAAGGCACGCGCGCTCCGCCCCAAGGCAGCCAAGGCCCCTGACTATATCCGGCGCGCGACACCCGCAGTGCTGGCCTGGATCGGTGGGCGTTGCCCCTGGCTGGGACTGGGCTGGGACTATGTCAACGACCCACGGCCGGAATGGGCCGCACTGGTCGACGGGCTTGCCGAACATGCCAAGGCGGTGCGGCACAGCGGATCCACGGTGCTGCCGGAAAAGGCTGCCCGCAAGCTGGCAAAAGCCTGGCGCCTGCGACCAACGGCCCGCGAAGACCTGACGCGACCCGCGGTAGCCCGCCAGGCGCCCGCCAAGGAAACGAACCGCCCCTCGCAGCAGTCTGAACAGTGATGGCATTGAGAATGGGGCAGCACCACAAAGCCCCGCCATTCACAATGGAGGTCTCATCATGAGCGCCCTGACAATCGAAGGCTGGTGCAAGTCCAGCGATGGGCAAAAATCCACGTCGCTGGGAGAGATCCATTTCTACGTCGATGGCCCCCTGCACCTGCGCCTGGAAGAAGCCGAGGAACGCCTGCAGAAAACCCATGAACAGGAGGCCATGGTCGACGTCGACATGGACACCATGGAGCTGATCATGCCCGAGGGGTACACCCCCCTGTCCGACTGCCGGATGCGCGTCTACCTGCAGCACGGCCGCGGCCAGTTCCACCTGGTGGGGCATCGAGCCAGCGATGGCAGCCTGATCTATAGCAATGCGGTGTTGATCGACCAGCTGCTGTAGAGGCGCCCGCGCCGCCCGCTATCGGTGCTTCACCGAAGCAGGCGTGCGGCAGAAAGAATCCGTCCCGATTCCCACGGGAGAACGTCGCTGGCAAGGCGAAGACCGCCATTAGCGCAGCGCCAGAGCCAGGCTACGGCGCTCACCGGCTGAGTCGGTCTCGAGCCTGCGCGCGCCCCCGACTCGCAACACCTTCCAGCCGTAGCACCTCTCTCACCAGGCATCCGTTCGGCCGCCCACCATGCCGGGTACTTGGCAATTTCCCACTCCATACGTATATTCGGATATTCATATATTAAGACCAGCGACGCCCGTTTCGCGCCCTGGCCCAGCCCCCTCTGCCCGGAAGCCCCGATGAAAATCCTCTTCATGTGCACCGCCAACAGCTGCCGCAGCGTTCTTTCCGAAGCCCTGTTCAACCATCTGGCGCCGGCCGCTCATCAGGCGGTGAGCTCGGGCAGCTTCCCCAGCGGCACGCTCAACGCCCGCGCCCTGGCCACCCTGGAGCAGGCCGGCGTCAGCACCGCAGGCCTGTACAGCAAAGGTTCGGAAGCCTTCGCCGACAGCCCGCCCGATATCGTCATCACCGTCTGCGACAAGGCCGGTGGCGAGCCCTGCCCGGTGTATTTCGGCCCGGCGCTGAAAAGCCATTGGGGGCTGGAGGATCCTTCGCAGGTCCAGGGCGATGAACAGGCGATCCAGGCCGCCTTCGAGCAGACCGTGCAGAAGATCCGCCAACGCTTCGCCGCCTTCTTCGCCCTGGACCTCGACCACCTCTCGCCCAGCGAGCTGAAAAACGCCCTCGACCGCATCGGAGCGCTGTGATGAACGACGAGCACAAGCACAGCGAAGAACAGCTGTCCGCCCTCGATCTCGAACTGCTGCAAGCCTTGGCGCCGGAGCATCTGGAGACCCCGGCAACAGCCGCGCACAAACCGCGCATCCTGCTGCTCTACGGCTCCACCCGCGAGCGCTCGTTCAGCCGCCTGCTGACCCGGGAAGCGGCGCGCATTCTCGAATTCCTCGGCGCCGAAACCTATATCTTCGACCCCAGCGGCCTGCCGCTGCCGGACGATGCGCCGGTGGATCACCCCAAGGTCCAGGAACTGCGCGAACGGGTGCTGTGGTCCGAGGGCCAGGTCTGGTGCTCGCCGGAACGCCACGGCGCGATGTCGGCGGTGTTCAAGGCGCAGATCGACTGGATCCCCCTGACCCTCGGCGCGGTACGCCCGACCCAGGGCAAGACCCTGGCGGTGATGCAGGTCTGCGGCGGCTCGCAGTCGTTCAACACGGTCAATCAGCTGCGTGTGCTGGGCCGCTGGATGCGCATGTTCACCATCCCCAACCAGTCGTCGGTGCCCAAGGCCTTTCTTGAATTCGATGACCACGACCGCATGAAGGCCTCGCCCTACTACGACCGGGTGGTGGATGTGATGGAAGAACTGATGAAGTTCACCCTGCTCCTGCGCGGCCGCGCCGATCTGCTGGTGGACCGTTATTCGGAACGCAAGGAAAGCGCCGCGGCGCTGTCCAGCCGGGTCAATCAGCGTTCGATCTAGCTCAGGGAATTCCAGCGCAAGAGACCGAGTGCAGCGCCAGGCATTGCTGGTTAATCTCTGGCGACGCCCTTCGCCCAGGACTTGCCATGCCCGATCCGTTTCTTGAGGCCCGCGCCTTTCTGGCCGGGCTCGACCCTGACTGGGCCCGTCATGTCGAGGCGGTCGGCCCGTGCCTGCACCAGGCCAAGCCGGCCCGCGAGCCCTGCGAGGCGCTGGTGCGGGCGATTGCCTATCAGCAGCTGCACGCTCGCGCCGGCGATGCGATTCTCGGGCGTTTTCTTGGGTTGTATGGCCCGGCGGCCTTCCCCTCCCCCGAACAGATTCTCGCCACCGATTTCGAGCCATTGCGCGCCTGCGGTTTTTCCGCCGGCAAGATCGCCACCATCCGTGGCATTGCCGAGGCGACCCTGAGCGGTGTGGTGCCGGACTACGAGACGGCCCGGAGCATGGACGATGAGGCGCTGATCGAGCGCCTGACCAGCCTGCGCGGCATCGGTCGCTGGACCGTAGAGATGCTGCTGATCTACAGCCTGGAACGCCTGGACATCCTGCCCGCCGACGACTTCGGCGTGCGCGAAGGCTACCGCCGCCTGAAGGGCCTGGAGCAGCAGCCGACGCGCAAGCAGATGATCGAGATCGGCCTGTCCTTGCGCCCGCATCGCACGGTAGCGGCCTGGTATCTGTGGCGGGTGCCGGCGCGTTGAACGAACAGACCCAGCGCCTGTAGCCGCTGCCGAGCCCGCGAGGCTGCGATCGGGGCGCAGCCCCGTAAACCCGACGCTGCACTGTGCCTGACTACCAACGGCACTGGCCCGACGACCGCTACGCGCTCGATCGCAGCCTCGCCTTGGCTCGGCAGCGGCTACAGAAGTCAGGCAGGAGGGTCGAATGAGCGCCGAAAAACGCTGGGGGTTGCTGGATGCCCATGGCAACACCTGCCTCAGCGAACAACCGGGAACCTTGGGTGGACACCGGCAGACTCGCATCTACGGCCGGCTGGATTGCCCGGCCGCCCTGCGTGCCATCGCCCGCGGCGGTTATGTCCGCCAGCGGGTGTTCTTTGCCGACGAGGCCAGCGCGCGCAGCGCCGGTTATCGACCCTGCGCCCGTTGCCTGCCACTGGCCTACGCCACCTGGCGCACACTCGACCACCCCACAAACCTGTAGGAGCGAGGCTTGCCCGCGATCAAATCTCAAGCGCGCCACCGCCCTCAAGGGCCTCATCGCCAGCAAGCTTGGCTCCTACAGAGACCATGCACGCCCCGTCAGCGCACCAGCGTTTCAGTTCATCCCCAGCCAGTTCGGCAGCGCCAGGGAAATGAACGGCACATAGGTCACCAGGATCAGGAACGCCAGCAGGATCATCAGCCACGGCAGCGCCGCGCGAATGGTCTGGCCCAGGCTCAGGCCGGTCACCGCCGAGGTGACGAACAGGTTCAGGCCCACCGGCGGATGCACCAGGCCGATCTCCATGTTGACCACCATAACGATCCCCAGGTGGATCGGGTCGATGCCCAGCTTCATGGCGATCGGGAAGAAGATCGGCGCCAGGATCAGCACGATGGCCGAAGGCTCCATGAAGCTGCCCGCCACCAGCAGCACCACGTTGACCATCAGCAAGAAGCCGATGGGCGACAGCCCGGCATCCATGACGAAGGTGGTGATCTGCTGCGGGATCTGCTCGGTGGTCAGCACATGGGCGAAGAGCATGGCGTTGGCGATGATGAACATCAGCATGATCGACAGCCGGCCCGACTCCACCAGTACTTTCGGGCAATCGCGCAGGCGCATGTCCTTGTAGACGAACAGCGCGACGAAGGCCGAATACACCGCCGCCACCGCCGCCGCTTCGGTCGGGGTAAACAGGCCGCTGTAGATGCCGCCGAGGATGATCACCAGCAACAGCAGGCCCCAGAAGGCCCGGCGCGCGGTGCTCAGCCATTCGCGGAACGACACCCGCGGTTGCGCCGGCAGCTTCTTGATCCGCGCGACGATGTAGATCACCACCATCAGGATCACGCCCAGCAGCAGCCCCGGGACGACCCCGGCCATGAACAGCTTACCCACCGAGGTTTCGGTGGCCGCCGAGTACACCACCATGACGATCGACGGCGGGATCAGGATGCCCAGGGTCCCGGCGTTGCAGATGATTCCGGCGCCGAACTCCCGTGGGTAACCGGAACGCACCATGCCGGCCACGGCGATCGAACCCACCGCCGCCACGGTCGCCGGCGACGAACCGGACAGCGCGGCGAACAGCATGCACGCCAGCACCGCGGCAATCGCCAGGCCGCCGCGGATGTGCCCGACGCAGGCGTTGGCGAAATCGATCAGGCGTTGCGCCACACCGCCGGTGGTCATGAAGGCCCCGGACAGCAGGAAGAACGGGATCGCCAGCAGGGTGTAAGCCTCGGAGGTCTCGAACAGCTTGATCGCCAGGGAACTCAGCGAGTCCGGGCTGAACAGCAGGATCGACGTGGCACCGGCCAGCCCCAGGGAGATGGCGATCGGCACGCCGAGGAACATGAAGACGAACAGCATCAGAAACAGGCAGAGAATGGCCATCAGTGCTGATCCTCGTGGTGACTGGCAAGCTTGCTGGCCTCGGCCGCCTCATCGGCCAGGCCCAGGTTGATCTGCCCGCGCATGAGGATGCGCCACATGATTTCCAGGTAGCGGATCAGCACCAGGGCAAAACCGAAGGGCACGATCATCGCGATATGCGACAGGTGAATGCCGAACTGGTCCAGGTCCTCGGCTTCGATGCCGGCCTGGATCAGCGCCATCAGCCACTTGAAGCTGGCGACCATGAACAGCCCGGCGTAGACCATGCAGCACAGGCAGGCGATCACCGCCAGCAGGCGCTGGGCCGGGCGCGAGGCCAGCTTGACCAGCGCGTCCACCCCCAGGTGCCCGGCAGTGCGCACGCCGTAGGCAATGCCGAAAAAGATCAGCCAGCCAAACAGCACCTTGGTCAGCGCCACGCTCCAGACCATCTCCTGGGCCAGCTCCATGAGGAAGTCGCCGATCCCCAGGAACAGCGCGCTGCCCCCTTCCCAGGCATCGCCGATGGCATAGAACAGCGGATACAGGTTGTTGAGCACCACGTAGACAAAAGTCACCAGCGTCATGGCCGCCAGCAGGAAGGCGATGAACGCCTCTTCAAAATGTTCCCAGAACCGCCTCAGCCTGTGCATTGAGGTTCTCCGCGAGAGTGCCAGTGGAGTACAGCCCGATAGCGGCTGCCGATGGGCCGCTGCGAACGCAGCGGCCGGGAGCGTGATTACTGCGCCTGATTGGCAGCTTCGGCGGCCTGGATCAGGTCGGCGCCGATATCGCCCTCGAACTTCTTCCACACCGGGCGCATGGCTTCGCGCCACTCGTTACGCTGCTCGGGAGTCAGGGCGACGATTTCGCTGGTCTTGGCGTCGATGATCTTCTGCCGGGACGTCTGGTTCAGGGCTTCGGCCTGCTTGTTCACTTCCACCGAGACCTCGGCCATGATTTTTTCCAGCTCGCCGCGCACATCCGGCGGCAGGCCGGTCCAGAACTTGGCGTTGGTGATCACCATGTAGTCGATCAGGCCGTGGTCGGTCTCGGTGAAGTACTTCTGCACCTCGTGGACTTTCTGGCTTTCATAGTTCGACCAGGTGTTCTCGGTGCCATTGACCACGCCGGTCTGCAGGCCCTGGTAGACCTCGGCGAAGCTCATCTTGCGCGGGTTGGCGCGCACCGCCTTGAACTGTTCCTCCAGCACGCTGGAGGCCTGCACGCGGAACTTCAGGCCACGGGCGTCCTTGGGTTCCACCAGCTTCTTGTTGGCCGACAGCTGCTTGAGGCCGTTGTGCCAATAGGCCAGGCCGAGGATGCCCTTGTCCTGCATGGCGGTCAGCAGTTGCTTGCCCTCGGCGTGCTGGAAGCGGTCGACGGCGGCGAGGTTGTCGAAGAGAAATGGCAGGTCGTAGATCTGGATCTTCTTGGTGTACTGCTCGAACTTGGCCAGGGACGGCGCGAGCAACTGCACGTCGCCCAGCAGCAGCGCCTCCATTTCCTTGCCGTCGCCGAACAGCGAGGAGTTCGGATACACCTCGACCTTGACCCGCCCCGGCAGGCGCTCCTCGGCGAGTTTCTTGAACAGCAGGGCGCCCTGGCCCTTGGGGGTGTTTTCCGCCACCACGTGGGCGAACTTGATCACGATAGGGTCGGCGGCCTGCGCAAGACCGGCGCCCAGCAATGCGGCGGCACAGAACAACGCCCGGGAGAGCTTGAACATGGACTTCACCTTCTTATTGTTGTGGTTGATTGCAGAGTGCCTAAGGGCACGCGTATTGAGAATTTTGAATTTTTGATACCTGCGTTCGGCTCAGCCGAACGCCGCACGCGCTCGGCGATCCCCCTCTGAAATTCCATTTCCCCTACGACGGAATCAGCCACGGCTCTGCCTCTTGCGGATTCCTCCTAAATCCATCGCCCGCCCTTCCCGGTACGGTCTGCAACACCCTTCTCGACCGCACCAGGACCACCCATGGCCAGCAATGGACCCGGGCCGATGCCCAACCTTTTACGGCCCGCCAACCCTAACGAACGTCCCGCCGAACGCAGCCCCGAAACAGATCAGCCCAGCTATGGCGAACAGCTCTGGGCCCAGTACGAGAAATACGCCAAGGAGCCTGCGCCACCGCCCGAAAAGGTTCAGGTGGCGCTGCGTATTGGCGTGTTTTTTGACGGCACGGGCAACAACGCCAGCAACTCGGCCATGGGGCAGTTGTGTGGGGCTCAGCATCCTGTTGAGGCCAAAGATCTCGATGGCAGTTGCAAGTCGTATATGAGGGATCCGGAGAGCAGTTATGGGAATGATGTGAGCAATGTTAAGCGGTTGAGTGATTTGTATTTTTCCACACAAGAACCCGAAGGCATGAAGCTGCAAAAGCGAGCCTCCTTTGCAATTTATCTCGAGGGTATCGGTACGCAGACGGGCAAGAAAGACAGCCTGATAACCTCAGGCACGGGGCGTGGCGACACAGGAGTCGCGGGATGTGTGCAGAAGGCGTTCCGTGAGATCAAGGAACGTATTGCGTTTTTCTTCAAGCAATATCCGGGCAGTGAAATATCCTCGTTGACCTTCGATGCTTTCGGCTTTAGCCGAGGCGCCGCAGCGGCCCGCCACTTTGCCAATGAAGTTGTGCGTTGGATCGGTCCGCTCGAACTGATTCTTCACGATCACTCCAAGGCCTTCAGCCCCCGCTTCAACCGACAGTACGGCCACGATATCGATATGGGTTTTATTGGCCTGTTCGACACCGTGCCGTCGGTTGCCGGGATGAGCAATATGGGGAATGTACGCAGCGCCATTGCCCCAGGTATCAAGCTACACCTCGACCGTCGCTACTTTCGCTCGGTGATCCAGTTGGTCGCCCGTGACGAGTACCGCGCCAACTTTGCCCTGAGCCGGGTCAAGCCCGATCACACCGAGATCCCCCTACCCGGCGCGCACTCGGATATCGGTGGCGGTTATCTGGATGAAGTACAGGAGTGCGTACTGGTCAGTCCAATGCAGGCACTGGAGGTATCGATCAATACCGATGTGACCCATACCTCGATTTATCGGGAGGCAGTACAGACAAGAAAACGCTGGTTGGCCGAGGGCTGGCCCGCACAATGGCTGGAGATCGCCACACCAGAACCTATGGTTCTGCCGAAAGATCCGCAGGACCACCTCGGCATAAGACAAAAACGGGTGTATGTCGGTGTACAGCTCAAGAGACCAATGAGCAACAAGCTGGCGAAGGTGTATCTGCGAGTCATGTATGAATTGGCCAAGGAGCATGGTGTGCAGTTCGAGGAAATTCCAGAAACAACCGAGTACGCAATTCCATCAGAGCTTCAAACCCTTTGTGACAGATTTGTCTCTGGTGACTACAGTACGACTCCAACCGAAGAGGCCATGCTCAAGTTGCGTTACATCCATCTCTCGGCCCACTGGAACCACCCACTTGGCAAACAGCATGGCGGCAGCCTTAAAGTCGTCTATATCAATGCCCCCACGGCGGATGCCGTGCGTGTGCAACACCCTCACGTACCTGACTGGACGCTTTGGTAATGAGAGTATTCATCACCCTACTGGGCACTTTGCTGTTAAGTGGCTGCCAAGCCGCCAACCCACTTTCTGGAAAAACCGACCCCAAAAATCCCTGGTGGGATCTCGGTTTTACCGAACCCAATTACATGAAAATCTGGGTTGAGGACAGCGCAGTAGAGGATATCAACGGAAAACTGTTTCGACGCACCGGTGGCGGAACCGCAGCAGGCGGACAACCTGAGGATAACCGGGAATCTGCAAGGGGATGGACTGGAGTCGGAGTTGCTGGCAAATCCGTAGTCGGTGCCGACCTGCCCAAACGCATTTTCGTGCGTTGGCAATCGGTGGTAGAACCGCAAACTTATCGAATATGGATCGATATTCCGGAAGAGGCCCGCCAGATCATGCGCAGGGCAACCGACCGTCGTTGCCCGGAAACGCCAAAACAAACCGCCAGTTACATGGCCTCGGTCAATCTTGGCCTGGCCCCTGGAGGCATTGTTCAAGTGTGGGTAAGGGATGAGTGCCGTCATCCGGTCAAAGTAGTCCGGACCCAGGCCGAAGTTGAGCCATTAGGACCGGACCAAGGTAAAACCAACGGCCGTTACGCCTACAAGGTCAGCGAAAAATCCAAACGCTACATAGAGAAGTACGGTATTCCCTACGGCAGTTGGTAACGCGCCGACCAGATTGCGGCTGTCACGGGTTCAGCGCCAGCAAGCGCTGGGCCCGCAGCAGCACCGGTGCGTCGACCATCTGACCGTCGATCTGGTAGGCGCCGGCGCCGTGGCTGCCGGCGTCCACCACCCGTTGCGCCCAGGCCAGGTCTTCGGCGCTGGGGGCCAGGGCTTGGTGGATCACCGGCACCTGTTTCGGGTGGATGCACAGGGCGCCGCCGAAGCCCATTTCGTAGGCGTGGCGGATAGAGGCGCGCAAACCTTGCGGATCGTCGATGGCCGGGTGCACGCCATCCAGCGGCGCGACCAACCCGGCGGCGCGCGAATGCAGGATCAGCGCCAGCCGCGCCTGGTCCAGGGCGAACTGCGCTGCCGCCGAACCGCTGCACAGGTTCAGGTCCAGCGCCAGGTCCAGGCCGCCGAAAGACAGGCGCTGCACCGCAGGAGCCCGGGCGATTTCCGCCAAAGCCAAGAGCCCGCGGGCGCTTTCGATGATCGGCCAGATCTGCTTGCCGGTGGCCGCCACAGTCGCCACCTGGGCGGCGCTTTCGACCTTGGGCAACAGGATGCCGACGACCCCGGCGTGGCGCTTGCAGAACGCCAGGTCGGCGGCATGTTCGGCATGCTCCGGGGCATTGACCCGCACCCACAGCCTGACCTGGGGTTGGCTGTTGAGGAACTGGCCGAGGTTGTCCCGGGCCTGACGCTTGAGCGGCTCTTCCACGGCGTCCTCGAAATCGACGATCACCGCATCGGCGCCGCTGGCCAGGGCCTTGCCGAAACGCTCGGGACGGCTGCCCGGCACGAACAAGGCAGAGCGGACAATAGGGTTGGACATGTTGAATTCCTTGTATGTGATGCGGGGTCCATGGACCGGGCGAGCGCTGCCCAAATACCGGGACACAGCAGATTTTTCCTCTGTAGGAACGTCCGGCCAACGCTCGATTACCCGCGATAAGCCCGCGAATCCGATGCAAATCTCGAGGCCTCTTCGCCAGCAATCGAGCGTCGACCGGCTGCTCCTACAGAAGCGATGCAAGCTTGCGGGCCTGTGCGTACCCGCCTCTGTAGGAGCGAGGCTTGCCCGCGATGAGGTCCCTAAAGGCTGATGCAAGCCTCAAGGCCCTCTTCGCCAGCAAGCTTGGTTCCTACAGAAGCAGCGCATGTCAACGGACCTATGCGTGCCAGCCCCTGTAGGAACGAGGTGTTTCAGATCACGCCGTTGGCCCGCAGCTGTTCGATGGCCTCGGCAGACAAGCCCAGTTCGGCGAGGATCGCGCCGCTGTGCTGGCCCAGCCCCGGGACGCCGTCCATGCGTGGCTCGAACGCGGCATTGCGCGCCGGCGGCAGCAGCGACGGCAGCTTGCCGGCCGGGCTGTCCACCTCGCGCCAGCTGTCGCGGGCCTTGAGCTGCGGGTGCTGCCACACGCCCTGCATGTCGTTGACCCGGGCGCTGGCGATCTGTGCCTGTTCCAGCCGGGCGATCACCTCCTCCACCGTCAGCCGGGCGAAGCTGTCGACAATGATCTGGCGCAGCGCCTCGCGATTGGCCGAGCGCTTGAAGTTGGCCGAGAAGCGCTCGTCGCCGGCCAGCTCCGGCAGCAACAGCACCTTGTCGCAGAACGCCGCCCATTCGCGTTCGTTCTGCAGGCCGAGCATCACCGTGCCGCCGTCCCCCGCCGGGAACGGCCCGTAGGGGTAGATGGTCGAGTGCGCCGCGCCGGCCCGGGGCGGTGGCGGCGCGCCGTCGAAGGCGTAGTACATCGGGTAGCCCATCCACTCCACCAGGCTTTCCAGCATGCTCACGTCGATGCGGCTGCCCTGCCCGGTCCTGTCGCGCAGCAACAGCGCCGAGAGGATGCCGCTGTAGGCGTACATGCCGGCGGCGATGTCGGCGATCGAGCAGCCGGCCTTGGCCAGTTGCTCCTCGCCCGGGCCGCCGGTCACCGACAGGAACCCGCCCTCGCTCTGGATCAGCAGGTCGTAGGCCTTTTTCTTCTCATAGGGGCCACCCTCGCCATAACCGGAAATGTCGCAGACGATCAGTCGCGGAAAACGCTCATGCAACGCCTCGAACGACAGGCCCATGCGCGCCGCCGCCCCCGGCGCGAGGTTCTGCACCAGCACGTCGGCCTGGGCCAGCAGGCTGTCAAGAATGTCGCCGGCGGCGTCCTGCTTGAGGTCAAGGGTCAGGCTTTCCTTGGAGCGGTTGGTCCAGACGAAATGCGAGGCCAGGCCGCGCACGCGTTCGTCGTAGCCGCGGGCAAAATCGCCGCTGCCGGGGCGCTCGACCTTGATCACCCGGGCGCCCAGGTCGGCCAGTTGGCGGGTGCAGAACGGCGCGGCGATGGCGTGTTCCAGGCTGACCACGGTGATGCCGTCCAGCGGCCGGGGGTGTGCGGTGTTGGTTGTCATAAAGCGTCCTCGGGGCTGGCTCAGAGCAATTCGTTCAGTCGCGCGGTGTCGCGCAGGTGCCACACCTGGCGGATCAGGGCTGCGCCCTGCTCCGCCGTGCGTGCGCCGGAGAAGCGCAGCAGGCGCTGGAACTTGTCCGCAAGCTCCGCCCGCGACAGGCCGTTGCCCGGATCGCCCTTGGGCTCGTCGATGGCGCCGTGCAAGGTGCGGCCGTCGTCGGTGCTGACCACTACCCGGCCAAGCCAGCGCTGCGGATAGGCCCGGTCCACCTCGGGGTCGAGGACCATCGCCACCTTGTCGCGAAACGCCGCCACCGCCTGGTCGTTCAGCGCCAACTCATGGAACTCCGGCAAGCCGGCCTTGCCATGCACGGCGATCAGGCCGAGCACGGTGCCCATGGAGAACTTGGCCTGGTGCACGGTCTGCGGCACCTTCACCCGCCCCAGCACATCGATGGCGCCCTGATGTACACGGGTTTCCACCCGGGCGATCTGCCCATGGCTGAGGCCTTCGCGCTGCATCAGCGCCAGCAAGGCATCGGCAGCCGGGTGGGTATGGCGGCAGGAGGCGTGGAACTTGAACGAGGTTTCCAGCAAGGCCCAACGCGAACCGAGCCGATCGGACAGCCTGCTCGGCTCGGCATCCCAGGACATGCCCGCGGCCATGCCCTGCTCGCCTTCGAGAATATTGCGCGCGCCGGTCAGTCCGTCGCGGGTCAGGTAGGCGGCGAGCAAGCCATCGGCCGCGGCCTTGGCCGTGTGCAACTGCTTGGAATCCGCGGCGTCGCGCAGGAACTCCCAGAGCCCGGCGGCCTGGGTTCCGGCGCTGCCCAGCAGGTTGATGAACTGCGCCTGGTCGAAGTCCATCAGCTTGCCCACCGCCACCGCCGCGGCAAGGGTGCCGACGGTGGCCGTGGTGTGGAAGATCCGGTAATGGGAACGGCCCATGAACTCGCCGATACGGATCCCCGCTTCATAGCCGGCCACCGCCGCCAGCAGCAACTCGCGACCGGACTTGCCCAGGTCCTGGGCCGCCGCCAGGGCCGCCGGGAACACCACGGTGGCCGGGTGCAATACCGAGCTGTTGTGCAGGTCGTCCTGCTCCACCAGATGGGAAGACGCGGCGTTCACCAGGGCGGCGAAATAGGCCGAGCTACCCCGGCCGTTGACCAGGATTCGCGCCGGGCCATCGGCCGGGCCCATATGCCGGGCGTAGCGCTCGAACAACGGAATCGGATGCGCGCCCTGGCTGGCCAGGGCGGAGCCGAGCCAGTCGAGGAACAGCTCTTCGGTACGCGCCAGCACGCTGTCGGGCAGCTGCTGGTAACTCAGGCCGGCAAGAAACCCGGCCAAGGCTTGGGTATGGCTCATGCTCGGTTCCTCAGAAGCTGCGCGGCAGTTCGAGCAGGTGCTCGGCGACGTAGGACAGGATCAGGTTGGTGGAGATCGGCGCCACCTGGTACAGGCGGGTCTCGCGGAACTTGCGCTCGACGTCGTATTCGCAGGCGAAACCGAAACCGCCGTGGGTCTGCAGGCAGGCGTTGGCCGCCTCCCACGAAGCCTTGGCTGCCAGGTACTTGGCCATGTTGGCGCTGGCCCCGGCGTTGCCGCCGCTGTCGTATTCCTCGCAGGCGCGCCAGCGCATCAGGTCGGCGGCCTCGATCTCGACATGGGCCTCGGCGATGGGGAACTGCACGCCCTGGTTCTGCCCGATGGGCCGGCCGAACACCACGCGGTCGCGGGCGTACTGGCTGGCCTTGTCGATAAACCAGCGGCCATCGCCGATGCACTCGGCGGCAATCAGGGTGCGCTCGGCGTTAAGGCCGTCGAGGATGTACTTGAAGCCCTTGCCCTCCTCGCCGATCAGGCTGTCGGCGGGGATTTCCAGGTTGTCGAAGAACAGCTCGTTGGTCTCGTGGTTGACCATGTTGGCGATCGGCTGCACGGTCAGGCCGTTGCCAATGGCCTCGCGCAGGTCGACCAGGAAGATCGACATGCCTTCGGACTTCTTCTTGACCTCGGCCAGCGGCGTGGTGCGCGCCAGCAGGATCATCAGGTCGGAATGCTGGATGCGCGAGATCCACACCTTCTGCCCGTTGATCAGGTACTTGTCGCCGCGCTTGATGGCGGTGGTCTTGATCTTGGTGGTGTCGGTGCCGGTGGTAGGCTCGGTGACGCCCATCGATTGCAGGCGCAGTTCGCCGCTGGCGAGCTTCGGCAGGTAGAAGCGCTTCTGCGCTTCGCTGCCGTGCCGCAGCAGGGTGAACATGTTGTACATCTGCCCGTGCACGGTGCCGGAGTTGCCGCCACAGCGGTTTACCTCCTCGAGGATCACCGAGGCTTCGGCCAGGCCCAGGCCGGAGCCGCCGTATTCGGCCGGGATCATCGCCGCCAGCCAGCCGGCGTCGGTCAGGGCCTTGACGAAGCTTTCCGGAAAGCCTTTTTCCTCGTCGATCCGGCGCCAGTAGGCGGCATCGAACTCGCCGCACAGGGCCCGCACGCCTTCACGGATGGCATTCAATTCTTCATTGCTGTTGGGGTTCATCGAACGGCTCTCCGCCTGTGGTTATTGTTGTGGGATCGGGTCGAACAGCACTTCGCCGCGCTGGGCCAGACCGGCGTCGTTGCCAGCCCAGAGCTCGGCCATGCCGGGGCGGACGATGCGCCCGCCGACCTCGAACGGCTGCGGCGCGATCAACGGCCGCAGGCCGCGATAGGCGAAGCGCCGCAACCTGGCCCCGGGATGGGCGCGGCAGAACGCCCGCAGGCAGAGCGTGGCGATCAGCGGGCCGTGGACCACCAGCCCCGGATAACCTTCGGTCTCGGTGACGTAGGGAAAGTCGTAATGGATGCGATGGCCGTTGAAGGTCACGGCGCTATAGCGGAACAGCAGGGTCGGGCTGGGCTCGACGGTTTCCCGCCAGTCGCCCTGGATCAGGGGCTCGCCGCTACCAGACTTCGGCGGGGTCGGCTCGCGGTAGACGATGTCCTGTTCCTCGCGGATCGCCAGGCGACCGTCCTGGGAATACTCATGGCGCACCGTGACGAACAGCAGCGCGCCGGTGCGCCCGGTCTTTTCCTCGACATGGCTGATGGTCGACACACAGTCGGCAGCGAAACCGGCGCGCAACGGCTCGAAGAACTCCAGCCGGCCACCGGCCCACATGCGATTGCGATTGGCCGCCGGCGGCAGGAAGCCGCCACGGGCCGGATGGCCGTCGCCACCCAGGGCGCTTTCGGCCAGGGGCTCCTGGAAAAAACACCATTGCCACAGCGGCGGCAAGGCCTCGCCATGGGCCGGCACGGGTTCGCCGAAGGTCGCGGCGATGCGCTTGAGCAGGTTGTCGCTGAGCAGGTCTCGGGCTTGCTGGCTACGGCCTATCCAGGCGCTGGGGTCGGTCACGCTCATCGGGTCGGGTCCTGTGTTGCAGTGGTGGTGCGCCCGATCATGCAAGCCGCTGTGCGTTCTGAGAATTTGCATTTCAATAAACCAGCGTTCGGTTATGCTGAACGCCGCTTTGCCCCTCTTCCCTCCCAGGAGCCGCCCATGCATTTCGATCTGGCCGACCTGCGCCTGTTTATCCATATCGCCGAATCACCAAGCCTGACCCAGGGCGCCAAGCGCGCCTTTCTCTCGCCAGCGGCGGCCAGCGCACGGATCAAGGCCCTGGAAAGCCAGCTCGAAACCCGCCTGCTGTACCGCGACAGCCGCGGCGTCGAGGTCACCCCGGCGGGTGAGCGCCTGTTGCAGCATGCGCGGCTGATCATGCGCCAGGTGGACTATCTGAAAAGCGAGTTCACCCAATACGGCGGCGATTCCACCGGGCATATGCGCATCTTCGCCAACACCACGGCGGTGACCGAATTCCTGCCGGAAATCCTCGCCGGCTTTCTGTCGAAACGCCCGGGGGTCACGGTGGACCTGCAGGAGCGCCTGTCCCGGGACATCGTCCGCGGCGTGCTCGACGGCACCGCCGACATGGGCATCATCGCCGGCCCGGTGGAAGCCAGCGGCCTGCAGGTCCTGCATTTCAGCACCGACCACCTGGTGCTGATCCTGCCGGTCGACCACCCGCTGGCGACGCAACAGGCGGTGACCCTGGAGCAGACCCTGGCCTACCAGCACATCGGCCTGCACGAAGGCAGCACCTTGCTGACTTTTTTGCGCGAACACGTGGAGCGCACCGGCAAGCAGCTGTCGCTGCGGATCCAGGTGTCGAGCTTCGAAGCGGTGTGCCGCATGGTCGAGGCCGGCGTCGGTATCGGCATCATTCCCGAGTCGGCTGCCATCCGGCACAGCCGCACCATGCAGCTGGTGACGGTGAAACTCGACGAAGCCTGGGCCATGCGCGAACGCAGCATCATCGTCCGCGAACTGGAGGCCCTGCCCGGCAGCGTGCGGGCGCTGATCGCCACCCTGATGCCCGAGGCCTGATTGCTTGGGGGGCAATCTACCCCCTGGCGCAAAACCTTCGCCGACACCGCGGCGCGTTGACCTGCATCAAGGGCCTGGCGCCTGACAGGTGTGAATGTTCAGGCAATCCTCTGCACCTTCACGGAGACTTGCCCATGACCAGTACCGCCATCCACACGCCTGCCCTGGCCGCCTTCGCTCAACAGAAGGGCGAACACTGGATAGACGCCCTCAACGACGGCAGCCCGGTGCTGATCCGCCCGTTGCGCGCCGAAGACCGCGACCGGGAAAAGGCCTTTATCGAGAACCTCTCGCCGACCACCCGGCACCACCGGTTCCTCGGTGAAGTGAAGGAAGTCGGCGAGGCCCTGCTCAGCCAGTTGATGGATGTCGATGGCCGTGAGCGCGTGGCTTATGTGGCCCTGGTCCACGACAACGGCTTGCTGCGGGAAATCGGCATCAGCCGCTACGCCACGATCGGCGCGGACACGGACACCTGCGAGTTCGCCGTCACCGTGGCCGACGAGTGGCAGCACCAGGGCCTGGACGCCTTGCTGATGCGTCACCTGGTCGCCCGGGCCAAGGACCAGGGCTTCAAACAGATGTACTCCCTGGATTGCCCGGCCAATCACCGCATGCGCGAACTGGCCGCGACCCTGGGTTTCAATCGCGCCATCGACCCGGACGATGCGACCCAGGTCCGCTACCACCTGGCGCTGTAAGCCGGCCTCAGCCCGCCGCCCCGCCACACTGCGCGCAAAACCGCGCGCCGGCGGCCAGCGTGCTGCCGCACTGGCGGCACGCGGCGGGTTGCAGCGAAGTCCCGCACTGCTGGCAAAACCGCGCCTTGGCCGCGTTGTTCGCCCCGCAGTCCGGACACAGCGGGCCGCCCGCTGGCGGCGCTGCGCCACCTGCGCGCTGGCCATGCCCGCTGCCATGCCCATTACTGTGGCGCCCGCCCTGATAACCGTCATGCCCACGGCCCCGATGACCGCCCAGCAAACGTTCGAAAAAGCTCATGTCGATCACTCCTGATAAAGAGAGTCGACAGTAAAAAGCCTGAAGTAGCTACAGGGTCAACTCAGTACCGACCAGCGCCCATGGAGAACGCTCCAGCCGACAACGACTAGGCTGACGGTCATAGTCCATGAATCGTCGGAGGCCATCATGCAACTCGAAGGTTCCTGCCATTGCGGCGCCGTCCACTTCAGCCTGAACAGCGCCCACCCCTACCCTTACCAACGCTGCTACTGCTCGATCTGCCGCAAGACCCAGGGCGGCGGCGGGTATGCGATCAACCTCGGCGGCGATGCCGCCAGCCTGAAAGTCCGTGGCCGCCAGCACATCTCGATCTACCACGCGTTGCTCAGGGAACCCGGCAAACGCGCCCGGCGCAGCAGCGCCGAGCGGCATTTCTGCAGCCGCTGCGGCTCCGGGTTGTGGCTGTTCAGCCCGCAGTGGCCGGAGCTGATCCACCCCTTCGCCTCGGCCATCGACACGCCGTTGCCGATACCGCCGGAACACACCCACCTGATGCTCGACTCCAGGGCGCCCTGGGTGGAAATCGACTGGCATCCCCACGACCTGCAATTCGCCCACTACCCCGAGGAATCTATCGCTCAATGGCATGAGCGCCTGGACCTGCAACGCTAAGCGCCGGGCATTCACAGTCTTTGACAGTTTTGCGACAAAGCTGCCAAAGATTGCCCGCACCCACGTCCCTAGCATGAGCGCATCCATTTCCCCACGGGTGCGTCATGTACGGTCGGTTCTCCACGCTCTTCATTGGTGTGCTGCTCGGTGGCCTCAGCTGCCAGGGCACCCCGCCCGCAACCCCGACGCCCAGCAGCGAATCGTCGCCTGAAATCGCCACGCCACCTGAAACCATCATTCGCGCCGAACCGACCGCCGCTGCTCCGGCGCGCAAGGTCGCCCAGCGGCCGCGCGATGGCCTGGGCAGTTCCTATTCCAAAGACAACGACCACTCCCACACCCTGCTGAGTTTCTAGCCGCCGATGAAGACCTCGATCTGTCCGAAAACCCTATGCCTGTCCCTTGCTTCACTGCCTCTGGCTTCGCTGTGCCTGCTGACGTCCAGCGGCCCGCTCTACGCCGCGGACTGGCAGTACCAGCTGCAAGCCGGCGCCGCCAGTGCGCCGCGCTACAGCGGCAGCGACGAACGCACCGTCGCCCCGATCCTGGGTGGCGCAATCGTCAGCCCCTACGGGGTGTTTCTCAACACCGAACAGGGCCTTGGCTGGGGCAATGAATGGGGCGACCTGGCGTTCAGCATCTGGGTCGGCCCCAGCGCGGCACGCAAGGACCGCAAGAGCGGCTACAAGGGTTCGGACCATCTGGCCGGCATGGGCTCGATCAAGTCCCGCGCGCAGTTCGGCGCCCACCTGGGCTACACCCTGGGCACCGTGGAACTCGGGGCCACCCTGCAGCATGCGCTGAAGAAGAACGACGACCCCGACACCGGCTCGGCCTACAACCACCTGCAGCTGAGCATTGGCAGCACGCTGTATGAAGGCCGCTACGGGCGCCTCGAGGGCAGCCTCAACAGCCAGTTCGGCGACGGCGATTACCTGCGCACCTGGTATGGCGTCAGCACGGCCCAGGCTGGCAGGACCCGCTTTGCAGCCTACCGTCCCAAGGGCGGTTTTCTCAGCCGGGGCGGCGACCTGACCTGGACAGTGCCGGTCAGTGAACAGATGAACGTATCGACGGTGCTGGCGCTGCAGTACCTGGGGCGGGAGGCGGCGGACAGCCCGATTGTCGAGCGGCGGATGCAGACGTCGTTGGCGACCACCCTCGAGTACAGCTTTTAAGCGGTGTTGGCCGTTCTGACGCTATCGCGGGCAAGTCGGATCGCCGCCCGCTCGCTCCTACAGAAGCACACATTCATCTGTAGGAGCGGCCGGTCGACGCTCGATTGCCCGCGATGGCCACGACGCGGACCGCCTGATCCACCGCGTTATCGTTCATCGCGCGCAAGCTGCGCTCCTACAGAAGCAGAAGCCATCCGATCCCGCAGGAGTGTGCCCAGGTGTCCCGGTTATTCGACCTGCGCCCAGGTCATGCGAAACGACGCGCCGCCCCACTGCGAATCCGTCACCTCGACCTGGCCGCCGTGGGATTGCGACACCCGCCGCACCAGCGCCAAGCCAAGGCCGAAGCCGCCGGTGCGGCGGTCGCGGCTGGCGTCGAGCCGGGAGAATGGCTCGAAGATCTTCTTGCGCCCTTCCACCGGCACGCCCGGGCCGTCGTCGTTGACCTGGACTTCATAATCCTGCCCGACCCGCACCAGGGACACCTCGACACGCCGCTCGGCGTAGCGAATGGCGTTGCGCAGCAGGTTGATCACCGCTCGCGCCATGAACCGTGGCTCGATGCTGATGCACTCGACCTCGCAGGCCCGGATCAGGATCTGCACCCCCGCCGCTTCCGCCTCCAGGGCGACACTGCCGACCACGCTGTCGAGCCAGCTGTGGGCCTGGATAGTCTCGCGGTTGATCACCGTGGCGCCGTGTTCCAGGCTGGCATAGGTCAGCAGCTCGGAGACCATTTCCTCCAGCTCGCCGAGGTCGGCGTACATGTCGGCGATCAGCTCGCGGTTGTGTTTCGGATCGGACTGCTTGAGCTGGTCGAGTTCGAACGACAAGCGGGCGATGGGCGTGCGCAGCTCATGGGACACCGCGTTGGTCAGCTCGCGCTGATTGGCGATCAGGCCTTCGATGCGGCTGGCCATGCGGTTGAAGTGCTCGGCCAGCTCGCGAATGTTCGAGCGCCGCGACAGGTGCAGGCGCGCGCTCAGGTCGTTGTCGCCGAAACGTTCGGCCGCCAGCCGCAGCTGTTCCAGATCGCGCCAGTGCGGACGCACCCAGAAATACAGGACGATGCCCACCAGCGCGCCGAGAAAGACATAGGCGGCGATGGTATAGAAACGGGTCAGCGAGGGCTCTTCCGGCAACTTGATGCTGAGCAATTGCGGGCCCTGGTCGATACTGGCGATAAACTCGGTGAACTCTTGCCGCACCACCAACTGGTTGGATGCCAGCAAGGCCTGTTCCCGGGCGCTCAGGCCCAGCGCGTCGGCATTCACCAGGCGCAACTGCAAGCCGTAATGCGGCTGCAACTCCTGCAATTGCCGTTCGCGCTCGGCGCTATCGAACGGCCGCAACTGTTCCACCAGGCTATAGGCCGGCCCGCGCACCGCATCGCGGTTGTAGGCTTCCAGCGGGTCTTCGAGGATGGCCGTGAAGATGTGATCGACCGCGGTGATCGCCCCGGCAAAACCTATGGCCAGGACAATGTACAAACCCAGAAACAGCCGCAGCATCTAGAGCTCCCACGCGAACGGATTGAACAGATAACCCTTGCCCCAGATGGTCTTGATGCACACCGGTTCGCGGGGGTTGTCCTGGAGTTTGCCGCGCAGCTTGCTGATGTAGACATCGACGCTGCGATTGAGGCCGTCGAAGGCGATGCCGCGCATGCGGTTGAGGATGTCGTCGCGAGAGAGGATCTTGCCCGCCGAGCTGGCCAGCAGCCACAGCAGCTCGAACTCCATGGTGGTCAGCTCGATCAGCTCGCCGGCCAGGCGCACTTCGCGGCAACTGCGATCGAGGGTCAGGCGGCCGAACTCCAGCGCGCCACGCACCGTCGGCTCCGGCAGCTGGCGCCGTTGCAGGGCGCGCAGGCGGGCCAGCAGCACCGGCGGCTTGATCGGCTTGATCACGTAGTCGTCGGCACCGGACTCCAGGCCCAGGATATGGTCCAGGTCGTCTTCCTTGGCGGTGAGAATGACGATGGGCGTATCCGCCACGTTGCGGATCTCCCGGCACACGTGCAGGCCGCTCTGGCCCGGCAGCATCAGGTCGAGGACGACAATTTTCGGCTTGAACTCGAGAAAGGCCGCCAGCGCCACATCGCCACGATGTACCGTCAGGACCTCGAAACCGTGTTGGGACAGGAAGTGCGCGATCAGCCCGGCGAGCTTCTCGTCATCTTCCACCAGCAATACTTTGCCAAGACCCGGGTTATCCATAAATACCAGTCTGAGAGCGCACAATTGGGGTGCGCATTATAGGCGGCATCGGATAAGTCTGAGACCAGGCCAGACAGCAAAAACCGGCCCAGATGGCCGGTTTTCAGTGATGTTTCATGCTTTTAAGAGTTTTTTACAATTTGCCCGTAGTTTTATACCGGCGTGGGCCGTTTTACAGAGTAGGCACGCCGCTGTGGAAGCGGAACTCGACGTCCGGCGACTCGATCAGTTCGCGCTCGGCGGCGCGCACCTTCTCGATCACCTGGGCGATGTCCTTGGCGTCGCCGTACTGGTAGGCCAGCTTCAGGTAACCCTGGAAGTGCCGGGCCTCGCTTTTCAGCAGGCCGAAGTAGAACTTGCCCAGTTCTTCGTCCAGGTGCGGCACCAGCGCCTCGAAACGCTCGCAGCTGCGGGCCTCGATAAAGGCGCCGACCACCAGGGTGTCCACCAGTTTCACCGGCTCGTGGCTGCGCACCACCTTGCGCAGGCCCGAGGCATAACGCCCGGCCGACAGCTGGCGCAGTTCGATCTTGCGCCGCTTCATCAGGCGCATGACCTGTTCGTGGTGCACCAGCTCTTCCCGGGCCAGGCGCGACATCATGTTGATCAGGTCGACATGGGAGTGGTACTTGGCGATCAGGCTCAGGGCCGTGCTGGCCGCCTTGAATTCGCAGTTCTTGTGGTCGATCAGCAGGGTTTCCTGATCCGCCAGGGCCGCCTGGACCCAGGCATCCGGCGTGCGGCAGCCGAGAAACTCATGAATTTCCGGCAGGTTCATGGCCGTTCGTCCTTCTGGGCAGCCTTGAAGATAATGTGCTCGCAAGGCAGGACGGTGGCGACTTCAGGGATAGATAACATGGGGCTCACGGCATAAGGGTTCACGGCGAAGGGCGCCGATTATACCGGCCGCGCCACAGACCACCAGCCGCGGCGCTTGATGTGCATCAACATCCACGGCGACGCGCAGCAACTATAGTTGTGCAAAGTAGCCTTAATACCTCTCTGGAGATCCCGACCATGCAAGCCATCCGCAGCATCCTGGTGGTCATCGAGCCCGAGCATTCCGAAAGCCTCGCGCTCAAGCGCGCCAAGCTGATCGCCGGGGTGACCCAGGCCCATCTGCACCTGCTGGTGTGCGACAAGAAGCACGAGCACTCGGCGCTGTTGAGCGTGCTCAAGAGCAGCCTGCTGAGCGAGGGCTACAGCGTGACCACCGAGCAGGCCTGGAACGACAGCCTGCACAGCACCATCATCGACGTGCAGCAGGCCGAGGGCTGTGGCCTG
>Ga0207976_100194_pt1 | contig 38621 bp, 31 predicted proteins | sample LakWasMe94_HOW11_2_FD_183916 | JGI IMG/M metagenome (GOLD analysis project Ga0207976, IMG submission 183916) | Freshwater sediment methanotrophic microbial communities from Lake Washington under simulated oxygen tension - Sediment Metagenome... | ecosystem: Environmental > Aquatic > Freshwater >... | reverse complement strand
GCAGCCGAGCGGCAATGACCTGCGCGCTGGCCTGCTGCCGGCGGTGCTGGGCGCCAGCCATATCCCCGAGGCGGAGAAACGCGCGCTGTAACCCCCGCCTGATCGCCCCTTCCCCGGGGCGATCAACCCTCTGTCCGCCTATCTGCTCTATCTGCCTATCTGCTTGCCTATCTGTAGGAGCGAAGCTTGCTCGCGATAGCAATCTGGCAGGTAACGCAATATCAGGCCGCTGCGCGGATCGCGGGCAAGCCTCGCTCCTACAACCTACGGGGTGGCGGCCTTCGTGCCGCGACGGCTGATCCACACCGCCGCCAGAATCACCAGCGCCCCCAGGAACAGACGCCCCAGCGCTTCATGCTGGTTCCAGATCAGCAGGTTGATCAGCAGCCCCACCGGCACATGCAGGTTGTTCATCACCGCCAGGGTCGCGCCAGTGACCAGGCAAGCGCCCTTGTTCCACCAGTACAGCCCCAGCGCGGTGGACACCAGCCCGAGAAACAGCAGCACCGCCCATTGCAACGGCGCTTCGGGCAGGAAGTCCGGCTTGCCGAACAGCAGGAAGGCCGGCAACACCACCGCCAGCGCCCCCAGGTAGAAGTAGCCGAAACGCCGGTAATGCGGCAGGTCGCTCGGATGGCGCGCCACCAGATGCTTGTACAGCACTTGCCCGGCGGCGTAGGTGAAGTTGGCCAGCTGCAGCAGCAAGAAACCCATGAAGAAATCCGGGCTGATGCGGTCGTAGCGGATCACCGCCGCCCCGGCCACCGCCACCAGCGCCGCCAGCAGGCCCCAGGGGTTGAAGCGCCGGTTCAGCGCGTCTTCGATCAGGGTCACATGCAGCGGCGTGAGGATGGTGAACAGCAGCACCTCCGGCACCGTCAGCACGCGGAAACTCAGGTACAGGCAGACGTAGGTCACGCCGAACTGCAAGGCGCCGATCAGCAGCATGCCGCGCATGAACGCCGGCTCCACCTGGCGCCAGCGGGTCAGCGGGATGAACACCAGCCCGGCCAGCAGCACCCGGACCAGCACCGCGAAATAACTGTCGACATGCCCGGCCAGGTATTCGCCGATCAGGCTGAAGGAAAACGCCTGGATCAGCGTGACAAAAAGTAGATAGCCCATGCTCGCCTCGTCTTGAAGAGGCGGCGACGATAGCGGTTTTGCCGCGAACAATGAAACACCTTCCCCGTAGGAGCGAAGCTTGCTCGCGATAACGATCTGACAGGCACCGCGAAATCAGGCCGCTACGCGGATCGCGGGCAAGCCTCGCTCCTACAGAGGCGTGATAAATCGCGGGCAAAAAAAAGCCCGATCTCGCAAAGCGTTCAATCGGGCGGGAGCACTCAGGAGCAACAAGTGCAAAGGGAGGTTCGATGCGCAAACAAACTTGAAGGGGAGCGCAGGGCCTACTAGACCACTGCGCGATTATCTGGCGATTAACGGATCAGGCGACCTGGGCCAGTTTGGCGTTGGCCTGGTTCAGGCCCTTCTCCTGGAAGTCGCCGCCCAGGTTCATGCCTTCGGCGTGAATGAACTCGACGTCGTGGATCCCGATGAAGCCCATGACCTGACGCAGGTAGGGTTCCTGGTGATCCGCGGTGCTGCCGGCGTAGATACCGCCACGAGCGGTCAGCACATAGGCACGCTTGCCGTTGAGCAGGCCCTGGGGACCGGTTTCGGTGTACTTGAAGGTCACACCGGCACGCAGCACGTGGTCCAGCCAGGCTTTGAGGGTGCTCGGAATGGCGAAGTTGTACATCGGCGCGGCCATCACCAGCACGTCGGCGGCCAGCAGCTCATTGGTCAGTTCGTTGGAACGTTGCAGCGAGGCCTCTTCGATCTCGTTGCGCTGCTCGGCGGGTTTCATCCAGCCGCCCAGCAGGTTGCTGTCCAGGTGCGGCACCGGGGTTACCGCCAGGTCACGCACGGTGATCTGATCGCCCGGGTGGACCGCTTGCCATTGTTTGATGAAGGTCTGGGTCAGCTGACGGGAAACGGAATCCTGCTGACGGGCACTGCTTTCGATGATCAGAACGCGGGACATGGGATGTAGCCTCCATCGGGAATGCTGTAGGTCGATGGAGCGCAGATTAAACAGAGTCATATCGATGAAAAAGCGCAAATAACTGCTATAACCAATCAATAAATTCGTTTATAAGCGGAGCAGGCTGCGCACCCTGCTCCGCTTTGCGCTTACTTGGCGGTACAGGTCAGGTCGATGCGCAGCTTGATGATGCTGCGGTTGAACTTGGCCGTGGCGTTCTTGAACTTGCCGGCCGCCACGTCCACCTTGCGCGTGCGCGGGGCTTCCGGGCCGTTGCGGAAGACCACCGTGCAGGCGGCGTCGGTGGTGCCGTAGTTGTTCACCTGGATCGAACCGATGTCGGCATCGGTGTCGTAGGCGGTGTAGTCGATGCTCACGCCTTCGAGGTGTTTCTTCACGTCGATGGGATAGGCGAACGCACTGAGCGGCAGCAGGGCCAGCAACACACAACAGAATTTTCTCATTCGGCAGTCTCCAATAAGGAGCGCCAGCTTAGGACAAGAGGAGCTCCTCATGAAAGCGCCCCGCGTTACCCTCGATCAATGGCGGACGCTGCAGGCCGTGGTCGACCACGGCGGCTTCGCCCAGGCCGCCGAGGCGCTGCACCGTTCGCAATCTTCTGTCAGCTACACCGTGGCGCGCATGCAGGACCAACTGGGCGTGCCGCTGCTGCGTATCGACGGGCGCAAGGCCGTGCTCACCGAGGCCGGCGGCGTATTGCTGCGTCGCTCGCGGCAGTTGGTGAAACAGGCCAGCCAATTGGAAGACCTGGCCCACCACATGGAACAGGGCTGGGAAGCCGAAGTGCGCCTGGTGGTGGACGCCGCCTACCCCAACGCGCGCCTGGTCCGCGCCCTGACCGCCTTCATGCCGCAAAGCCGCGGCTGCCGGGTGCGCCTGCGCGAGGAAGTGCTGTCCGGGGTCGAAGAGGTGCTGCTCGAAGGCGTGGCCGACCTGGCCATCAGCGGCTTCAATATCTCCGGCTACCTGGGCACGGAAATGAGCTCGGTGGAGTTCGTCGCCGTGGCCCACCCGGAACACGCCCTGCACCGCCTGAACCGCGAGCTGAATTTCCAGGACCTGGAAAGCCAGCTGCAAGTGGTGATCCGCGACTCCGGTCGCCAGCAGCCGCGGGACGTCGGCTGGCTCGGCGCCGAACAGCGCTGGACCGTCGGCAGCCTGGCCACCGCCGCCACCTTCGTCGGCAGCGGCCTGGGCTTTGCCTGGCTGCCGCGCCATATGATCGAACGCGAACTCCGGGAGGGCCTGCTCAAGGTGCTACCGTTGGACCAGGGCGGCAGCCGGCACCCGACCTTCTACCTGTATTCGAACAAGGACAAACCCCTGGGCCCGGCCACGCAGATCCTCGTCGAACTGCTGCGCACCTTCGACACCGCGCCGCTGGACGCACCGTTCGCCGCCCCGGAACAAGCCTGAACCGACACTTGAACCCACCACGCGCCTGAACAGGAATTCAGCCATGGCCTATTTCGAACACGAAGGATGCACCCTGCACTACGAGGAGTACGGCCATGGCGAACCGCTGGTGCTGGTTCACGGGCTCGGCTCCAGCACCCAGGACTGGGAAAAGCAGATCGCCGAGCTGTCCGCCCATTACCGCCTGATCATGCCCGACGTGCGCGGCCATGGTCGTTCCGACAAGCCCCGCGGGCCCTACAGCATCGCCGGTTTCAGCGCCGACCTGGTCGCCCTGCTGGAGCACCTGAAGCTTTCGCGGGTGCATCTGGCGGGCCTGTCCATGGGCGGCATGATCGCCTTCCAGCTCGCGGTGGATCAGCCCGGGCTGCTGAAAAGCCTGTGCATCGTCAACAGCGCGCCCGAGGTGAAGATCCGCAGCGCCAACGATGCCTGGCAATGGTTCAAGCGCTGGAGCCTGATGCGCCTGCTCAGCCTCGAAGCCATCGGCATCGCCCTGGCCGGCAAACTGTTCCCCAAACCGGAGCAGGGCGAGCTGCGGCAAAAGATGGCCGAGCGCTGGGCAAAAAACGACAAACGTGCTTATCTCGCAAGCTTCGATGCCATCGTTGGCTGGGGGGTTCAGGAACGACTTTCGCAAGTCGCCTGTCCAACCCTGGTCATCAGCGCCGACCGTGACTACACCCCGGTCGCACTGAAAGAAAGTTATGTGAAACTGCTGTCCGACGGGCGCCTGGTGGTGATCGCCGATTCGCGTCACGCCACGCCGCTGGACCAGCCGCAACGCTTCAACCAAACCCTGCTCGAGTTTTTAACCGCAGTCGACACCACCACCCAGGATCACTGACCCATGCTGAAAAAAATCGCCCTCGTCGCCGGCTCCGTTCTGTTCGCTGCCAACCTGATGGCCGCCCAACCGGCCAAGGCGCCTCACGTCCTGCTGGACACCAGCTTCGGCAAGATCGAAGTCGAACTGGACCCGGTCAAGGCGCCGATCTCCAGCAAGAACTTCCTCGACTACGTCGACAGTGGCTTCTACACCAACACCATCTTTCACCGGGTGATCCCGGGCTTCATGGTCCAGGGCGGTGGCTTCACCCCGCAGATGGTGCAGAAGGAAACCCGCGACCCGATCAAGAACGAAGCCAGCAACGGCCTGCATAACGTACGTGGCACCCTGTCCATGGCCCGCACCTCGAACCCGAACTCGGCCACCAGCCAGTTCTTCATCAACGTCGCCGACAACGCCTTCCTCGATCCGGGCCGCGATGCCGGTTACGCGGTGTTCGCCAAAGTGGTGAGCGGCATGGACGTGGTCGACCAGATCGTCAACTCGCAGACCACCACCAAACAAGGCATGCAGAACGTGCCGATCGACCCCGTGCTGATCAAGTCGGCCAAGCGCATCGACTAATGTGTCACCGGGAGTCCCGGCGCAGCGCTGACACAGCGCTGCGCCTGCTTACTGATAAGGAGAGCCCGCCACGCGGGCGTCAGATCCCATGCTCTATCGTCGTTTTGAACAGCTGATCGATATTTTCCGCGACGCTCCCACTGCCGCTCCCCCCAACCGCGTACTGCCCTTCTACCTCTATTACATCAAGCAGGTCTGGCCGAGCTTCGTCGCCCTGCTGGTGGTCGGCCTGTTCGTGGCGCTGATCGAGGTGTCGCTGTTCAGCTACCTGAGCACGATCATCGACCTGGCCCAGGGCACGCCCAATGTCGAGATCTTCAAGACCCACGGCCTCGAGCTGGCCTGGATGGCAGTGGTCGCGCTGATCTTCCGCCCACTGTTCGTCGCCCTGCACGACCTGCTGGTGCACCAGACCATCAGCCCGGGCATGACCAGCCTGATTCGCTGGCAGAACCACAGCTATGTGCTCAAGCAGAGCCTGAACTTCTTCCAGAACGACTTCGCCGGGCGCATCGCCCAGCGCATCATGCAGACCGGCAACTCGCTGCGCGACTCCTCGGTACAGGCGGTGGACGCGCTGTGGCACGTGCTGATCTACGCGGTCAGCGCCCTGGTGCTGTTCGCCGAGGCCGACTGGCACCTGATGATCCCGCTGCTGATCTGGATTGCCAGCTACATCGGCGCCCTGCGGTACTTCGTGCCACGGGTCAAGAAACGCGCGGTGATTTCCTCGGACGCCAACTCCAAGCTGGTCGGCAGGATCGTCGACGGCTACACCAACATCACCACCCTCAAGCTGTTCGCCCACACCCACTTCGAGCAGAACTACGCCCGCGAAGCCATCGGCGAACAGACCGAGAAAAGCCAGCTGGCCGGGCGCGTCATCACCAGCATGGACGTGGTGATCACCGCCATGAACGGCCTGCTGATCGTCTCCACCACGGGCCTGGCCCTGTGGCTGTGGACCCAGTCGCTGATCTCGGTCGGCGCCATCGCCCTGGCCACCGGCCTGGTGATCCGCATCGTCAACATGTCCGGCTGGATCATGTGGGTGGTCAACGGCATCTTCGAGAACATCGGCATGGTCCAGGACGGCCTGCAGACCATCGCCCAGCCCATCAGCGTCAGCGATCGCGAACAGGCGCCACGCCTGGCGGTGGCCAGCGGCGAAGTGCGTTTCGAGCATGTGGACTTCCACTACGGGAAAAAGACCGGGGTCATCAGCGACCTCAACCTGATCATCAAGCCCGGGGAAAAGATCGGCCTGATCGGCCCGTCCGGCGCCGGCAAGTCGACCCTGGTCAACCTGTTGCTGCGGCTCCATGACCTGCAGGACGGGCGCATCCTGATCGACAACCAGAACATCGCCGAGGTGACCCAGGAAAGCCTGCGCGAACGGATCGGCATGATCACCCAGGACACCTCGCTGCTGCACCGCTCGATCCGCGACAACCTGCTGTATGGCAAGCCCGACGCCACCGACGAGGAACTCTGGGAAGCGGTGCGCAAGGCCCGCGCCGACGAGTTCATCCCGCTGCTGTCCGACGCCCAGGGCCGCACCGGCTTCGATGCCCACGTTGGCGAGCGCGGGGTGAAACTCTCCGGCGGCCAGCGCCAGCGCATCGCCATTGCCCGGGTGCTGCTCAAGGATGCGCCGATCCTGATCATGGACGAGGCCACCTCGGCCCTGGACTCGGAAGTCGAGGCGGCGATCCAGGAAAGCCTGGAGACCCTGATGCAGGGCAAGACCGTGATCGCCATCGCCCACCGGCTCTCGACCATCGCCCGCATGGACCGCCTGGTGGTCCTGGAAAAAGGCCGTATCGCCGAGACCGGCAGCCATGCCGAGCTGCTGGCCCACGGTGGCCTGTATGCGCGCCTGTGGCAGCACCAGACCGGAGGTTTTGTCGGTATCGACTGAGCCGCCGAAAACCCGCCAAGAACGCCAGCGTCCTCCCGGGCCCTGGCGTTTTTTACATCTCCACGCGCCACCACATTCCTGTAGCCGCTGCCGAGCTTGCGAGGCTGCGCTCGAGGACGAAGTCCTCGCAAAGCCTGAGTACGTGGTGTTCCAGAAAGAACAGGTTGTCCGTTTTTACGACCGCTGCGCGGCCGAGCGCAGCCTCGCAAGCTCGGCAGCGGCTACAGGCGACCTGAACTGGAATTGTAAAAAAAGCCTGCTGTACTGAGCCTAGGTTCTGGTGCAGGGCCTGTAGCCAGGCTGCACGGCTGCATAACGGCTTTATCGGATCGATAAGGAATAACTTCTATGTCGCTGTTCAAACGTTCAGTCACTGAGTTGTTAGGTACCTTCTGGCTGGTATTGGGTGGTTGTGGCAGTGCCGTACTGGCGGCCGCGTTTCCGCAGGTCGGGATCGGCCTGCTGGGCGTGGCGCTGGCCTTCGGTCTTACCGTCCTGACGATGGCCTTCGCCATCGGCCATATCTCCGGCTGCCATCTCAACCCCGCAGTATCCGTCGGCCTGGTGGTCGGCGGGCGTTTTCCGCTCAAGGAACTGCCCGCCTATGTCGTCGCGCAAGTGCTAGGCGGGGTGATCGCCGCGGCGCTGCTGTACTTCATCGCCAGCGGCAAGCCCGGTTTCGAGCTGGCCAGCGGGCTGGCCTCCAACGGCTATGGCGAACATTCGCCGGGGGGCTATTCACTGGCGGCGGGCTTTGTCAGCGAGTTGGTGATGACCGGGATGTTCGTGGTGATCATCCTCGGCGCCACCGATAAACGTGCGCCGGTGGGCTTCGCGCCGATTGCCATCGGCCTGGCGCTGACGCTGATCCACCTGATCTCGATTCCAGTGACCAACACCTCGGTCAACCCGGCGCGCAGCACCGGGCCGGCCCTGATCGTCGGTGGCTGGGCGATCCAGCAACTGTGGCTGTTCTGGCTGGCGCCGATTCTCGGCGCGGTGGTCGGCGGTGGGATCTATCGCTGGCTGGGCAAGGAAGACAGCTGACAGCAACCCCGAGGGTCACGCCTGCCGATACGGCAGCGCGGCCCTCGCCTCTTCGGCGTAAGCCAGCACCCCCACCCGCTCCTGCTGGAGAAAATCCTCCACCGCCGCTTTCAAACCGGGGTGCCGCAGGTAGTGCCAGGACCGGGTAATCACCGGCTCGAAGCCCCGAATCAGCTTGTGCTCGCCCTGGGCCCCGGCGTCGAAACGCTGCACGCCCTGGGCGATGGCGTAGTCCATGCCCTGGTAGAAACAGGTTTCGAAATGCAGGCGATCGAACTCCGCCAGGCAGCCCCAGTAACGCCCGTAGAAACTATCGCCGCCGATCAGGCTGAAGGCCATGGCCACCGGCCTGGCGTTCTGCTTGGCCAGCACCACGCGGATGGCCTCGGGCATGCGCTCGGCCAGCAGGCTGAAAAAGGCCCGAGTCAGGTAGGGTGACTGGCGCCGCACCGCATAGGTGTTGGCGTAACAGGCGTAGACAAAATCCCACTGCGCTTCGCTGAGTTGCCGGCCTTCGAGCCACTCGAACTCGATGCCCTGCCCCGCCACCTGCTCGCGCTCCTTGCGCATCTGTTTGCGCTTGCGCGAACTGAGGGTGTCGAGAAAGTCCTGGAAGTCCCGATAACCGCGGTTCTGCCAATGGAACTGGCAGCCCAGGCGCTGCAGCCAGCCGGCTTGCCCGGCCAGGGCGGCATCGGTAAAGGCATCGGTGAAGTTGATATGGGCGCTGGAGAGCCCTTCGATCTCCAGATAACCGGGCAGGCTTTGCAGCAGTTCGAGGCCATCTTCCAGGCTTGCCGCCAGCAGCCGCGCGCCGCTGACCGGGCTGAAGGGCACGGCGCTCAGCAGCTTGGGGTAATACTCGATGCCGGCCCGGGCGCAGGCGTCGGCCCAGCCATGGTCGAACACATACTCGCCGTAGGAGTGCCACTTGCGGTAGCTGGGCAGCGCCGCAATCAGGCGTCCGTCTTGCACATGCAACAGGTGCTCGGCCTGCCAGCCGGAACGCGGGCCGAGGCTGCCGCTGTCTTCCAGCGTGCTGAGAAAGGCGTGACGCAGAAACGGCTGGCCGTCACTGAGCAGGCCGTCCCATTGCTGCGGATCGACGGCGGCCAGGCTGGTCAAGGATTGCAACGGCATTGGGTTCCCCACAAGTGATGCCACGAACGCGCCGAGTATCGCCCATCACTGCCCCAGGTGCAGCAACAGGAAATCGATGAACGCCCGCGACTTGTGCGGCAAGTGCGAACTGTTGGGAAACACCACGTTCACCGACTGCGAAGGCAAGACGTAGTCGGGCAGCAAGCGCACCAGCCGGCCGCTCGCCAGGTCGTCCTCGACCACCCAGCCGGGCAGTACCGACACCCCCAGGGACGACAGGGTCATGGCGCGAATGGCGGTGGAGGAATTGGACTCGAAATGATTGGGCCCGTTGACTTCGACCTGGCCCAGTTGCGGGTGGCTCAGGGTCCAATTGGTGGGGCCCTGCAGGTTGCTGTTGGCGATCCACGGCACGCTGTTCAGGTCCAGGGGCTCGCCCACCGGATGGCGCGCCAGAAAGTCCGGGCTGGCCACCAGGACGATTTCGTAGTCGGCCAGCTTGCGGCTCTTGAAGGCCGAGTCGGCGAGGTTGCCCAGGCGGATCACCAGATCGAGTTTTTCCGCCACCAGATCATTCAACGAAGAGTTGAAGTTATAACAAAGACGGATCTCCGGATAACGTTCGGTGAACTTGGAAATAATCGGCAGTATATAGCGCTCGCCATACTCACTAGTTGAACTGAAACGCAACTTTCCGGAAATACGATTATGCCCATGCAGGACATTCTCGAAGGCATTGTCGATGTCCGCGACAATGCCCTTGAACTCGTCATAAAAGTCCTGGCCTATTTCCGTCAGGGATATATTGCGGGTATTGCGGATCAACAGGGTCGCCGACAAAACTTCCTCGAGCGCCTTGACATGCAGGCTGGCCATGGCTTTGCTGATGCACAGGTAGTTGGCCGCCTTGGTATAGGAACCGAAATCGACAACCGCCAGGAATGTCTGGACGCGATTTAGATGCGTGTGCATGTTATAGCTCACTGTTTTTGTAAATCATTGTTAAATCCCATCAAACAATGTTTCAAGTATAGGCGTATCGACACCCTCGGTCTATCGCTCCTATGATCCCGCCGCAAAAGGGAGATCATATGACTTATCGCTACAAAGTGGCTCTTATATTCCTCATCGGATTCTTTATCGACTGTATAAACATATTCATGTCGGCCGTGGCTTTACCGAGCATTGCCCATGATATGCACGTCTCGACTTCATCCGTGGCCTGGGTGGCCAATGCTTATATTCTCGGCCTGACCCTGATCATTCCGGTGAGTACCTGGCTGGCCGGACGTTTCGGCAGCCGCGAAACCCTCACCGCCTCGATGCTGGTGTTCAGCACCGCGGTGTGGATGTGCGGGATGGCCGGCAGCTTCCATGAACTGGTGATCTGGCGTTTCGTCCAGGGCATCGGCGGCGGCTTGCTGATCCCGGTGGGCCAGGCCCTGACCTTCAACCTGTTCCAGGGCCCGCAGCGGGCCAAGATTTCCACCCTGGTGATGGCCGTCGCCCTGATCGCCCCGGCCATTTCGCCGACCATCGGCGGCGTGATTGTCGACAGCAGCTCCTGGCGCTGGGTGTTCCACAGCAACATTCCGTTCTCGCTGATCGCCGCCGCCCTGTCCTGGCTGTGGATCAAGGAAGCCCGGCCCGCCAGCCTGGCGCGCCCGGACATCAAGGGCCTGCTGCTGGTCAGCGCGGCCCTCGGCAGCCTGCTGATGGGCATGTCGCTGTACGGTGGCGACTACCCGCCGCTGGCCGCCCTGAGCTGCCTGATGCTGGGCGTCACCTGCGTGGTGCTGTATGTCCTGCACTACCGCCGCTGCGACAACGCCATCGTCGAGTTGAGCCTGCTCAAGAGCAAGAAGCTCAGCACCTCGATCTTCATCTACTACGCGATTCCCGGGGTGTTCACCGGGGTCAACCTGCTGAGCATCTTCTTCCTGCAGAACAGCCTGCACTTCAGCGCCAAGCTGACCGGCATGTTCATGATCCTCTACGCCAGCGGCGCCTTCATCGCCATGCTGGTCTGCGGCCGGGTCTACAACCGCTTCGGCGCCCGGCGCCTGTTCACCCTCGGCATGCTCCTGCACAGCGCCGGCATCGCCACCCTGTACCTGGTCGACAGCGCCGCCGACCTGCCGATCATCGTCATCGCCTACTGCCTGATGGGCATCGGCGGCGGCATCGGCGCCAACACCGCGCAAACCACCTCGCTGATGGACTTCGAAGGTGCCGATACCCACAAGGGCAGCGTGATCTGGAACATCAACCGGCAGATGTCCTTCAGCATCGGCGCCGCGCTGTTCCTGATGATCTACAACCTGCTGCTCGCCAGCCTGGCGTCTACCCCGGCCTATCACCTGACCTTCGTCATCGCGGCGGTGATGGGTCTGTTACCCCTGTTGCAGATGAGCAACCTGACCACACAAAAGGAATGTCATGCACAACACAATCGTTGAACAGGCCAAACACAGCATCCATGCGGTCCACGAGCTGATCCACGCGGTCTTCACCGACCAGGACGGCAACGGCGCCGCCGCCATCGACCGCCTGCTGCCGGCCTTCGCCGAGCACTTCAGCATGGTCACCACCGCGGGCGCCATCGTCAGCCGCGAGCAGGTCGAACAGATGTTCCGCGGCGCGGTCGGTGCCCGCCCCGGCCTGGAAATCCTCGTCAGCGACCTGCACACCGTGTGGCACGAAGGCCACAGCGCGGCGATCCACTACAAGGAAACCCATCGCCTGGACCAGAAGGAAACCTCGCGCCTCTCGGTGGTGGTGATCCGTATCCATGAGCACTCGGCCCAGTGGCTGTACCTGCATGAAACACCGTTAAGCTGACAGCGAGTCACCCCATGAACTACCAGATCACCCAGTGCCTGATGCTCTCGCCAAGCATCAAGGAAATCACTCTGGCGCCTCTTGTGCCGGCCCCCTGCGAAGCCACCGCCGGGGCCCACTTCAAATGGTGGATTCCCACGCTCGAGCAATGGCGTCATTACTCCCGGGTCGAACTGGCCGAACATGAGCTGCCCCAGGGCAGCCTGGTGTTCGCCATTCGCCTGAACCCCGACTCGCCCAGCAGCGCTTATATCCGCCAGCTGGACATCGGCGACCAGGTACGACTGGACGGCCCGTTCAATGCCTTCGACTACCAGCTGGACGACAGCGACGGCGCCGACATCGCCCTCGCCGGCGGCATCGGCATCACCCCTTTGACCGGTATCCTCGGCCATCTGCGGGCCCGGCAGCGCCCGGCGCGGCTGCATTACTTCGCCAAAAGCGCAGACGATGCCGCCTATGCCGCGCAGATGCGCGAGCTGTTGCAGGACAGCCTGACCCTGCACTGCTCCGACTCGGCCGAGGGGCGCCCATCAGTGGCCGCGGTGCTGGGCCAGTTGCAACCCCGGGATCGCCTGTATGTGTGTGGCCCGCAAGCCATGCTCAACGACGTGTTCAGCCATGCCCAGAACCTGGGTTTTCCTCGCGAACGCATCCACTTCGAAATCTTCAACACCACGCTGGCGGAAGACGAACCCGGCTTCGCCGTGCATGCCGCGGACTCCGGCATCGACCTGCAGGTGCAGCCCGGTCAGTCCCTGCTCGACGCCCTCGAAGAGGCCGGCCTGGAGCCGCTCTACGACTGCCGGCGCGGCGAATGCGGGGTGTGCGAGCTGGACGTGCTGGAAGGTGAAGTCGATCACCGCGATTTCATCATGAGCCCGCAGCAGGCCGCCTGCAGCAACAAGATCTACCCCTGCGTATCCCGGGCCAAAAGCCCAAGCCTGAAACTGGTCATCTAAAGAGAGAACCTCGTTGGACAACTACTTCAACGGCAAGGAAGTGCATCGCACGCTGTTCCTTGATCCGTCGCTCTTCGAGCGAGAACAACAACAGGTATTCGCCGCCAGCTGGTGCTACCTGGGCCATGCAAGCCTGGTCCCGGAAACCGGCGACTTCTTCACCGGCGACATCGCCGGCCAACCGCTGGCCATGGTCCGGCAGAAAAACGGCGAGATCGTCGTGCTGCACAACCGCTGCCCGCACAAGGGTGTGAAAGTGCTGGCCGAGCCGCAAGGCAATGTCGGCCGGTTCATCCGCTGCCCGTACCACGCCTGGACCTTCAAGACCGACGGCCAGTTGCTGAGCATCCCGGTGAAAAAGGAATACGACGACTGCGACCTCAGCAGCTGCGCCGCCCACAAGGGCATGCAGCCGGTGGCCGCGGTGGAGAACTACCGGGGCTTCGTGTTCGTGCGCCTCAAGGAGCAAGGCGTCGGCTTCAGCGAGTTCTTCGGCGACTCGCTGTCGACCCTGGACAACATGGTCATGCGCTCGCCCCAGGGGCAATTGCGCGCCATCGGCCAGCCCCTGCTGCACCGCCATCGCTGCAACTGGAAGATGGTGGTCGACAACCAGACCGACACCTGCCACCCGATGGTCGCCCACGAATCCTCGGCCGGCGAAGCCATTCGCCTGTGGAAAGAAACCGGGCATGACGGCCAGCCGCCGATGGCCGTGGAACTGTTCTCGCCGTTCATGGCCTCCTACGAGTTCTTCAGCGCCATGGGCATCCGCACCTGGCCCAACGGCCACGGCCACACCGGCGTCAGCAACTCGATCCACAAGGCCTATTCCAGCATCCCCGGTTACTGGGAGCTGATGGTCGAGAGCTACGGCGAAACCCAGGCCGCGGCGATCCTCGACGATACCCGGCACAACACCGTGTATTTCCCCAACCTGATGGTCAAGGGACCGATCCAGACCCTACGGGTGATCCGCCCGATCTCGGCCAGCGAGACCGTGGTCGAGTCGTGGATCTTCGAGCTGGTGGGCGCGCCGGTGCAGCTGCTGGAAAGAACCGTGCAGTACAACAACCTGATCAACTCGCCGTGCTCGATGGTCGCCCACGACGACGTGGAAATGTACGAGCGGGCCATGGATGGGCTACGCAGCCAGGCCAACGACTGGGTGAATGTCGCCCGCCTGTTCGAACCGGGCGAATCCCATGAGCAGACCCAGGTGGTGTCCGGCACCAGCGAACGGGCCATGCGCAACTTCTACAACACCTGGCAGCAGCTGATGCAGGCCCAAGACGGATCGACCGCCCATGGATAACTCGCCCCTCGAACAGCTGATCTACCAAGAGATCGCGCTTCTCGACCAACAGGATTTCGCCGCCTGGCAGCAGCTGCTGTGCGACGACTTCCACTACTGGATTCCCCTGCGCCACGACCAAGCCTGCCCGTTGCGCGAATCCTCCCTGCTGTATGAGGACCGCTTCCTCACCACCCTGCGCATCAACCGCCTGGCCAGCGCCCGCAATTTCTCGCAGCAGCCCAAGAGCCGCGGCCTGCACATTGCCCAACGACCGGCGATCAGCCTCGACCCGGACGGCCTCAGCGCCCGTTGCCTGACCCCCATGCTGTATTGCGAAGCCCGTGGCGACAGCGAATGGCATTACCCGGTGACCGTGGAACACCAACTGCTGTGCCTCGCCGGCCAGTGGAAAATCCAGCGCAAGAAAGTCCTCCTGCTCAATCCGTCCCGCGCGTTTGAAAGCCTGCAGCTCATCATCTGATTTCCGAGACCCTTACCTGTGAACTCCTCCCACTCCGGTTTCGAAGAAACCCAAGGCACCCGCTCGTTCCCCAACATCGACCTGTTGTACGACTATGGGCAATTCCTGCGCCGTGCCACCCAGGCCATCGGTCACCTGCCGCCGGCGATCGCCGACAAGCACATCGGCATCGTCGGCGCCGGCCTCAGCGGCCTGATCGCGGCCTATGAACTGCTGCGCGCCGGTGCCACCCGCATCACCCTGTTCGAGGCCTCGAAAGACCACCTCGGCGGGCGTTTCCTGACCCAGTGCTTCGACGAAACACAACCGCAGTTCATCGCCGAGATGGGCGCCATGCGTTTCCCGCCGAGCGAAGTCGGCCTGTTCCATTACCTGGACCGCTTCGGCATCGGCACCACCGAGGCCTTCCCCGACCCAGGGGTGGTCGACACCGAAATCCACTACCGCGGCGAAACCCACCACTGGCCGGCCGGGGAAAATCCGCCGCCGATCTTCAACACCGTGCACCGTGGCTGGAACGCCTTCCTCAAGGAGGGCGTGCGCCTGGACGACGGCACCTTCCTGGCGCCGCCGCTGCTGCTCACCGACCTGCTGGAAAAACAGCAATACGCCGAAGTGCAGCCGGAGTGGCAACGCTACCTGGACTGCTTTGGCGATCACTCCTTCTACTCGGCCATGGTGCAGATCTTCACCTCGAAAAACCCACCGGGCGGCAAGCGCTGGCGCAAGCCGGAAGACTTCCACCTGTTCGGTTCCCTGGGCATCGGCTCGGGTGGTTTCCAGTCGGTGTACCGGGCCTCGTTCACCGAGATCCTGCGCCTGGTGATCAACGCCTTCGAAGTCAACCAGCGGCTGGTGCCCAACGGCATTTCCACCCTCTGGGAGCGGATCGCCGACGAGGAATTCCATGGCATCGCCCTGCGCGACCGGATCTGCCGCACCCGCATCGAATCCATCAGCAAGGGCGCCGACGGGCAGATCCTGCTGCAGGGCTGCAACGGTGAAACCTATGGCTGCGACCGGGTGATCACCACCGCCACCACCCGCGCCCTGCAAGTGAACATGCGCCTCACCCAGGCCGAGCAGTTCGTCAATCGCGATGTCGCCCGGGCGATCAACGAAACCCACATGGTCGGCTCGTCCAAGCTGTTCATCCTGACCCGCGACAAGTTCTGGCTCAAACATGGCCTGGCGCAGAACATCCAGACCGACACCCTGGTCAAGGGCGTCTACTGCCTGGACTACGCCCCGCAGGACCCGGACTCCTGGGGCGTGGTGCTGATCAGTTACACCTGGGAAGACGACTCGCACAAAATGGTTTCGATGACCGACAAGGTCCAGCGCTGCAAGCGCCTGGTGGATGAACTGGCGATGAGCGCGCCGGAGTTCGCTAGCCACCTGGTGCCGCTGGACGGCGACTACCAGCGTTACGTGCTGGAGTACGACTGGCTCACCGACAAGCAGGCCCTGGGCGCCTTCAAGCTGAACTTCCCCGGCGACGACCTGTACTCCCAGCGCCTGTTCTATCAGTTCAAGACCGCCCTCGACCCCCAGCAGGACACCGGCCTGTACCTGGCCGGCTGCGGCAGCTCGTTTACCGGCGGCTGGGCCGAAGGCGCGGTGCAGACCGCCCTGAACGGCGCCTGCGCGGTGATCGCCAGCCTCGGTGGCGAACTGCTGGAAGGCAACCCGCTGTTCGACCTGCAATCGCACTTCCGCTATTGCTGAGCCCAGGCCCCTACCGACTTTCGTTGAGACTTTTTCATGTACAGCCAGCTTTCGATCGAAGCGCTCGTTGACGGGTTTCGCCAGGGCAGCCTCTGCCTGGATTCCTGGCACCGCGCGCTGCTCGACCAATACGCCGACGCCGGGCACCTGAACAGCTTCATCAGCTTCGCCCCGCAGGCGTTCAGCGGCGACACCGGTACGCCAGAGCAGCGCCAGGCACCGCTCTACGGCATCCCGGTTTCGTTCAAGGACAACATCAATGTCAGCGGCCTGCCGACCACCGCCGGCACGCCCGGCCTGGCCGACTACCAGCCGGCTGAGGATGCCGGCATCGTCCAGCGCTTCAAGGCGCTGGGCGCGCGGGTCGCCGGCAAGAACAACATGCACGAGCTGTCGTTCGGCGTGACCTCGGCCAACCTGAGCTATGGCGCGGTGGTCAATCCGCGCCACCTGCAACACAGCGCCGGTGGCAGCAGCGGCGGTTGTGCCGCGGCCGTGGCCGCCGGCCTGGTGCCCTGCGCGGTGGGCACCGACACCGGCGGCTCAGTGCGGATTCCCGCGGCCTTCTGCGGCGTGGTGGGTTTCCGCCCGAGCACCGGGGTCTACCCTGGCGACGGCATTGTCCCGGTGTCCCAGACCAAAGACTCGCCGGGCCTGCTGACCCGCAGCCTGGAAGACGCACTGTTCGTGCATCGGCAGCTGACCGGCGCGTCCTTCGCCGCGCCGACTGAAGCCAAGCGCCTGCGCGTCGGCATTCCCCAGCAGTTCTTCTGGTCCGAGCTGGAGACCAAGGTGTACAGCGACTGCCGCGCGGCGATCGATTGCCTGGCCGACCAGGGCGTGGAGATGGTGCCGGTGGACGACCGCCTGATCGGCGAGATCAACGAAAGCATCCAGTTCCCGCTACCGATCTTCGAGTTCTTCATCGACTTCCCGCGGTTCCTGCTCAAGGCCGGCCAGGGCGAACGCTTCCTCGACATCCTCGGCCAGATCCGCGACCCGCAGATCAAGAAGACCCTCATGGCGCAGCTGGAAAGCCCGGCCATTTCCTATGAAGACTATGTGCAGGCCTTGATGAGCAAACTGCGCCTTGACCGCGAATATGCCGGGCTGTTCCAGCAGCACCGGCTCGACCTGATCGCCTACCCGACCGTCAGCTGCACTGCGCCGCTGCTGAGCGACAGCGGCGCCCAGGAGCATTTCGAGCGTTTCGTACGCAACACCGACCCGGCCAGCAACCTGGCAACGCCGAGTGTCAGCGTACCGGTGGCCGAGCCGGGCAGCCTGCCGGTCGGGCTGTCGTTCGACGCCTTGCCCGGGCAGGACCACCGGCTGCTGCACATGGCGCAGCAACTGAGCCGCCTGCTGGCCCTGCGCTGAATCGCCGCCCGGGTGCGCGGGAGCCGGCCTGCCGGTTTTCCGCACACCCGAGGCGCCCCCTCGCTACCTCCAATAACAATTTCATTGCAGGCCTTGCCATGCGCGGTACGTCCATCGCTTCATCCCCTTCAACCTCCCATCGCACGGTCGCCGAACGCCGGCCCTCGGTCATCGGCGGCGCCATGATCATCGGCGGCACCATTGTCGGAGCGGGCATGTTCTCGCTGCCGGTGATGATGTCGGGGCTGTGGTTCCAAGGCTCCCTCGCGGTGCTGGTGCTGTCGTGGTTCTGCACCCTGCACTCAGGGCTGATGATCCTCGAAGCCAACCTCAACTACCGGCCGGGGGCGAGCTTCTCGACCATCACCCGCGACCTGATCGGCCGACGCTGGAGCCTGTTCAACGGCGCCACCCTGGTGTTCGTCCTGTACATCCTGACCTACGCCTACATCTCGGCCAGCGGCTCGGTGATCCGCCACACCGCCCACAACCTGGGCCTGGAGATTTCCTCGCGCAACGGCGGCCTGGTGTTCGCCCTGGCGGTGGCCCTGGTGGTCTGGCTCAGCACCGCGGCGGTCAGCCGCATCACCACCCTGGTGTTCGGCGCCAAGATCCTCGCCTTCTTCCTGACCTTCGGCGGCCTGCTCGGCCATGTGCAGCCGCAAGTCCTGTTCGATCGCGGCAACCCACAACCGGACTACCTGCCCTATCTGTTCATGACCCTGCCGTTCTGCCTGACCTCCTTCGGCTTTCACGGCAACGTGCCGAGCCTGATGAAGCACTACGGCAAGGACCCGCAGCGCATCCGCAACTGCCTGCTGATCGGCACCCTGATCGCCCTGGTCCTGTACACGGTGTGGATGCTCTGCACCATGGGCACCCTGCCCCGCGACCAGTTCAAGGACATCGCCCGCCAGGGCGGCACCATCGATGTGCTGATCAGCGCCCTGGGCAGCATGCTCAACAGCGCCCGGGTCGACCTGCTGCTGACTCTGTTCTCCAACTTTGCCGTGGCCTGTTCGTTCCTCGGCGTCACCCTCGGCTTGTTCGACTACATCGCCGACTCCCTGGGCTTCGACGACAACCCCCGGGGCCGCCTGAAAAGCGCGCTGGTCACCTTCGCCCCGCCGATCGGCTGCGCGCTGATCTGGCCGGAAGGCTTCATCCTCGCCATCGGCTTCGCCGGCCTGGCGGCAACCGTCTGGGCGGTGATCACCCCGGCCCTGCTCGCCCATGCCTCGCGCAAACGCTTCGCCAGCCCGCTGTACCGGGTCTGGGGCGGCACCCCGATGATCGTCCTGGTGCTGCTGTTCGGCCTGGCCAACGCCCTGGCCCACCTGCTGTTCAGCTTCGACCTGCTGCCGGTCTGGCGTTAGCCGGGAGCCGGGCAAAAAAAAGCCCCGCCGAGGCGGGGCTGAAACGAAAGGAGCTTTAACGGATGAGAAAGAGCTCTTTACAGCATCAAACGAACCTTAGAACACGTACTGCACACGAGCCACCAGGGCATCACCGCTGTCGTCGCCAACATTATTGGTGACGTTGTCGGTGCTGACCTTGATGTAGTTGGCGGAGATCTTGATCGCCTCGTTGGCATACCAGTTGACACCGATGGTGTTCAGGCTGGCCTTGGCGTCGCCGACTTCACGGGTCGAGGTATTGCTCACGACGTTCTCGTCGTCGACCTTGATGTTGTCGTAGCGGTAGAACACTTCCCAGGCACCGTACTGCTTGTTCTCAGGCTTGATCGAGTCGAACTTGGCACCGTCAAGCTTGTAGGAACGGGACTCGCCGGTCAGGGTGTAGGCCAGTTGGCCGTAGTAACCCGTGGCTTTCACGTCCTGGTAAGCGTTGCTGTCAGCCTTCATCTTGCGCTTGAGGTATTCAGCCTGGACCGAGAACGGACCGGTAGCGAAGGCGAATTCGCCGCCGAACACGGTATCGGTGTCGTAGGCGCCGACCGCAGTGATGTTCGGGGTGGAAGAGTTCGACGAGGTCAGACCGATGCCGCCGCCGAAGGTGGCACGGTTACCGTTGGCGCCAGCGTCGTTACCGCCGTTGGTGGCAACGCCACGAACGCCCAGACGTGGACGAATACGCGAGTCGAAAGCGGTGTCGTTCAGGTCGCGGGTGGCGAAGTCCAGACCGAAGTGCAGCACGTTGCCGGTTTCATGCATCGGAGCGAATACGGCACGGGCGTTGAATTGCTTGACGCTGTCGCCGTCGCTGTCATTCAGGTCCTTGGCCGACACGCTGGTGGACAGGTAAGCCGTATCCGCCACTACCGAACTGACCTGCACGCCCATGCCGTTTTCGTGGGTGTTGATCCAGTCAGCCAGTTCGTAGGCCGAGTTACGCTCCATGGCGGTAACCCACTTGGAGCTGGTGGCTTTCTCCAGACCGAAGTCCGGGTCGAAACGGCCAGCACGGATGGTCACAGGCTTGAAGCCGACATAGGAGATCGACGCTTCGTCGAAGTAGCCGTCCTCAGAGGTGCCAGAGTTATGCGAGAAGTCGTAGTTGAGCTGGTACTTCCAGTCCTTGTAGGCGGTGCCACCCAGTTCCAGGAAAGCGCGACGGAAATAGGCGCCATCACCAGAATTACCATTCTTGGTGTAGTAATCATCGAAACGACCGTAATCGGCCTGCAGACGACCACCCAGCTTGAAGCTGAAAGCCGAGTCGGTAGTGGCAACCTCAAGGCCGCCCTTGGTCTTGACTACGATATCGGCGCCATCGGTGGTGACGGTGCCAGCGAAAGCCTGGGCGGTAACTGCCAGGGCCAGGGCGCTGGCGGCAAAACCGGCGAAGTGCTTACGGATCATCGAAGATTTCCCCTAATTGGTGGTCTGTAGCGCTGGAAAAAACACGCGAGTCAGGCCCGCTTGTGTTGGGAGGGAATCTTGGCGGCGGGTTATTTCAGGGGAGTTGCTGCTAGATAAAGATTTAATGACAGCGGAACTTTTTTACTTCCAAACGAAATAAGGCAAAAAGCCTGCTCTAGAGCCTTGGGCGGGGGATTTCGAAGAAAAGCGAGGTAACCGCTGCCGCAGGCTGCGATCGGCCGAACGGCCGCAGCGACTTCAAGATCGCTGAAGGCCTTCAGCCTTATCGCAGCCTGCGGCAGCGGCTACAGGAATGCGTACGCCTTGCATGCGTTGGTGTAGCCGCTGGCGAAGCCTGCGATCGAGCGCGAAGCGGTCGCGCTCTTGAGGGCCTTGAGGCTTCAGCGGCTACGGGAGGATTGTCGGGTGAATCAGGCGTTGCGCTTGCGCTCGGCGGCCAGGCGTTCGGCCAGCGCGTCGACATCGGCGACGGGCGCTTGCGGCATCTTGCGCAAGGTGGCCTGCATCAGGCGCATCTGCCGCAGGAAACGCCGGCAATTGGGGCAGAACAACAGGTGATGGCGCTGGATCAGGCGCTGGCGAAAACTCAGCTGACCATCGAGATAGTCGCTGGAGCGTGCCACTTGTTCCTTGCAGGTCAGCATTGGCCGGTCTCCTCGAAATGCTCCACGGTGGCAAAGACCTTGAGTCGCGCCCGATGCAGCAGCACTCGGACATTGGAGAGGGAAATGTCCAGAAGATTACAGATCTCCTCCAGCTCCAGGCCCTGGCGCTCGCGCAGGGTCAACACGCTGCCTTGCAGTTCCGACAGGCTCGCCAAGGTGTGCTCCAGGCATTCGCGCAGCTCGGCCTCGGTGAGCAGGGCTTCCGGGGTGTCGGCGTGCCAGGCGAACGGGGCCACCAGCCAGTGACCGTCAGAGGAAGAAAAACGTTCGTCGCCGATGGTGCCGTGGGGGGACGGCAGGTCATCCAGCAGGACTTCCCGGCGGTTCTGTTTGTAGCGGCTTTTCGCCGAGTTGGCGGTGATGGTCAACAGCCAGGTCTTGAGGCTGGAACGCCCCTGGAAACCGGCCAGGTTGCGCACCACCGACAGCCAGGCATCCTGCACCACTTCGTCGGCGTGGCGCTGGCCGACAATGGCGTAGGCCACGGCGCGCATGGCGCTCTGGTAGGTGCCGACCAGTTCCTTGTAGGCCTTTTGCTCGCCGGCCAACAGGCGTTCAAGCAGTTGCGTGTCGTCAGCTGCGGACATTCATGCCTCGTAATCGGAATCGGGGATCACAGCCGGCCAGCGCCGCCGGCTCCTGGCGGGAGCCGACGGCCACCGATCAGCGGCTGCGATCCATAAGACTGTCAACGCTTGCGCAGAAGCACACTGCCAATCGAATAACCGGCGCCGAACGAGCTGAGTATCGCCAGCGAGCCGCTGCTCAGGTCATCCTGGTTCTTGTGGAAAGCGATCACCGAACCGGCCGAACTGGTGTTGGCGTAGGTGTCGAGAATCACTGGCGCTTCCTCTTCGGTGGCCTCGCGGCCCAGCAGCTTCTTGACGATCAGGTGGTTCATGCTGAGGTTGGCCTGGTGCAACCAGAAACGCTTCACGTCGCTGACGTTCAGCTGGTTTTCCTGCAGGTGCTCGGCGATCAGTTCCGCCACCATCGGGCAGACGTCGCGGAACACCTTGCGGCCTTCCTGCACGAAGAGTTTGTCCGGCGCGCCGATGCCCTCTTCCGCGGCGCGGTTGAGGAAGCCGAAGTTGTTGCGGATGTTGTTGGAGAACTTGGTCAGCAGCTTGGTGCTGATGATGTCGAACTGGTACGGCGAAGTGGCCAGGTCAGCCCGCTCGATGATCACCGCGGTGGCCGCGTCGCCGAAGATGAAGTGGCTGTCGCGGTCACGGAAGTTCAGGTGGCCGGTGCAGACTTCCGGGTTGACCATCAGGATCGCCCGGGCCTGGCCCAGTTGCACACTGTTGCAGGCGGCCTGGATGCCGAAGGTGGCCGAGGAGCAGGCCACGTTCATGTCGAAACCGAAACCAGCGATGCCCAGGGCTTCCTGGACTTCGATGGCGATGGCCGGGTAGGCGCGTTGCAGGTTGGAGCAGGCGACTATCACCCCGTCGATGTCCGCGGCGGTCTTGCCGGCGCGTTGCAGGGCCTGCTCGGCGGCGCCGATGGCCATCTGGCAGAGTACCGACCATTCGTCGTTGGAACGCTCGGGCAGGCGCGGGGCCATGCGCTGCGGGTCGAGGATGCCGTCCTTGTCCATGACAAAGCGGCTTTTGATGCCGGAGGCCTTTTCGATGAAGGCCGCGCTGGATTCGGTCAGGGCCTGAACGTCGCCGCGCTCGATCGCTTGCGCGTTGTCGGCGTTGAACTGATGCACGTAGGTGTTGAAAGACTCCACCAGCTCTTCGTTGGAGATGCTGTTGGCCGGGGTGTACAGGCCAGTGCCGCTGATGACGACGTTATGCACGTTCGTTCCTCTATTCTGTTCAGGCAGAAGGTATTGGCACCGTCGTACCAAACCGTAAATGGTCTATCCCGACTGACGGAATCGGACCTGACATCGCTTTATTCCGCTTTGCCCGGGCGGCGAACGCTCAAAACCGCGGGGCCGGCATTTATAACGGCGAAGTTTGCCATAAACGCTGGCGTTTGGCCCCATCGGCAAGCGTAATCGCCGTAACGCCACCGATCCCTGTAGCCGCTGCCGCAGGCTGCGATCGACCTCGAAGAGGGCGTGCTCCCTGAGATCGCGGGAAGGTCCTTCGGACCTTATCGTCCGAACGCGGCCCGAGCCTGCGGCAGCGGCTACAGGCGTCGTATCAGGCTTCCACCTGGCTCCACTGCTTGTTCAGGCGCTTGTCGGAAATCGGCGCCTTGGTGCCCAATTGCTGGGCGAACAGCGACACCCGATACTCCTCCAGCCACCAGCGGTACAGCTCCAGCTGCGGGTCGCGCTTGCCTTCCTGGGCGTGTTTGCCGGCGCGAGCCTGGTACTGGTTCCACAGGCCGGCCAGCTCGGTACTCCAGACCCGGTCCTTCTGCACCTGGCTGCCGAGCTTCTCGAAGCGCAGTTCGACGGCCTTGAGGTAACGCGGCAGCTCCTTGAGCCATTGCATCGGGGTTTCGCGGACAAAACCCGGGTACACCAGATAGCTCAGCTGCGACTTGATGTCGTTCAGCGCCACCGCCTGGGCCAGGTCGATCTTGCCCTTGAAGCGTTTTTGCAGGCCGTGCCAGAGCTTGAGGATGTCCAGGGTCAGGCGCGCCAGGCGCTCGGCATGCTCGGTCCAACTGCCGCGCTTGCGCTCGGCCAGCGACGCCAGGCCCGCGCCGTCCCGGGGCAGGCTGTCCTCGCCTTCCAGCACGCAGCTGTCGAGGCTGGCCAGCAGGATGTCTTCCATCAGGGCATCGACACGCCCCAGTTCGCGATACAGCAGGCCCAGCTCGGTCAGCCCCGGCAGCTTGTTGCGCAGGAACTTGGCCGGCTCGGCCAGCTGTTGCAGCAACAGGCGCTGCAAGGCCCGACGATGCTGGAACTCGGCTTCGGCCGGGGTGGAGAAACGCCCTTCCTTGACCGTGCCACCTTCTTCCACCAACGCCGGATACACCGTCATCGACAGCCCGGCGATCTTCTGCTGGGTTTTCTCCGCCACCGCGGCGAATACCTTGGCCTCCACCGGCTGCTGGCTTTTCGCGGTTTGCGGCACGGCCAGGGCGGCCTGGCTGGCCTCGGCGAAACGCGCGGTCAGCTCGGCCAGGTCGCGGCCTTCGCCGAGGAACTTGCCCTGGGCGTCGACGATTTCCAGGTTCATCCGCAGGTGGCTTTCCACCTGTTGCGCCGACTCGGCCCAGGCCTCGTCGCTGACCCGCGCCCCGGTCATGCGCAGCAACTCACGCCCCAGCGCCTGGGGCAGCGAGCCCTGGGCGAAATCGATACGCGCCAGGGCCGCCTTGACGAAATCCGGCACCGGCACGAAGTTCTTGCGCAGCGCCTTGGGCAGGTTGCGCACCAGGGCGATGCACTTGGCTTCCACCAGCCCCGGCACCAGCCATTCCAGGCGCTCGGCGGGCAGGGCCGGCAGCAGCGGCGCCGGCACCCGCAGGGTCACGCCGTCCCGTGGATGGTTGGGCTCGAAGTGGTAACTCAGGGCCAGCTCCAGATCGCCGATCTGCAGGGTGTCCGGGTACTGCATGGCGGTGACTTCACTGGCCTCGCGGGCCAGCACGTCTTCCTCGCGCATGATCAGCAGCTGCGGGTCTTTCTGGCTGTGCACCCGGTACCAGCTGTCGAAGGTCGCGGTCTGGTGGATCTCCGCCGGCAGGCGCGCGTCGTAGAAGGCGAACAGGGTTTCCTCGTCGGCGAGAATGTCGCGGCGCCGGGCCTTGGCTTCCAGTTCATCGAGCTGCTCCAGCAGGCACGTGTTGGCGCTCAGGCACTTGGCTTTCGACTGGATCTCGCCACGCACCAGGCCTTCGCGGATAAACAGCTCGCGCGACACCAGCGGGTCCACCGGCCCGTAATGCACCGGACGGCGGCCGACCACGATCAGGCCGAACAGGGTGATCTGCTCGTAGGCCACCACCTGCCCGCGCTTCTTCTCCCAATGGGGTTCGAAGTGGTTTTTCTTGATCAGGTGTCCGGCCAGCGGCTCGATCCAGTCCGGCTCGATCTTCGCCACCATGCGCGCATAGAGCTTGGTGGTTTCCACCAGCTCGGCGGTCATCAGCCACTGCGGACGTTTCTTGCCCAGCCCGGACGACGGGTGCACCCAGAAGCGCCGCTGACGGGCACCGAGGTAGTCGCCCTCCTCGGTCTTCTGGCCGATCTGGCTCAGCAGGCCGACCAGTACCGCCTTGTGCAGTTTGGGGTAGTCGGCCGGTTCCTTGTTCAGGCTCAGCTGCAGGTCGCGGCAGATCAGGCTCAGTTGGCGATGGGAGTCGCGCCACTCGCGCAGGCGCAAGTAGTTGAGGAAATTCTTGCGGCACCAGTTACGCAACGGGCTGGCGGTCAGCGCCTGGCGTTGCTCTTCGAAGCCGCGCCACAGATTGACCAGCCCGGCGAAATCCGAATCCACGTCCTTCCATTGCGCGTGGGCCTGGTCGGCCGCCTGCTGGCGCTCCGGCGGCCGCTCGCGCGGGTCCTGGATCGACATGGCGCTGGCGACGATCAGCACTTCCTGGAGGCTGCCCAGCTTCGCCGCTTCCAGCAGCATGCGGCCCATGCGCGGGTCCACCGGCAGCCGCGCCAATTGGCGGCCCAGCGGCGTCAGCTGGCTGTTGCGGTCCACCGCCGAGAGTTCTTGCAGCAGGTTGAAACCGTCGCTGATGGCCTTGCCATCCGGCGGCTCGATAAAGGGGAAGGCAGTGATTTCACCAAGGCGCAGATGGAGCATCTGCAGGATCACCGCCGCCAGGTTGGTGCGCAGGATCTCCGGGTCGGTGAACTCCGGACGGCCGCTGAAATCCTCTTCGCTGTACAGGCGCACGCAGATACCCGGCTCGACCCGGCCGCAGCGGCCTTTACGCTGGTTGGCGCTGGCCTGGGAGATTGCCTCGATGGGCAGGCGCTGGACCTTGGCCCGGTAGCTGTAGCGGCTGATGCGCGCGGTGCCGCTGTCGATCACGTAGCGGATGCCCGGTACGGTCAGCGAGGTCTCGGCGACGTTGGTCGCCAGCACCACCCTGCGGCCCGGGTGCGACTGGAAAATCCGCTGCTGCTCGGCCGGCGACAGGCGCGCATACAGCGGCAAGATCTCGGTGTGCTTGAGCTGGGCCTTGCGCAGCATTTCGGCGGCATCGCGAATCTCCCGCTCGCCCGGCAGGAACACCAGCACGTCACCCGGGCTGCGGCGCTCGCTGCGCTCATGGGCGGCGATTTCGTCGAGGGTGGCGAGGATCGCCTGGTCCACCGTCAGGTCGTCCTCGACCCGGTTGCCCTCTTCGTCCTGCTCCAGGGTCAGCGGGCGATACCAGGTTTCCACCGGGAAGGTACGGCCGGAAACCTCGACGATCGGCGCGTCGTCGAAATGCTTGGAGAAACGCTCCAGGTCGATGGTCGCCGAAGTGATGATGACCTTGAGGTCCGGACGCCGCGGCAGCAGGGTCTTCAGGTAGCCCAGCAGGAAATCGATGTTCAGGCTGCGTTCGTGGGCTTCGTCGACGATGATCGTGTCGTAGCGTTCCAGGTAGCGGTCGTTCTGGGTTTCCGCCAGCAGGATGCCGTCGGTCATCAGCTTGATCAGGGTGTTCGAGTCGCTCTGGTCCTCGAAGCGCACCTGGTAACCCACCAAGGCACCTAGCGGCGTCGCCAGCTCTTCGGCGACCCGGCTGGCCACGCTGCGCGCGGCGATCCGCCGAGGCTGGGTATGGCCGATCAGGCCGTGCTGGCCGCGGCCGATTTCCAGGCAGATCTTCGGCAGCTGGGTGGTTTTACCCGAGCCGGTTTCGCCGGCGATGATCAGCACCTGGTGCTTTTGCAGCGCCGCCTTGATCTCGTCGCGCTTGGCGGCGATCGGCAGGCTGTCGTCGTAGCGAATCGACGGCACGCTGGCGCGCCGCGCCGCCACCTGGGCGCAGGACGCCTGCATGCGTTCGACCCACTGCCCAAGCTTGGCCTCGTCAGGTTTCTTGCGCAGCTCAAGCAACTGCCGGCGCAACCGGTGGCGGTCGGCGAGCATGGCTTGGTCGAGGTTTTTCAGCAGTTGGTCGGTCATAAAGGCAGCTGCAAGCTTCAAGCGAAAAGCCGCAAGATTAACGCAGCTTCTCGTTTTTAGCTTGCAGCTTCTAACTTGCCGCTTGCCGCTGCTCCCTCTATTCGGTATCCCGCTCCTTGCGCCGGTACGGGAACACATCGATCACCTTGCCGGCGCGAATGGCGTCCTGCAGGCCTTTCCAGTAATCGGCGTTGTACAGCTCGCCATGCAGCTGGTCGAACAGCTTGCGCTGCCCGGCGTCGGCGAACAGGAACGGCGGGAACTCCTCGGGGAACACGTCCAGCGGACCGATGGAGTACCAGGGCTCGGAGGCCATCTCGTCCTCCGGGGTGCGCGGTGCCGGGATGTGGCGGAAGTTGGCTTCGGTGAGGAAGCAGATCTCGTCGTAGTCGTAGAACACCACCCGGCCATGGCGGGTGACGCCGAAGTTCTTCAGCAGCATGTCGCCGGGGAAGATGTTGGCCGCGGCCAGTTGCTTGATCGCCAGGCCATAGTCCTCCAGCGCCTCGCGCACCTGGGCCGGGTTGGCGTGGTCCAGGTAGAGGTTGAGCGGGGTCATGCGCCGCTCGGTCCAGCAGTGGCGAATCAGCACCGTATCGCCCTCCACCGACACCGTCGACGGCGCCACTTCCAGCAGTTCCGCCAGGCACGCCGGATCGAACTTGCCCAGGGGAAAGCGGAAATCGGCGAACTCCTGGGTATCGGCCATGCGCCCTACCCGGTCGACGCTTTTCACCAGGCGGTACTTCTCGATCACCGTGGCGCGGTCGACGTTTTTCGACGGCGAGAAGCGGTCCTTGATGATCTTGAACACGGTGTTGAAGCCCGGCAGGGTGAACACGCTCATGACCATGCCGCGCACGCCCGGGGCCATGATGAACTGGTCGTCGGTGTTGGCCAGGTGGTTGATCAGCGCCCGGTAGAACTCGGACTTGCCGTGCTTGTAGAAACCGATGGAGGTGTACAGCTCGGCGATGTTCTTGCCCGGCAGGATGCGCTTGAGGAAACCGATGAACTCCGCCGGCACCGGCACGTCGACCATGAAATAGGAACGGGTGAAGGAAAAGATGATCGACACATCGGCTTCGTCGGTGATCAGCGCATCGATCTGGATGCCCCGCCCTTCACGGTGCAGCAGCGGAATCACCAGCGGCCACTGCTCGTCATGGGTGTAGATGCGCCCCACCAGGTAGGCACCCTTGTTGCGGTACAGCACCGAGGAAAACAGCTCCACCGCCAGCTCCGGGTCCTTGCACACCCAGTCCGGCAGGTTCTCCCGCAGCTGCGACTCCAGGCGCCGCAGGTCGCCGGGCAGGTCGGCATAGGCCTCGCTGAAGCTGTAGTCGACGAAGATCTGTTCGAGCATCGTCGACAGATGGCCTTGCGGGCGGTAGGTGCGGGTCTGCGCGGCCCGGGCGCGGCGCAGGCTCGGCCGCGTGGTGTGGATGAACATGCAGCCGTCGCTGATCAGGTCGTGGCTGAACAGGCCGCAGAAGGCCGAGTTGTACCAGGTCTCGGACAACTCATCGTCGAAGCGCAGGTCGATCAGGCTGATATAGGCGCTTTTCACCAGCGGCCACTGATTGACGTCGAGCAGGGTCTCCAGATCGAAGGCCGTGCGCAGCCGCTCTACCGTCTCGCTGACCTTTTCCTCGTACAGGTTGATCCGCGCCGCCGAGGCGGTCTGCGCCTCCTGCCACTGCGCCTGCTCGAAACGCGCCCGGGCACCGTCGGTGATCTGGCGAAAGTGCTCGCGGTAATCGTCGAAGCCATCGAGGATCGTTCGAGCGATATCGGCGGCGGGCCATTTCTGCGGCATGGTGAGACCTCTGCGGGAATTCGGAAAAGCCTGAGCTTAGCCAGTGAACCGGGTGCAGGAGAAGTGCAATTTTTCCGCGGATGGCGAAGGATGCCGCCAATTCAACCGCAAGATAGCGATTGCTCGCGCCCCGTCTCTCGGCAACACTCTCGCCCTGCCGAAAAAAGGGCCGTTGCAAGGGCCATTAAAGGAGTTGCGCCGTGAGACTTGTCGATACCCTGCGTTTGTTGTCCCTGGCCGCGATCTGGGGTGCGAGTTTTCTGTTCATGCGCATCATCGCACCAGTGATCGGCAGCATTCCCACGGCCTTCTTTCGCGTCTCCATCGCCGCCACCGGCCTGTTGGTGATCCTCGCGCTGATGCGCATCAGCTGGGACTTCCAGGGCAAATTCAAGACCGTGCTGCTGCTCGGCGTGATCAACTCCGGCATCCCCGCCACCATGTATTCGGTGGCGGCCCTGGTGTTGCCGGCCGGTTATTCGGCGATCTTCAATGCCACCACGCCCTTGATGGGCGTGCTGATCGGCGGGCTGTTCTTCCACGAGAAACTGACCCCGACAAAAATCGCCGGGGTCAGCCTGGGCCTGTTCGGCGTGGGCATCCTGACCCGCGCCGGCCCCATGACATTCGACCTGGAACTGCTGCTGGGCGCGCTGGCCTGCCTGCTCGCCACCACCTGCTACGGTTTCGCCGGCTTCCTCGCGCGGCGCTGGCTGGACCAGGCCGGCGGCCTCGACAGTCGCCTCTCGGCCCTGGGCAGCATGCTCGGCGCCAGCCTGTTCCTGCTGCCGGTCTTCGCCTACAGCGCTATCAGCCAGCCGCCCGCCAGCTGGGGTGGCTGGAGTGTCTGGCTGTCGTTGCTGGGCCTGGGGCTGGCCTGCACCGCCTTTGCCTACATCCTGTATTTCCGCCTGCTGAGCTCGATCGGCCCGGTCAAGTCCATGACCGTGACCTTCATGATCCCGCCGTTCGGGGTGCTGTGGGGCGCGTTGCTGCTGGACGAGCCGCTGTCCATGGCCCACCTGTATGGCGGCGTGCTGATCGCCGCGGCCTTGTGGCTGGTGTTGAAACCGACAGCGATGAGGCAAGCCTGAGGCCTTTCCTCATCGCTGGGCCAGTCACTTACAACGCCGCCTCGCTCATCTGCCCATCCACCAGCCGCCGGATCCCCAGCGGGTTGGCGTTCTGCAAGGCTTCGGGCAGCAAGGCATCCGGGTAGTTCTGGAAGCACACCGGACGCAGGAAGCGTTCGATGGCCAGGGTGCCCACCGAGGTGCCGCGTGGGTCGGAGGTCGCCGGATACGGTCCGCCGTGCACCATGGCTTCGCAAACCTCGACCCCCGTCGGGTAGCCGTTGAGCAGGATGCGCCCGACCTTTTCCTGCAACAGCTCGCCCAGCCAGCGGTACTCCAGCAGCTCCTGCGCCTCGCCGATCAAGGTCGCGGTCAACTGCCCGCGCAAGGCTTGCACGGCGGCACCGAGCTGGGCCCGGTCCTCGACTTCGATAACCACGGTGGCGGGGCCGAACACCTCTTCCTGGAGCAACGGATCGCCCTCCAGCAGCAAGCGCACATCGGCCTGGAACAACTGCGGCCGGGCCTGCCCGCCCTGCTGCGCCTGGCCGGCCAGATGGCGCAGGCCCGGATGTTCGTGCAACTCGGCCAGGCCCCGGTTATAGCTGAGCAACGTGCCGGCGTTGAGCATGGTCTGCGGCGCTTGCTGGTTCATCTGCGCGCGGAACTGTTCGAGGAAGGCGCTGAACTCGGGCGAGCGCTGGCCGATGATCAGGCCGGGATTGGTGCAGAACTGGCCGCAACCGAGGGTCACCGAACCGCTGAGTTCGGCGGCGATCTTCTCGCCGCGCAATTTGAGCGCCTCCGGCAGCAGGATCACCGGGTTGATGCTCGACATCTCGGCGAACACCGGGATCGGTTGCGCCCGGCTCGCGGCCATCCGGCCCAGGGCATTGCCGCCCTTGAGCGAGCCGGTGAACCCCACGGCCTGGATCGCCGGATGCTTGACCAGCCATTCGCCGACCCCGCCGCCATAGATCATGTTGAAGACCCCGGCCGGCATGTCGCTGCGCTCGGCCGCGCGCAGGATCGCGTCGGCCACCCACTCGGCGGTCGCCATATGTCCGCTGTGGGCCTTGAACACCACCGGGCAACCGGCGGCCAGGGCCGACGCGGTATCGCCGCCGGCGGTGGAAAACGCCAGGGGAAAATTGCTCGCGCCGAACACCGCCACCGGTCCCAGGGCGATGCGGTACTGGCGCAGGTCCGGACGCGGCAAGGGCTGGCGCTGCGGCAAGGCGCGGTCGATGCGCGCGCCGTAGAAGTCGCCGCGGCGCAGCACCTTGGCGAACAAGCGCAGCTGGCCGCTGGTACGCCCGCGTTCACCCTGGATGCGCGCGGCCGGCAGCGCGGTTTCGCGGCATACGGTGGCGACAAAATCGTCGCCCAGGACATCCAGCTCATCGGCGATGGCATCGAGGAACGCTGCCCGCCGCTCGGCGCTGAGGTTGCGATAGTGCGGATAGGCCGCGGCCGCGACGCGGGCGGCGGCGTCCACTTCGGCTTCGGTGGCCTGGAAGAAGGTGCCGGGCAATGCCTGCCCGCTGCTGGCGTCCAGGCTGTGCAGTCGCCCGTTGCCCTCGGCGCTGCGGCGGCCGCCGATGTAGTTGTGTCCCAATATCGTGGTCATGACTGGTTCCTTGGCCGGCCGTGACGCCGGCGTGTGAAGACTCAAAGCTGGCGCACCTGGCCGATGTCCAGGGGCTGGGCGCTTTCGCCGATGCCGTTTTCCAGGGGTGCGCCGAAGGCGTCGAGGCGGATCTGGAAGCGATCGCCCGGTCGGGTTTTCACCCCGTCGGCAAAGGACAGAGTGGCGGTGCCGAAGTAGTGCACATGCACGTCGCCCGGACGCAGGAACTGCGCGTACTTGAAGTGGTGGAACTCGAGGTTGGCCAGGCTGTGGCACATGTTGTCCTCGCCGCTGAGGAACTCCTTCTCCCAGAGGATCTGGCCATCGCGCAGGATGCGGCTGCGGCCCACCAGGTGGCGCGGCAATTCGCCGACCCGCAGCTCGGGACCGTAGGCGCAGAAGCGCAACTTGGAATGGGCCAGGTACAGGTAGTTGCGCCGCTCCATCACATGGTCGGAGAACTCGTTGCCCAGGGCATAACCGAGGCGATACGGCTGGCCGTCGTCGCCGATCACATACAGCCCGGTCAGCTCCGGTTCCTCGCCGGCGTCTTCGGCGAAGGGCGGCACCGGGAAGTCGGCACCGGGGCGAATGACTATGCTGCCGTCGCCCTTGTAGAACCATTCCGGCTGCGCGCCGACCTGCCCCGCCGCCGGCTTGCCGCCCTCCAGGCCCCACTTGAAGATGCGCATGGTGTCGGTCATGCCGGCTTCGACCTCGCCCTGATGCAGGTGCTGGGGCTGGTGCATCTTGTCCCGGGTCGAGGCGCTACCCAGGTGGGTCAGGCCGGTGCCGCTGATCAGGCAGTGGGCCGGGTCTTCGTGATCCAGCGGCGGCAGGACCTGGCCGTTGCGCAGCAGCGCGGCATAGTCCGGGCCGGACTCGCAGCCACGGTGGCTGACTTCGTCTTGCAGGCTGTGTTGGCCGCGAATCGCCGCCAGGGCCAGTTCGCGGGTACTGCTGCTGTTGCGCACCACCTGGACCCGGTCGCCATCGACGATGCCGACCTGGCGTTGCCCCTGGGCGTTCTCAAATTGAATCAGGCGCATGAATGGCCTCCTGGAATCGAAAAGATCTGCGCGGTCTGTTCGGTCCCGCGCGGCTGACGGCGGGCATCATTCGATGATGTTGAATTCGCTCAGGTACTCGGTGGAGAGTTCCAGGCCCAGGCCCGGCTTGAGGTCGTCGAGCTGGATGTAGCCCCCCACCGGCTGCGGCTCGCCCTTGAACACGTAGTAGAACAGCTCGTTGCCGACCTCGACGTCGAACACCGGGAAGAACTCGGCCATCGGCGAGGCGGTGCTGGACATAGTCAGGTGGTAGTTGTGCATCTGCCCGGCATGGGGGATCACCGGCACCGACCAGGCCTCGGCCATGGCGTTGATCTTGCGCGCCGCGGTAATGCCGCCGACGCGGTTGGTGTCGTACTGGATCACGTCAACGGCGCGGCGTTCCAGCAGGTCCTTGAAGCCATAGGAAGTGAACTCGTGCTCGCCGCCGGAGATCGGCATGATCCCCATCTTCTTCAGCTCGACGTAGCCCTCGATGTCGTCGGCGATCACCGGTTCTTCCAGCCAACGCGGCTCGAACTCGGCCAGCCTGGGCAACATGCGCCGGGCATATTCCAGGGTCCAGCCCATGTAGCACTCGAGCATGATGTCGACATCCGGGCCGGCCAGTTCACGCAGGGCGCGCACCTGCTCGATGTTGCGGCGCATGCCCGCCGGGCCGTCTTTCGGGCCGTAGCCGAAGCGCATCTTCAGCGCGTTGAAACCCTGGTTGAGGTAGCCCTGGGCCTCTTCGAGGAACAGGTCGAGGTTGTCGTTGGCGTAGAGCTTGGAGGCGTAGGTCCAGATCTTCTCCTTGGTGCGCCCGCCCAGCAGCTTGAACACCGGCTTGTTCACCGCCTTGCCCATGATGTCCCAGATGGCGATGTCGATCGCCGAGATCGCCGCCATGCCGATGCCCTTGCGGCCCCAGGCGTGGCTCTGGCGGTACATCTTCTGCCAGATGTATTCGTTGTCGAACGGGTCTTCGCCGATGGCGATCGGGGCCAGGTAGGTGTCGATGATTTCCTTGGCCACCCGTGGCGCCAGGGCGCAGTTGCCGATGCCCACCAGGCCGTTGTCGGTCTCGACTTCCACCACCAGCCAGCCGTGGAAACGGAAGGAGCCCATGGCGTCGCCACGCTCGAACAGGATGTCGCTGGCGTTGGTGCAGAAGTGCGCCTGGGGTGGCACGACTTTGCCTTTCCACTCGAAAACACGGGTACGGATCGCTTTGATTTTCATGGATAGAGTTCCTTGCTAACGCAGTGCAGTAGTAATCAGCCGACCTGGAGTGGCGTCAGTTGAGAGGGAGAAGCCGGGGTCTTCGGGCTGCCGTGCAGGCGCGACAGCAGGATGGCGCCGACGATGCCGACCACGGCCAGGGCGAACATGCCGGCCCGGGGATCGGCGAACTGGGTTTCCATCAGGGTTTTCAGGTTCGGCGCGACGAAGCCGCCGAGGTTGCCGATGGAGTTGACCAGGGCGATGCCGCCGGCCGCCGCCGCGCCGCTCAGGTAGCCGGTGGGGATGGTCCAGAACAGCGGCTGCACGGCGACGAAACCGGCCGCGGCGAAGCAGAACGCCAACACCACCGGGACCATGCTGCTGCCCAGCGCCGAGGCGGCGATGCCCAGGGCGGCCATGGTCAGCATGCACACCGCCAGGCGCCGGTGCTGGCCGCTGCGGTCGGCGTAGCGGGTGACCAGGCGGGTCACCACCAGGGCGCAGATCCACGGGATCGCAGTGATCAGGCCGACGCTCAGGCCGACATGGCCGTCGAGCAGGCCGGCGATGCGGGTCGGCAGGTAGAACACCACGCCGTACACACTCATCTGGATGGTGAAGTAGGCCAGGCAGAACTGCAGGACCCGCGGGTTGCGCAAGGCACTGAGGAAACCATGGGGGCTGCTGCCCTGCTTGCGCGCGTCCTCTTCGGCGAGGGCGGTCTGCAGCGCCTGCTTCTGCTCGCGGCTCAGCCAGCGGGCATTGGCCGGACGGTCCACCAGGTAGAAGTAGGCGGCGATGCCCACCACCGAGGCCATCAGGCCTTCGACCACGAACAGCCATTGCCAGTTGGTCAGGCCGAACACCCCGTGAAATTCCAGCAGCCAGCCCGACAGCGGGCTGCCCAGCACCAGCGCCAGCGGCAGGCCGAAATAGAACAGGCCCAGGGCCTGGCCACGGCTTTGCGCCGGGAACCAGTAGGTGAGGTAGAGAATGATCCCCGGGAAGAACCCGGCCTCGGCCACGCCGAGCAAAAAGCGCAGCATGTAGAAGGTCTCGGCGTTGTGGGCGAACATCATCGCCGCCGACACCAGGCCCCAGGTGACCATGATCCGGCACAGCCAGACCCGCGCGCCGAGGCGGTGCAGCATGTAGTTGCTGGGCACTTCGAAGCAGGCGTAGCCGATGAAGAAGATGCTCGCGCCGAAGGCGAACGCCGCGTCGCCCAGCCCGGTATCGGCCTGCAACACCGCTTTGGCGAAGCCGACGTTGGAACGATCGATAAAGGCCAGGATGTACATCAGGATCAGGAACGGCAGCAGGCGCAGCCGGCTTTTGGCAATCGCGCTGGACAGCGCCAGGGCGGAATCTGAGCGGGTCATAAGTGTGTTCCTTGGTGCCGGTATGTGCCTTGCGGAAGAGACAAGGCGGGCTTTTTGTAGTTGTCGATCGAATGCCCGAGGCCGCTCGGGTGGCCGCCGGTCATTCGATGGAGCGACTGTAGCCAGCACTGGCAACAGCGGCTAATCACTTATGGGCATCCAGCGATAACCCCAGGTGATCGCCTGGGGTTATTTATTGCCATATAGGGTTATCGGCGGCAGCGGCCATGGCAGGGTTTGTTGAAAGCAGGGATAAAGCGTTTGCTGGACAGCCACGGCGGTGGCTCAGGCGCGGCCCTGCGTCCGGGATGACGATTGCCGCGCCATCGATCTCGGCCTGCAGCAGCGGCCATGCAAAGACAGGGGGAGCAGGAAGGGCGCAGGGCGAAAACGGCAGGGGTTCCCACGACGGTGCGTGGGAACGGAAGGAGGAAAAAACCAGCCGTCAGCGACGATGGGCGCCCATGCGGCAGGCGATCTCGAACGCCTGGCGGATCGCCCCGACGTTGGCCTTGCCCTGCCCGGCGATGTCGAAGGCGGTGCCATGGGCCGGGGTGGTGATGGGGATCGGCAGGCCGCCCTGGACCGTGACGCCACGGGAGAAGCCCATGAGTTTGATCGCGATCTGCCCCTGGTCGTGGTACATGGTCACCACTGCGTCGAAGGCGCTGGCATCGCCCTGGACCTTGAGGAAGATAGTGTCGCCCGGGTACGGCCCCTCGGCGGCGATCCCCAGGGCCTGGGCGCTTTTCACCGCCGGACCGATGATGTCCAGTTCCTCGCGGCCGAACGAGCCGTTGTCGCCGTTGTGCGGATTGAGCCCGCACACGCCGATGCGTGGCCGTGGCAAACCGCTGCGCTTGAGCGCGCTGTCGATCAGTTCGATGGCCTCCACCACTCGCGCCTGGCTGAGCAGGCCCGGCACATCCGCCAGGGCCACATGGGAGGTCACCCGCGAGGTCCAGAGGTTGTCGAGCACGTTGAACTCGCAGAACGGCCCGTGGAAATCCAGCAGCTCGGCGAACCAGTGCAGCTCATCGTTATGGGCCATGCCGGCCATGTGCAGCGAGGTCTTGTTCAAGGGCCCGAACAACAGCGCATCGGTGGCCCCGCTTTCGGTCAGGCGCAGCGCCACTTCCAGGGTGTCGAGGCTGTAGCGCCCGCCGACCGCGCTGGCCTCGCTGCGTGGGAACTCGCCCACGGCCAGGCCGCGGAAGTCGAAGAACAACGGCGTGTCGTCGACAAACTCCAACTGCTCCAGGGAGGTCACCGGGCGATATGGAAAGGTCTGGCCGGCGATGTCCATGCCACGGCGCATCTCGGACTCGTCGGCGATCAGGATCACCTGGGCCTGTTGGCGCACCTTGGCATCGCTCAACAGCCGGGCGATCAGCTCCGGGCCGATGCCCGCCGGGTCGCCCAGGACCATGGCGATTTTGCTTTTGTTCATGCTTCACTCCTCACAGGTTCGGGCCGTATCCGGTCGCTGGCGCAAGGCTCGCAGCGGTAGATGCGCTGGGCGTTGCCGTAGAACAGGCGCTGCTGATCGGCCCACGGCAGATCGGCGACGATGTGTTTGAAACCGCTGTAGATGGTGTCGAACGAGCCGCACAGGCTGTCCACCGGAAAGTTGCTGGCGAACATCGCCCGCTCGCTGCCGAACAGGGCGATGGTGGCGCGGACGATCCAGGCATTGTCCGCCGCGCGCCAGGGCTTGCCGCCCTGCCCCAGGCCGGAAATCTTCACCTGCACGTTGGGCCATTCGGCCAGCCGCGCCATGGCCGCGTGCCAGGCCCGCAGGCCCTGTTCGCTGCGGTCGTTGGGCAGGCCGGTGTGATTGAGGATCAGCGTGGTATCAGGAAAGTCCCGGGCCAGGCGTTCGGCCTCCGGCAGGTTCCACCAGGGCGTCTGCAAGTCGAAGTGCAACCCCAGGCCTTGCAGCTCGGCGTAGCTGCGCCGCCAGCGCTCGTCGCTCATCAGCGTGCGCGACTGCCCCACCTGATCGGGGGCAACCGGCCCGCCGGGTTTGTGCCGCACGCTACGCACACAGGCGAACGACGCCTGCTCGGCGAGTACCGCAGGCGCGTCCGGATGGTCGAGCCAGGCCTGCGCCACCACCGCGTTGGGCACGCCATAACGGGCGGCCAGTTGCTCGATGAAACGGGTTTCGCCGATGGGGTCGCTGGGCTCCCATTCGGTTTCCACGTACACCGTGCCCACCACCCGGTGCGGGCCGGCGTCGGCAAAATAGTCCTCGGGAAAATAACGGCGCTTGAGCGCGCTGTAGTCGCCGTAGCGAAATGCGATGTTCGCCTCCGGCCTCAGCCAGGGATGGGGGTTGTTCAGTGGGTCCCAGAAATGATGATGGGCGTCGATGATCGGGCCGTCCCACGGCGCCTGAACCTCAGCCATGCGACACCTCCGCCGGGCCGTCCAGGCTGATCAGCAGGGTGGCCAGCACGAACAGCGCCGAGCAGGCCGCGAAGAACCCCAGCACCGGGGCGAAACCGCCGGCGAACTGCAGGATCACCCCGACCAGGATCGGCACGGCGATGCCACCGGTGCTGCCGGCCATGTTCATCACCCCGCCGATCAGGCCGACCCGCGCCGGGGCGGCAAGCAATGCCGGGAAGCTCCAGTAGAGGCTGCCCCACATCAGGAAAAACGCGGTCATGGCCAACAGCGCCACCGCCGCGAACGGGTTGCCCAGGGTCGGCAGCAGGAGGAACGCCAGCAGCGCGATCACCCCGGAAAATGCCAGCAGGCTCTTGACCGCCAGGCCACGGCTGACGCCCTTGCGGATCAGGCTGTCGCAGAGGAAACCGCCAGTCAGCGAACCCAACGCGCCGCAGATGAAAATCACGAAGGTGGCGGCGCCGATGCCCTTGATGTCGAAGCCCCGTGCCTGGGCCAGGTAGCTCGGGCCCCAGGTCAGCAACCCGAAATAGACCATGGCCCAACTGGCGCGGCCGATCAGCAGGCCGCTCAGGGAACGGGCGGCGATGCCCAGGCCCTTGACCGGCACCCGCGCCGCCTCGGCGGCTGGCGTGGCGCGCCCGGCGTTGATCTGCGCCAGCTCGGCGGCATTGACCTGCGGATGGCTGGCCGGATCGTCCCGCAAGTAACGGTAGGCGACCCACGCCAGCACCAGGGTCGCCACCCCGGCAATCACGAACGCCAGCCGCCAGGAATCGAGCAGCGCGATCAGGTAGGCGATCAGCAGC